>Ga0265295_1002648_pt1 | contig 27664 bp, 19 predicted proteins | sample Munlansysbiofilm_FD_192503 | JGI IMG/M metagenome (GOLD analysis project Ga0265295, IMG submission 192503) | Leachate microbial communities from a municipal landfill in Southern Ontario, Canada - Methane capture system biofilm | ecosystem: Engineered > Solid waste > Landfill > Unclassified ... | reverse complement strand
ATTTTTTGATAATGTTCCAGTAATGAAACATATCCTCTTTTCTTTAGTCGTTCTAAGGTAATGGTAGTTCCAAGAATTGGATTTTGAGCAACTGCCCAACCGCCTTTTACTCATAGATTTTTTTTTGTATAATTTTCGTCCTGCCCAGTTGACAGAAGATCAAGAAAAAAAGTTTGGAGAATTATTGTCAGTTTTCATAAAAGACCATCATTTTTTCTGCGCTACTCACATTCACTCTGCGGTAAAAAATTCAAAAAAAATTATACCACAAAAGGAATATTCTTATCTTTGGATTATAAAACTCAAAAATGGGTTTTAAAACAAGTTTATATTCATTTATAAACTGTAGTTCTATTTTAAAATTAAACAAGAAGTAAACACCGAAAAATGCAAACAACGACAAAACTAAATTTCACAGGAGCAGGAGTAGCTATCACAACACCATTTCTCGCTAACAAAGAAATTGACTATACAGCTTTGAGCAAACAAGTAGAACATGTTATCACAGGAGGAATCGACTATATCGTGCTGTTTGGTACTACCGGAGAATCACCTACCATCCTTCCTAATGAAAAAGCTGAAGCAGTAAAAAAGGTGCATTCTATGATTGCCGGGCGTGTTCCATTGGTTGTCGGATTTGGAGGCAACGACACAAGCGAATTGGTCAAACACATACAGTCCTTTGACTTTGAAGGTATTGACGCCATTCTTTCAGTGTGTCCATTTTACAACAAGCCCAATCAGGATGGTATTTTTCATCATTACAAAGCTGTTTGCGATGCATCGCCTGTTCCAGTCATTTTATATAATGTTCCTGGACGAAGCGTCGTCAATATTGAAGCTGACACGACCATCCGCATTGCTCGTGAATGCCCTAATGTTATTGCAATCAAAGAAGCTACAGATGATCTTGATCAAGTAATGGATTTGATTGACAGAAAACCCGACCATTTACTTGTCATTGCAGGTGACGATGCTCTTGCACTGCCGTTTATGTCTCTGGGTGCTCACGGAGCCATTTCAGTGATCGCCAATGCGTTTCCAAAAGAGTTTTCAGGCATTGTCCATGCTGCTGCAGAAGGCAATTATAAACTTGCAAGAGAAAATCATTATAGAATTTTACCTCTCATGAAAATTATGTTAAAATCAGGCAACCCTTCAAGCATAAAAGCTGTCTTAACCTGCATCGGTCTTTGCGAAAACAATTTCAGACTGCCTGTGTGGGGTGTAAATGAAATCCAATACAAAGCAATTTCTGATATAACAAAAAAACTTACTCAATAAATCCCCTAGAAATCAATTGAGTAAAGTAAATTAAATTTCATGTGTATGAAAAAAACTTTTATTCTCTTGATTTCAGCAATTGGATTCTTCTGCTCCTTATCTGCTCAAAACACTGACTATCAAACTATTGTAAATAACGCTTTTGGTCCAAAAACTGAAATTTATTTTACATTTGAGCAACCTACAAATGATGTGTTACTTCAGTTGGGGAAGATGATCAGCATTGATAATGTCAAGAACAATCAGGTGATTGCAGTGGCCAATAAAAATGAGTTTGCCCTTTTTCTAGAATACAATATTGAATATTCAATTCTGCCTTCTCCTTGGGAAATGTTATCTCCCGAAGATTTGAGAATGACAGAAAACATGAACAACAGAGCTACTTACGCATGGGATGCTTACCCAACTTATCAGGCGTATGTGGATATGATGGTTGCTTTTGCAAACGATTACCCTACATTGTGTAAACTAGATACCATTGGTTATACAGTTCAAGGGCGCATCCTTCTTGCAGCAGTGATATCAGACAATATCAATGTCAATGAAAATGAGCCCAGATTCCTTTACACTTCTACAATGCACGGTGACGAAGTAACACCGTATGTTCTTATGCTGCGTCTCATTGATTATCTGCTTGTCAATTATGGAACTGATTCTAAAGTTTCCAACTTGGTGAACAACATTGAAATCTATATTAATCCGAATGCAAATCCCGATGGAACCTACAAAGGAGGAAACTCATCAGTTTCCAGGGCAACCAGAAGCAATGCCAACAATGTTGATTTGAACAGGAACTATCCCGTTCCCAATGGGAGCCAATACCCAAACGGCACAAGACAGATTGAAACACAACAGTTTATGGACTGGGCACAGGAAAAGAATTTTGTGATGTCTGCAAATTTCCACGGGGGTGCAGAACTCATGAACTATCCTTGGGATTATACAACAACAAATCACCCTGACAAGCTATGGTGGAGTTTTGTATGTACTGAATATGCCACTTCAGCGCAAAACAATAGCCCTTCTGGTTATTTTGTTGACAATCTGTCGGGTTTTGACGGCCCCGGTGTCACTGAAGGAGCTTCTTGGTATTCTATTGACGGCAGCCGTCAAGATTACATGCAATATTATGCCTATTGCCGCGAAGTAACCAATGAAATTTCAGAGCCAAAAATGCCTCCTGCATCAGAATTACCCAATTACTGGAATTACAATTACCGGGCATTGATGCAGTACATGAAACAGGTTCTATATGGATACAGAGGAATTGTCACTGATGGATGCACAGGAAATCCAATGGTAGCTAAAATTGAAATTGTTGGACACGATGCACAAAACTCTCACGTATATTCATCTCTGCCTATTGGAAATTATCATCGTCCAATCAAAGCGGGAACATATACTATCAGGGCTTCTGCTCCAGGCTACGTCAGTCAGGAATACGCCAATGTTACCATTGCAGATTCAACAACTATTGTTCGAAATTTCACACTGACGCCCGTAGCTCCTACAGTACAGTTCACAGCTTTCAATGTTTATACCTGTGATGGTATTGTAGAATTTATAAATTCAAGCACAGCAGGTCAAGACGCAATTTACACATGGAACTTTGGTGACGGGACAACTTCCAATGATGAAAATCCAGTTCACACATACACGGGCAGTGGAATCTATACAGTAAAACTTGCAGTAATGAGTTGTTCAGGAGAAGATTCACTAACGCGCACTTCATACATTGAAGTGGAAATCACTGCTCCTCCTGTTACAGCAGATCAAAGCAGGTGCGGTCAGGGAACTCTCTCTTTTACAGCTACTGGGAACGGAACTATTTACTGGTTCAGCGATGCCGCAGGCACAAATCTGCTTGACACAGGAACAACTTATACAACACCTGTCCTAAATTCAACAACTTCATACTGGCTCAACAGTTCCATTAGGGAGGTTATTTATGGCGGACTAACAAACAAAACTGCCACTGGAGCATATTTCACATTGCAAACTAAACATGGGCTGTATTTTAATTGTAGTGAAGAAGCAATTCTTAAGTCTGTAAAAGTTTATTGCGATGCACCAGGTCTCAAAACAATAAGTCTATTAGATGCTTCCGACAACGTCATTCAAAGTGGTTCATTTTCAATTCCTAACGGCGAAAGTAGAGTTGAGCTAAATTTCACAATTCCGCCCCAATCAGGATTAAGACTTATGGGACCTGCTTCTCCCGGACTTTGGAGAGACGGCAGCACATCAGCACCCAACCTTCCATATCCATTTGCTGTGGGAAGTACTATTTCCATAACAGGAAATTCAGCAAATAATCCAAAATACTATTATTATTTCTATGACTGGGAAGTTGAAACACTCATCGGTTGCGAAAGTCAGACAGTGCCTGTAACCGGATATATTTATTCCACACCGATTTCTGACTTTTCATGGATTGAAAACAGTTTTGTCGTCACATTTACCAATGCATCCACAGGCGGTGGAACTTATCTCTGGGATTTTGGCGACGGTGAAACATCCACAGATGAAAATCCAGTTCATACTTATGCTACCGGAAATGGATATACAATAACGCTGACAATCACAAACGACTGTGGAACTGACTTTTACACAGAACAAATTGCTGTCAGCACCGTATCAGTTTATGATACTGATGTGCACATTGAGGTGTTTCCCAATCCTGCCAATGACATTGTACTTGTTAAGTGTAGCGAAACAATTCTAAAAACTGAAATATTCAACCTGCAAGGACAACGAGTACTGTCTAAAATCACACATGGGAATAGTGCAAGCATCAATGTAGAAAGCTTAACTTCAGGTATTTATTTTCTCAAAATCACTACTGAACACGGAACCATCCCACACATGATTATGAAGCAATAGTTTTTCAAAGGTTTTTAGCAAACTATACTATTTTAGAAGAAAGGCAGAACATTCAATTCATGTTCTGCCTTTTATATAAATTTGTACATGATTTAATCATAAAAAATTAAACTATTTTCCAAAATATGATCATCATCCTCTCACCCTCTAAAACCATGGATTTCACAGCCTATAAGGAAACTGTGACCCCAACTCCTCCCCTGTTCATATCAAAGGCTGAAACTCTCGTATCACTGATAAGACAAATGAACACCGAAGAAATTCGTCGGATGATGTCGGTGAGTGGACCATTGGCTGCACAAACAAAAACTCGATTTGCAGAATGGGCTCCCGAACACAAGCAAAGCAATGCAAAACCAGCAGTTTTTGCTTTTTCGGGCGATGTTTTCGATGGACTCGGCGCATCACAATTTAGCAATAAAGACATTGAGTTTGCACAAAAACACCTTGTCATTCTTTCAGGATTATATGGATTACTTCGCCCGCTTGATCTGATGATGGCATATAGAATGGAACTGGGTTTTAAATGGGAAACTGAACATTTTAAAAATCTCTACGAATTTTGGAAACAAGATGTCAATGAAGCATTCGAAAAACTCATTGATCAGTCCAAAAGTAAAGTGGTGATTAATCTTGCATCTCAAGAATATTTTAAAATATTGGACTTAAAAAAGACTGACATACAGGTAGTTACTCCATCATTCATGGAACTAAAAGACAATAAACTCAAAATGGTCAGTCTGTTTGCTAAGCGAGCAAGAGGAATGATGGCTGCTTACATTATCAAAAATAAAATTCAACATCCCGAAGACTTGAAAAACTTCAATGGGGGGAATTATGGTTTTCTTCATGAAGAAAGTAAAGGGGACAAATTAGTGTTTGCAAGATAAGAAACATGATTTTTGTTCGTTTTAACTGATCTTTCATTATTTTTGCAATCAAATCATGTTAAAAATGCGTTTTCGAAGTAATATCTCTATTATACTCATAGCACTATTCTACATTACGCTGAATATCGGACTAAAACTTTGGAAAGATCCGCAAAAAATTATTGCCAATGATGTGATTGATTATTACGCATACCTCCCCGCGCTGGTTATCTATAATGATATTTCTCTCAACTTTAAAGAAGACAATGGCGATTTCTTTGCTGGCAAAATATGGGGTTTTAAACAAGAAAATGGAAAATATGTATTAAAAATGAGTGGCGGTCTTGCCATCATGTACTCTCCTTTTTTCTTCATGAGTCATCTCTATGCATTATCTTCAGCATTTCCCGCCGACGGATATAGTATACCTTATGGAGTAGGTATTTTAATAGGCTCGTTATTTTATTTTATTGCTGGATTATTTATACTCAAAAAATTACTGCGCAATTATTTTTCCGAGTTCACTGTGACAACTGTATTGCTTCTTATCGCCTTAGCAACGAATGTGTCAAATTATATCATTCGTGAGCCTGGGATGTCACATACATTCAGTTTCTTCCTTTTTAGTGCATTTTTACTGCTAAATCAAAGATGGCACCAAAAGCAAAATTTCAAAAACTCCTTGCTCATAGGGCTTGTTGTTGGACTCATTAGTTTGGTAAGACCTACAAATTCAATAATTATTCTCATTTTTATCTTTTGGAATGTATTCAACATCAAGACATTAAAAGACAAAGTGTTATTATTGCTCAGCCAATGGAAATGGATCCTTGTTATATGTGTTTTTGCCATGATGATATGGATTCCACAATTGGCATACTGGAAATATGTTACTGGAAGTTGGTTTCACTATTCATATAATCAAGAAGGTTTTTATTTTCTAAAACCCAAAATTTTTAGTGTCCTCATAGGATTCCGTAAAGGATGGCTCATCTATACACCTGTGATGTTTTTTGCTTTGCTGGGTTTTTATAGATTATTTAAAACACACAAACAGTTTTTTTGGGGGCTTTCATTATTCACTATTGTCAATATTTATATTATCTCATCTTGGTGGTGCTGGTGGTTCGGTGGCTCATACGGACACAGAGCAATGATAGAATCTTATGCTATTATGTCCATTCCCCTTGGAGCATTTATACAGCACGTAGGAAGAAATTTCAAGTTAAGAAAAACAGTCATAGTTCTATCCACACTGTTTTTTATTGCATTTAATCTCTTTCAAAATTACAAATACATTTACGATTCAATCCATTATGATTCGATGACAAAACTAGCATGGGTTGAAACAATTACAAAACTAAAACCAACACAATTATTCTACGATCTATTGATTGAGCCTGATTATGAGTCTGCCTTGGCAGGCAAAAAAGAACAATATTCCAATGATACCTATATCATATCAGAATTATTTTCTCAGAATCATAGCGTGTCTGATGCAAACAAAACGACTGGCATAACATCACAACTGACTATTTACAAGCACGATATTAAAAATCATAGTTATCTTCTTAACAACAATCAAATATTCAGTCCTGAATACACTTGCAGTTTAAAAGAATTAAATGATCAGCATGTCAAATGGATTATCGCTGAAATTTATTACAAACCTGATCTTCCTCTTGAGAATAATACTCTTGCAATTGTAGTTTCTTTTGAAAGTAAAAATGAGATACAGCTCTATTTTACAGGATCTATCAATTCAGAAAACTTATCCGAAACAGAATGGAAACATCGTATTTGCATGATCCCGGTTCCTCTACGCAAAACCGATACAGATATTTTTAAATGTTATATCTGGAATATTGATGGAAAAGCAAAAGGAATTATTGACGACTTCAGGATTCTTAAAGTGATTTAATTTGAATCCTTTAAGAACTTGCCCCTAAATACATTAAACTTCAGAATACACCACAAAGCCCTGAATCCATCTTTCATTCCGATTTTTTTGCCTTCTTCATAGGTGCGTCCATAATATGAAATTCCCACTTCATAAATTCTTATTTTGGGATACCTTGCAATTTTAGCCGTAACCTCAGGTTCAAATCCAAATCTTTTTTCTTTCAGAATGATTTTTTGTATAATCTCAGCCTTAAAAAGTTTGTAGCAAGTCTCCATATCTGTCAGATTCAGATTGGTGAACATGTTTGAGACAGAAGTCAGAAATTTATTTCCTATGCTGTGCCAATAAAACAAAATCCGGTGTGGGTTTCCACCCGAAAATCGTGACCCGTAAACCACATCTGCAAAGCCTGCTTCAATGGGTTTCAAAAGAAGATTGTATTCTTCAGGGTCATATTCAAGATCAGCATCCTGAATAATAATATAGTCACCTGTTGCCAATTCAATACCTTTGTGCAAAGCTGCTCCTTTCCCCATGTTTACAGATTGCGAAAAGTATTTAAACCTTACATCAGGATGATTTTGCATGTATGTTTTAATCGCTTCCTCTGTTTTATCCTTTGAGCAATCATTGACGAGAATAATTTCTTTTTGAATCCCATTGATTAACTGAACCTGAAGAACTCTATCTAAAATAAGATGAATTGTTCTTTCTTCGTTATAAGCAGGTATTACTACAGACAGAATTTTGGAAGTCATATGGAAAAATTTTATGCAATATTACAAAAAATTTAAGGAATTAAAAGACAAAGCGCCTCCTGATACTAAAACATAATTTTTATTTTATTTAATAACAATAATTAGAGAATAATCATAATTTTGCAACATGAAACGTTCGCTATTGCTTTTACTAGCAACACTGATTTACATCTGCTCCTACTCACAAAACGACAGTCTTCAGGCGAACGCACTGAGAATTGAAACACCACCAAAAATTGATGGTCACCTCAATGAAGAAGTGTGGCAATCAGCTAAACCGCTCACACATTTCACACAGTCAGATCCACGACAAGGCACACCACCTTCTTTTCAGACACAAGTTTATGTGTTGTATGATGATGATGGCATATACATCGGTGCTGTGATGTATGATAGCAGCCCCGATTCTATTCTTAAACAATTGGGAGACCGTGACCATGATCTCAATGCTGATGATATTGTGTTTCAATTTGACCCTTTTAATAATAATCAGGATGCATATTATTTCAAGGTAACAGCTTCAAATGTTCAAAGTGAAACACGAAAGCTTGACGACTCATTCAATACTGTATGGCATAGCAAAACCTGTATCACAAATGATGGATGGTCTGTTGAAATTAAAATACCGTTTTCATCTCTGCGCATGCCTCCTGTGAACGAACATCAGTGGGCGTTTCAGGTGACTCGAAATATCCGTCGCTACCGTGAATATTCCAAATGGGCACCGGAGACCAAGGGTGTGGACAATGAAATGATATTTTGGGGAACATTATCAGGCATACAAAACATTAAACCACAAACACGACTTTCACTAACACCCTACTTGTCTTTGTTTGCCGAATTGCAACGTAACACTGGGATAAAAGAAAACCTGTACATCACCCCCATTGGTGGATTGGATTTAAAATATGGCATCAACGAGAGTTTTACTCTTGATCTGACATTGCTGCCTGATTTCAGCCAGGTCAAATCTGACGATGTTGTAAAAAATCTTTCTGCATTTGAAGTCAATTTCAGCGAACAGCGACCTTTTTTTCTAGAATCAATGGACCTGTTCAAGCTCGGAGGTCTTTTTTATTCGAGACGTATCGGAAAACTTCCTACTGATTATTATTCAGCTCGAGATCAGGTTGGTGAAGACGAGGAGATGATTACAAATCCGGCATCCGTGAGTCTTATCAACGCATTTAAAATAACAGGTCAAACAAGCAAAGGACTTTCTGTGGGAGTACTCAATGCAATCACAGACAAAACAACAGCTCAAATCCGCACGATCGATGGACACATCCGAAATGTTGAAACAGAGCCTTTGGCCAACTACAACATACTTGTTTTGCGACAAGCCATGAAAAACAACTCCTCTGTATATCTCATCAACACAAATGTCATTAGAAATGGTGCTGCATCAGATGCTAATGTCATTGGAACTGGCTTTAAATTATACAATAAATCCAACAAATACGCCTTAACCTTTAACGGCGCTGCCAACAGTAAATATCAACAAGCAAATGATATTGCACTCAACAATATCGGGTATATCTGGAACCTAAGGGCAGCCAAAGTCAGAGAAAAATTTCAGTATTATATCTACCATCAAAGAAAAAATGACAAGTTTGATATCAATGATATGGGCATCAACAATACAAATGATGAAGCACATAATGAAGCTCAGATATCATATAAAATCTTTGATCCTTTCTGGAAATTGCTACATCTGACCACAAGTACTCGTTTGTGGCGAACCCAAAGAATATCAACAGGAAAGCAAACCAGTGAAGCAGTAAGTTTTACGGTGAATACTAAAACAATTAAATTTCTAAGTTTATGGGGGACTTTTTCATCATACTTTTCCGAACGTTATGATTATTACGAACCAAGAACAGAAGGATATTTTTATATTGCCTCTCGACTAAACAGTGTAGATTTCGGATTCTCGTCTGACTACAGAAAACCCTTTGCCCTTGATGGAGATTTCTATTACAAAAGAAGTCATGGGATTAAAAAAAGAGCATTCAATTTCTCACTGAATCCAATTGTGCGAGTAAACAATCATTTTCAATTTGAAATGAACGGAATGCTAAGCATTGATAAAAATGCCAATGGTTTTGCCGGCAGAGACAGTCTCAACCGTCCTATTTTTGGAAAAAGGAATGTGACAACAGTGGAAAACTCATTCTCAGGCAAATATATGTTTCGCAACAACCTGTCTCTCACCCTAAGATTCAGACATTATTGGTCAGTGGGTGAATATCAAAGTTTCCACAGGCTACTCGAATCAGGACGTTTGCTTTTTGAAGAGGGAACTCCAGAGTTTGATAATTTCAATTTCAACTCTTTTCTGGTTGATTTGGTATTTAACTGGGAATTTGCACCTGGTAGCAATCTAACACTAGTCTGGAAAAACAGTATCGTTGATGAGCAAAACTATGTTATTCCTGATTATTGGGATAATCTGTCACATGTTTTTGACAAATCTCAAACCAATCTTTTCAGTCTAAAATTTGTTTATTATCTTGACTACAATTCAGTTATCAAAAGATTTCAGAAAAAAAGCGTGTAATTATTCGAAAGTAAAAGTCAGATAAAATATCTTGGTATTGAGCTTTTCGATTGTATTTGTGTAGATATTCCCTTCACGTTTGAGGAGATCACGAAGACCGTATGCCATTTTTATTTCAACACCGAATTTAAAATATTCCAGATAAAAATCAAACCCAACTCCCAGTTCAGTAGAAAAATCATTCCGTTTTAGTTTGATCATATCGTCATCCTGAAGTTTCTTTTTTGCAAGCGATGCCATATCAATGCTGTACTTTGCGCCTCCGATGACATAAGCCCTAACATTGGTCAACCTGTCGGATTTAAATTTTAGCAAAAGCGGAAAATCAATAAATGTTGATTCAATTTTCTTGCTGTAAGCCTCAATTTTCCCATTCTGGAGGATTGAATAATTAAGAATTCTATCACCAAAAGATAAAGTAGGAATAAACCTTAAATTAAAATTATCATGAAGTCTCAAATCTGAAATAATACCTATGTGGAAACCCCACTGAGCCTCAGGCTGAACAATGAGCAAAGAGTCATACGTTCTGTAATCATTGGTTCTTTTGACACTGAAATTCATTTCATTAACGCCAAGAATAAACCCAAAATGAAGTTTTTTTAAATCATAAGCAGGAAGATTCTGAATGCCTCTGATCTGAGCACCCGCCAATAGAGGTATGAGTAAAACTCCTACCAATAAGATACGAATCGCAGAAGAACCAAATAGAGCTGTGTTTTTCATGGACACTAAACGTTAAGCCACAATTTTTAGTATTTGAGGTTGCAAAATTACAAAATTTAAATTGGCTGTAACGAAATGCATTTCTGAATTTCTAAGTTAAACTCCGTTTTTAAAAAGAAATTATCCTTGATAAACCAGCTCATACTAAGATTGTTCGCAATATGAAACAACCGAAATTAAAGGGAAGAAATGTTGAATTTTTATTCTTTGGAAATTTCTCTAAAATATTCTTCTGTAAACTTGCTGTTGATTTTATAGTAAAAACTCACAATAATCTTCAATTTGTTATTCAAGGCCGGGTAACTACTAACCATATCCCAAAAACTATCTGATGAAAGAAACAACTGCTCTGCAAATGTATTAAAATCCTCTTCTATATCAGATTTGGCATACTGACACAGAACCCCCATCCTTGCATATTCATTTGACAACTCAATTGATGCACTCCCGTCAATGATAGCATTGACACCTCCACTTCCGTATGTAAAACCTTTGTTATTCTTTGTCCATTCCCGATTATTGAAATATTCAGGATAATTTCTGAACAATATGCTTGAAAATTCATGATGAAATGTTTGTTCCAAATAAACATCTGTATATCCCATATCGTAGCCCTGATTCACTATATAAACAGCATCATCAGAATTGGTTCCACCATAACTAACACCATAGAAATTCAATTCATCAAGCACATATACTTTTTTAATATAATTTTCAAGAAATCCTTTTGGATATTTCGACATTGCCTTATTAATAATAGAAAAACTATGTTCATATCGATCAGGATGGAGCGACTTGGCATTCCCATCAATAGGACTTTCATACCATGAATCAGGGAACATATTCTCTTCAACTTCAAAAGTAACAACTACATTATCAGCAGTAAGAGTTTCACTACTCGATTTATCGTTTGCTGGATTCAGATGAAGGCAAGACTGCAAAAAGAAAAGACACAGGCTGAGCCAGATAAAAGAATATTTCATCTTTTTTATTTCAAAGGTAATAAAAGTCGTAGAAATAAAATTAAAACACTCCTTAATCAGCTAAAAAATAATTAATTTCTTAGTAAAAACTTCTTGATCAGTTTGAATTTTTAGAATGTAAGAGCCTGGGATTAAGCTAGGTGAAATGAAATTCGTCTTTTCAGTTAAAATGCTTTCATATATTTTCTGTCCTGTCATGCTAAAAATAGTCAATAGGGCTTCAGCGCTAAGGTATGGTGTTTCAATTTTGACAAAGAAGGCCCCATCGTTTGGATTTGGAAAAACTTCAAAATAATTATTTACACTTAAATCATACATTCCAACATCGGGAACCAAATAACAATCTGATGTATCGATACAATCGTGATAATAAATAATAACTGCATACTCTCCATTTATCAGTGGTGTATATGACTGATAACTGGCATCTAACTGAATATGGCTGAAATTTGCATTACAATCTACCCACTGATATGAGGCACTTCCTTGATTTGAGGTTAATGTCCCGTTTAAATAATCAACTGTATTGTCAATATTGTGTACAGTTACTACAACACTTGCTGAACCTGTACAATCAATATCATCACTTGCAGATACTGTATATGTTGTTGTTGTAGAGGGACTCACCGTGATTGAAGGTGTTGTAATTGTATCATGTGACCATGTATATTGCGAGCCACCGCTAACGACAATAGTTATTGAATCACCAAAGCATATTTCTGGATAATCAGGATCAATAGACAAAGGCAGATAATCGAACACAAAAACGTTGACAGTATCGCTCAAAATCACGGTATCTCCAAAACAATTAACAAATGAGCATGTTGCAACATAAGTTGTATTTACTTGAGGAGATACTTCAACTGTTAAAGAATCAGAAATCATATTACCTCCCTCAAACCAAGCAACAGAAACATCGCCAGAAACACATGGAGTAAATCTCCATGCTTCATTTGTTGCCGACCAAGGCCCCGTATTTCTTCCCGGTGGAGTAAATCCACGATTCCCAGTATGATCTTGGATTCCAATAAGTTTTTTTCCTCCATTCCAAGTTGGGCACAGTGGAGCTGTTTGCACATACACCTCAATAACATTTGTGGATTCATATAAAACTATTTGATGAGTTGCTATCATTGTATTACATGAGAACAAAGCAACCTGATACCAATTGGCAACAAATGTACGGTTGGGAGCAACACCATAGGTTGTATATCTTATAAATCCTGAAACACCAATATCAAGATCATGATACACACCAAACACAGCATTTTTAATCAAGGAATCTGATGGACAAAGAGCAGAAAAAAGCCATGGACAATACCCTGCCTTATTGATTGTATCAAAGCTTATAACGCCATTTGCTCCAATAAGTAGATGAGAATATGCCGAATCAAAAAAACAAAAATTAAAGGGAAGTGATATTATGGAAGACCAAACATCATCATTATATGACGGCAACACAATGCCAATATTAAATGGGAATAATGGTGCATACGGAATACCATCAACCGCATATGAAAGTGAGTCATTACAAAAATTAGAAAGACTCATGGAAAGAACTACTGTTCCATTGCAAGCAATCACTTGATCGTTACCTGCGTCTATAAAAGGTGAGCCAGGATTCTGACTTATTGCATTACTAAATAACACAATAAAAATCACCACTAGACTTGTTCTAATATATGTTAATGTTGTTTTCATAGATAATAATCCATTAGTTTGACAAGCAAAGATAATGAAAGATATTAGAAAATATCAAAATAGTAAGATTAAGACCGTTTTAAAAAAGTTAAAGGTAATATTGAACCTTTTTCTCATGCATTTCAACTCAGTTCACAGAATATACTGAAGGATTAAAAAGAGGCCAACAGTTGCCACACAAACCTATTAATGATCCATCGATATTATTCAGGACTTTCAGATTGAAAATTCGCATCCTGAATTACATCAGTTGCGGCAGGCTTTGCAATAAGTCTTTGTTTCTCAATCTGATATAATTCATTCAACAACTGATTGATCACTTTAATTTCAGAAATGATATTCAAGAAAAGCAAACTGCTTCGTGAAGGAGTTTCTTTCTTTTTAATACGCTTAATTTGCTTCAACCTAAACACATTGATTTCATTTTTCATTCTCTCGCACTCATTCATGATCAACTCACCATTATAAGGTTTGTCGGGAGCAATGTATTCCAAAACAAGTGATGAAATAGCAATAATTTCATTTTTCAGAAATTCAAAATCAAGTTGTTGATTTTTATTCAGCGTTTTATGAAGGTTATCGAGATGCTGATATGAAGGCTTAGTAATAAATGCCATCGCTACTACAATTCCACGAAGATTTTCATTCACTTTTAAATAAAATTCGCCCCACGCAAGCTGAGCTTCTTCAAGACTAGCAACAGTGAGTCCCACAGCATTTCTATATGCAGTAGCCTTCTTATCAAGCGCTTTCACCAATCTATCAGCAGCCTTTAAGGTTTTCAGGTCTTCGTTTTCCAAACCCTCATAAACCATTTCAAAAATCTCTGGAATTTCGCTGAGAATAACTTGAATCGACTGATGAGTGATTGCTTCAATATCAAGATCAGTTCCTATGATTGACTCTTCCAGCTCTTTCTTCTTCTTGTTTTCAGTCTCTTTTTTCTTGTGCATTACATGTGTTCTGTAGAGAACAAAAAAGACAAAGGGAACACAAAGAATCACTGCATAAATACTTCCGAACCAGAAAACTACAGCAAAAAATGCACTCACTACAAAAGCAATCAGGGCTGTAATAAACCAACCGCCAATAACGGTAAACACGCCTGAAACCCTGTACACGGCACTTTCTCTACCCCATGCACGATCTGACAATGAAGTTCCCATGGCAACCATAAACGTAACGTATGTTGTTGACAACGGGAGTTTTAGGGAAGTACCAAAGGCGATGAGACTACTGGCAACCATGAGGTTCATGGCAGCGCGCACCATATCAAAAGCAGGAGGATTGATTTCTGATTCATTCACAGGAAGAGGAGTAAATCGGGTGTCAACAAATTTTCGAAATCTACTTTCCTGGTCTTTTGAAAAAGCACCACTAAGATTATGGAAAAATCTCACAATAATTCTAGCAAATTGAGTGGAGTCAAATTGTTCGTCTCCATCTTTTTGCGTGCTCAAATTCACTGTGGTTGCAACAACATTTTTGGCTTTTTTAGAAAACCATAAAGTAACCGCCATAATACCACCTGCAAGCACAAGGAAGACAACTTCAGTCTGAACCGGTTTTGTTAAACTTTCCATCATCAGACTATTTGGATCAGCAATCTGCGAGTTACAGAACTCAAGCCATGAATGATAACCCGCAATCGGGACACCTATAAAGTTGACAAGGTCGTTTCCTGCAAAAGACAAGGCAAGGGCAAAAGTTCCGTAAAAGACGATTATTTTAAAAACATTGAATTTTACAAAAAACAATATCAGTTCAAAAATCAGAAAAAAGCAGACAGTGATTGCTGCAAGCAGCATAAAAGTATGCTCCATAATAAATGTCAAAGTACTGTCAGGAATAAACGATACGTCCTTCAGTCCTTTGATGATTATAAAATAGGTAATGAATGCAATTGAAATACCTCCAAACAGAGACCCCAACACATGAAAATACCTAGAATAATTAAATGAAAATATTATTCTAGAAAGATACATGACGACAAATCCTACGGTAAAAGCAATAGCAATTGAAACAAAGATGGCACTGATAATTCCAAAAGCTCGACCTGAATTCAAATATTTCCCAATCATGGCCATGCTTTCACCATTCACATTGATTTTTATCACAGCCATTGCAGTTGCAGCACCCAGAAGTGCAAATACAAGAGCAACTGTAGTTGATGTAGGCAACCCAAGACTATTGAAAAAATCAAACAACAATATATTGGTGATCATCACTGCAAGAAAAAGCATCATCACCTGATGAAAACTAAATTGAGCCGGATGAAAAACTCCACTTCGAGCCACTTCCATCATTCCACCAGAAAAAACTGCACCGATCATGATGCCTAGTGAAGCAATAATCATCAGAAACTTAAACGATCCTGCCTTGGCCCCGATTCCACTATTCAAAAAATTCACGGCATCATTTGATACGCCAACTACCAGTCCGATAACGGCAAACAAAAAAAGACAACCAAGAATAATTGGATAAATAAATTCCATAAATCTCTATCTGAGTATCATGGCAAAGTAAATAATTATTTTACTATTTTTTTAATCTTTTTATCATTTTTTCTTAACATTCTTAGATTAAATATAGAGTGATGAAAGGCTAATAGAATTGTAACAATAGAATGTTGCTAGTAATGAGTGATTGACAAAAAATAATTATCTGCAAAACTCCCCTATTTTGTTATTTTCCCACATCCAAAACAATAATTTTAAAAATAATTTTCTCGTATAATAATTTTTATTAGTACGTTTGTGCAACTTTTTAAAAAAAAACAACAAATATGGTAGCAAAAATCCAACAGTCGCTCAGAGACTCAAAATCAGCAAGATGGATCGTACTGATCCTTGTTTCATTAACAATGTTCTTTGCGTATTTTTTCGTAGATGTTATTGCGCCTTTGCAGGTACTGATGCAAAAGGATCACGGCTGGTCACCCGAAGTTTTCGGAGGACTTGGTGGAGCAGAATTCTTTCTTAATGTTTTTGCTTTGTTTCTTATTTTTTCAGGAATTATTCTTGATAAAATGGGAATTCGTTTTACGCTCATCACATCAGGAATCACAATGGTTATCGGTGCTCTTATCAAGTATTATGCACTGACACCTGCTTTTGTAGGAAGCGGCATTGAAGGTTCTCTGAATTCATTTATGGTCGGAATACCAGCTACAGCAAAACTAGCATACATTGGATTTGCCATTTTTGGAGTAGGTGTTGAAATGGCCGGCATTACAGTTTCTAAAACAATTGTAAAATGGTTTAAAGGAAAAGAATTGGCTCTGGCAATGGGGCTTGAAATGGCAGTTGCCCGTCTGGGTGTTTTTGCCGTATTCCAACTATCCCCGCTGTTTGCTCAAAAGGGTGCACACAATTCAGTTCTATGGGGCGTTGTTTTCCTAATCATCGGACTGCTCACCTTCCTCATTTACACATTTATGGATCTCAAGCTTGAAAAACAAGTTGGTGATACAGATGAAGAACCTGAAGAAGCATTTAAACTGAAGGATCTCAAAGAACTTGTTTCTAACTGGGGTTTCATTTCTATAGTTCTGCTGTGTGTACTTTTCTACTCTGCAATCTTTCCCTTCCAAAAATTTGCCACAGACATGCTCGCGTCAAAACTTGACGTTGACTTAACTTCGGCAGCACGGTATGTTTCACTCTTTCCCATCGGTGCCATGATACTGACACCTTTCATCGGCCTCTTCCTTGATCTCAGGGGGAAAGGTGCCACAATGATGCTCTATGGGGCTATACTGCTGACTATTTCGCACGCAATTTTTGCTTTTGTTCCCGACAACGTTTTCAACGCTTATATTGCAGTAGGAAACATCATTGTTCTAGGAACTGCTTTTTCTCTTGTGCCTGCATCCATGTGGCCATCCATTCCGAAAATTGTCAAGGAAAAATATCTCGGTTCAGCCTATGCATTCACATTCTGGGTGCAAAATATTGGACTCTTCCTTGTTCCTATTCTCATCGGTTGGTCTATCAGTCATTTCAATCCTGGCGTTGCCCTGCAAATTCAGGAGGGTGTTGAAGGAGCAAAATATAACTATATGGCTCCCGAACTTATTTTCACCGGATTTGGTGTTCTTGCAATCATCTTCGCCATCAACCTGAGAAGAGTTGACAAACGAAAAGGATACGGACTGGATCTTCCTAATAAAGTGAAAAAAGCAGAATAATCTGTTTTAAAGATAAAAAGAAAGGCTGAATAATTGTTCAGCCTTTCTTTTTTATAATAAATATATTCAATGGAAAAAGTATCTGCCTCAATAATTCCTTCTCAGATTTCCAGGAATTATTCCTGCTCTATAGACAGCCTGTTCCACACCAAGTAAATTATAAAAAATCACTTGCCCTGGAACTTGATAATTCCCTGCATCTGTAACAACAACCGCATCATTAAGCAAGAAAGCATTAACTCCATAAAAACTCCTGCTTCCTGATTCAACAAAGGGAATTGCTGGCAATACAACATCATCGATACTCATTTCGTAAACATCTCCATTGAGAAAATACAATCTGTCTCCTTCTGGATTGATTGAAAGTGAAACTGGTGCCATGCTGATATTAGGAAACTCAAATTCCTGTTCAACTGAATTGCTTGCAGTATTGATTCTGAACAATCGCGCTTTTTCCTCATTCATGAAACCACCGCTGCACAGCACCCAAAGCTTGTCGTTTTTGTCAAGAACCATGCTATTGGGCTCCTTCCCTACTTTTATCTGTCCTACAATTTGTAAAGCCAGCGGATTAATCAATTGCACAGTCGTATTATCATAGTTTCCTCCATACGAAGACCAGTTGGAAGCATATAATATATTTCCGTAATACACCATATTTTCAGTGGATTTTCCTGTGTAAAAAGGAGATATCAGAGGCGTCTCAACGTTGAGGTCGACAATATACATACTGTCATTGGCAAATGACGAAACCGCATACTTCTTATGAGCTATTTTCTGAATAAATCTTGGAGAAATAATTTCATGGATACTATTTTTAATTTTAAAATCAGATTTCTGCAACACCCACAATCTCCCTGAGTTATTAACTGTGAGCAAAATAATATCCTCATCTACGAAAACATCAAATGGAATATCACCGGGAGAAATACCATTGGCCGAAAAAAACACATTATTATAAATAGCTGATTTTTCTATATCGATAAAACTAATCTCACCGTTGCCAAAACCAAACTGTCCTTCATTTGTAAGCCATATTCCATTACTACTAAACATAGGCAATGGATCATCAGGGCGCACTTCTCCGAAATCGCCTCTTCGACAAGAAAAAAGCACTAAAAAAAACATTGAAATAAAAATGAACCTTTTCATTGACAAATTATTATTATTTTATCATTTCATACATATAATGATGCGAATTACTTTTTCTTTTTGTAGCCTCTGAATTCAATTCCAAACTTAAAATATCTCTGCGGCAATGGTTGCCACGCAATAATCTGATAGTTTTCAGCAGTAAAATTATAGATTCCTGCAAAAAGCTCAATTGACACACTTTTTAAACTTTTTTTCCATCCCACATTTGCCTCGTGAAAAAAATGAGCAGGCATATAAGCCAAATTATCAGATCTGGTGTATCTTTTTCCAGTGTACTGTGATCTAATTTTCAAATTCAGATTTTTATATTTCAACTGCAAAGAGTGAGACCCAGAATGCATGGGCACATATATTAATTGTTTCTCAAAAGTAGCATCCAAAGGATCACTTTCGTCAAGAGAGCGGCAAAAACTATACGAGAACACGGATTGCACATTGATATTCAAAAGTCGAAACTCAAAAAAATTGACAGCATCATACGACCTGCTATTTACGTGCTTGATATTCACAGGACTCCATACCGAAGATCCAGAAGTTGGCTGCCACACAACCCAATTGTTAACAAAATGCATTGTCGCTCCTGCACGCAAAGCCCACCATTTCAAAGGTCTGTATTCAGCATCTATACCAATTGATAATGAAACTTCGGGAAGAAGCAAGGGATTACCACCCGGGAACCAATACAAGTCATTAAACCCAGGATAACGGATACTTCGCCCACCTGAAACACTGATGTTTAACTTATCTTTCAGCAGATTCCTATCAATAACCAATACTCCTGAAAAACCAGGATCTCTTTTGTCTTTCTTCATCAGGTGTAAGGCAGGGCGAATGTGAATCTGCTTTATCACAAAATCTCCTGAAGCCGATATTCTGTGAGTGACTATATCCGGAAGCAACATATAATTGGCACTGCTAGCCTGCTGATAATCCGTAAACCACTGCAGTTTGAGTGCCTGATTTTCTTTTACATTATATTGCCAATCAGCAAGCAAAGATGCTGTTTTGATTTTGTTCACACCTTCAATTTCAGTTGATGCATTCACATACTCCCAATTCTCTGTACTGTATAATCCTTTCACCGAGAAAACATGATTTTTTACAGTCCTTGAATAACCTCCAACCAACCGCATGTTATCATTCTCAAATGACTCATTGTTATCAATTTGTGGTTGAAGTAAATTAGCTGGAAGCTCGTTAAAATTATGAACTCCTGTGAATTTTAAAAATGCAATTTGCTTATTATCAATATAAAAAACCTCCTGCATCAATCCCTTTTTTTCAAATCCTGCATTCACCCTTTTTTCAACAATCCAGTCAGAAGCAACATTGTTAATATAGGAAAAATCATTCTCTGCGGAATGATAATAAACACGTGTCCGAAACAGAAATTTCCCTGCCTTTTGATGAAAATGCAATCCTCCACCAAGTGAACCAAAACTACCTGCTTCAAAACGCAATCTTATTTCGCTGTTATTCAGCTCATTGGGATTAGTGTACATTGAAACGACACCTCCAATTGCTTCAGGATTGATGAGTAAGCCTATAGGACTAGCCGTTATTTCAAGCCTATCATACAAATATGGAGGCATGGTAGAAAAATCAGCCTGCCCACTCATGGCTGGATTTACAGGAAACCCGTCAAAAAGCACAATTGTATGAGATGCCGAAGTTCCTCTGAAGGCCAGTGTACTAATACCACCTGGAGAATACTCTTTTATAAAAATTGGCGTGAATGTTCTAATCTGATCCACCACAGAAGTTAATGACACAGAAAGACGATTGAGAGAATCATGAGTTGTAATTTGTGAGATCGACTCCCTTCCTGCGCTCACTTCAAATGGAGAAAGTAAAATAGTATCCCTGACCTCTTGTCCCATCAAAAAACGTGAAGCAACCAACAAAACAATAAATGAAACACACCTTATCTTCATAGTTTATTAAATGAAGTTGTATAAGTTAATCCTCCATCTGTAGATATTTTCATAATATAAAAACCAGACTCAAATCGGGATACCTGAACATGATGTTGATTTTCTTCAGTCCTATACAAACACTGTCCATACATATTATATATCTGTAAACTCTTAATAAAAATCCAATCTGGAATAACAATCATATCATTTGCTGGGTTCGGAAACAATAAAACATCATGCACATTGTGTTCAGCAACGGCAGTTTGAGTATTATGAATTACTCCTACCGCATCCAAATCAAATCCGCAACTTTCAAAAGGTGTTGGGAATGGATCATTGATAATGTTTCCTGAATGGTCATAAGAAGCATACAGTGGATTGACAGAACCTCCCACATCAATAATCTTTACATGAGTGATGTTATTTTTATCAAGCAAAGGATCATCCACTAAATCATCAATATTAAACGGTGTTCCATACATGGATATGTATTTCCCTGCGAGGTTATGAATTTGGGTGGGATCCGTTTCTCCGAAAGAACTGGTCTGGACATCAGTTTGGGTCAATGAAACTGCAGGGAATCTAAAAAAATCAGTGCCGTTTGAACTTACTTCCACAAAAGCCAGTTCAAGAAAGGTGTTGTTCAGGCTATTTTCAAATACTGCAAAATCCCAAGCGGGACCATTGACAATTGGAAAGTCAAAAGTAAGAACTGCAACACCTTTGTCTCCTAAACTGACGACCAAATTACTAGGTTGTCCGCAGGCATCTGCAGCTTGTCCATAACTAGCTCTGTTGCTTCCACCTGCCTGAACAGTTGTATCAGCAAGATTCACATATCCTCTTTCCACAATACAGTTTACACCCCATGAAACAAAGCATGAACTGTCGGCATGAATTGCAGTAGATCCGGGTTCACCTGCTGCAGGGGGATATTGAGCATGTGCAAACACACTTATCAACAACAGAGCTACAGAGCTTATGAAACATTTCATAGTATTCCTTTTATTTGGTGAAACAATGCGAAATAACACCTGAAATACACTCCATAGTTACAACATAAAAGCCTGAAGACAAATCATTTACGTTAATCGTGACATGTTGCTGTGCAGGTATTTGTGACAAAACAATTCTTCCCGAAACATCCAAAACAACTAGTTTTTGAATAATTTCATCTGCTTCTAAAAAAAGCTGATCAGCAACAGGATTTGGATATACACGTACAGAAACAATATGAGTTTCGTCAAGTCCAACATTAATAGGTGCAGGGACAGGATTTGCGGGAAGAATAAGGGGAGAAAATTCCGTATAAGAACATCCAAAAGCCATACTATCGGTAAGCACTTCAACTATGCCACCGTTCATTTCCCAATCTGGATCGATGAACGTAAAAGTCATCCAGTACGTTGGATTTCCCGCGATGCCTGAATGTGTATCATATGTAAGATCATTCAACCAACTACTGCTCGCGTTCACAGAAAAATTACTTGTTGCAGCAGCAATATCTACAAGCATATTATAGGCGGTTTTTGAACCATCAAAACGATAGCCGAAAGCAAAACAATCTTCAGGACCATCATTAAAGTCAACAATAAGCATAGCGACACTTGAGCCAGTACCGGTCCAATTCTGGATTTGATTAAACTCAATTCCCTGCGTAAAAGCATGGATTGAAAGCAGTGCAGCTGCGAGAAAGAAGGAAATTTTTTTCATAGCAATGAAAGATTAAAAGTTAATAATAAATGAACCTTAAACTTTCAAAACTTGTGGGATGATGGCGACGATGTGTTGAGTATCGTTCTCAGCTTTTTGTCCCGAAAGCTTTGAAATATATTTTTGCAAAGGCAGGTCTTCTGACTCGTTTCCTTTCAGACGCCTTCCCATCCATAGATTTGGGGACAGTGGCATGATGCCTGAACCAAATTGAAACTTACAGCAGCGGGTACTGTTCAGGATTTTCACCTGATTCCCTTTTCATCCAAAATTCCTTTATGAAATTCTGAAAACCGATGCAGGGCAAAAGTATAAAAAAAAATCAACTAAAGGATAGTTTCCAAAAATAAACATTAAAATCAGAATTTTTCCGATATCAATGCATCCAATTGCCGAATATTAATTTAAAAACACTTGAAAATAGACTATCGAACTCTCAGCTTCTGCCCTATTCTGATAATATCTGTCCGCCTCATATTATTCAGACGACAGAGAGTATCAATTGTTGTGTGATATTTTACGGCAAGTCCACCAAGTGTGTCACCTGATTTCACTGTGTGATACTGTGGAACTCCAGAGCTAACAGTTCCAGTAGATGTGGTGTTGCTCACAGGAGCAATTTTTTTCTGATAAAGAACCAAAGTATCAGTTTTCAGTGCACAGGTTTGAAAATCAATGATATCCTGCGGATTGAGGGCTATTCCTTTGAAACGTACTTCAAAATGGAGATGATCGCCAAATGAACGGCCCGTATTACCTCCTAGTCCTATGGGATCACCTGCAAAAACCAACTTTCCTGATTCTGTTAAAAGCTTATCAAAATGTCCATACAGTGTTTCAAGTCCATTAAAGTGCCTGACCACCACCACATTACCATAACCTCCGGCAATGCCAGCAAATCTCACAAAACCATCAAATGCAGAAACAACCGTATCACCGGTAACTAAGTCTATGTCCATGCCATAATGAAATCGTCCTCGGCGGGGACCATATTTAGAAGTAATTCTTCCACAAAATGGTTGTACATACTTCTGTCCCGAGCTCACAAGCAGAGGCAAAATAACAGAATCACCAAGTTCATCACAGTATTTTTCCACATTGTGAACTCTGGAGGTGTCCCACATTGAAAAAATCAAAGTATCAGAGAAAATATATAGCAACGAATCACTAAAATCATAGAAATGATTACAAATATCAATACTATCGTTGTGACTCTCAAAAACACACTGCGGTTCTTGGGCACTAACTGATTTCAGAATGAAAAAAGCAACAAAAAAAATAAAAACCCTGAATGATAAACCAAACTGAATGAATTTCATATTGCAAATATAAAAAAATAATTGAACTGCTACAAGACAATTTACAATTTTAGCATTTTTAATAGCACAAGCAACAATTTAACACAATCATCAAGTTTTTATTTGGGAAGAGATATCAACAATAAAAACTCCTCCACCGTCAAAAAATGGTCCGTCGTATAATTCATAAATGTGAAAACCAAGAGATTCAACAAACAATTCAACTTCATCTCCCTGTGAATGAAATTTCAAACTGCCAATCAGAAAAAGGGTTTCATCAAACACGCCCGTACAACCGCCAAAAAAGCCATTTGCATATCCCGGCAACAAAATTTCGTCAGGACGAACAAACAACACATTTTTTTCTGCACTTCGCAAAGCTTTCTCAATCCCTTTATCAGAGCAGATATATCCTCTTCCATCAAGAGAGATGCAATTGCAACGAGAATAACCCTGCTTTACAGTAAGCATTTTCAGATGCTTTACATTCTGAATAACTGTATCGTCTGTAAATTGAAAATTGTGCAAAACAATTTGATCATCAGCAACTACATTATATGAAGCTGTATCTGGATACTCTGAGCCAACGGCTTTAGTTCCAAAATTAAATGGTATTTGCATTTTCAAGAACTGATTGGTAATATAATTCGGAGTATTTGGAGCTACAATCAAGCTTTCATCTAACTTAGTTATAAATATATCGGGATGTCCTGAGATTGCCGGATAAGTGATATTGCTGGTTTCAAGCAATAACAACTCTCCAAGTTTAGAAAGATTGTTCAACGCTGCCGTCGGTATCCTTTTATCAACAATGATCAATTTCATAATTCATTCCTGTAATTGATTTGTCAGCTTTGAACTGAATATTGGCAAATTCATTTGAATTTATTTTGCGAAAACCAATAGCATTGGGAAATTGCTCAGTGCTAACTTTAAAGATTAACTGCTGATTATCGGATATATTTTCTTTAATAATTGAGTTCCACACCTGAGAATAAATCATCTGCCTGATAGCCGGGTGCCATGGACCTGCGACCATTTCTCCACCCAACAAATCTTCGGAAGGGTGCAATCCTATTCTCAGAATTTTAACTTTGGCATCTTCAAACATACGGACAACAGGCACCAAGTTTTCAATAGTTTCTTGAACTGTCAGTGGAGAATACGCACCGTTTTGATACATATCGAAAAGAGCAGTTTCACGAAACACAAGAAGCGGATAAATTCTAGTTTCAGTTGCACCAAGTCTTACAATCTCACTGGCTGTAAAAAGGGTCTTTTCAGCTGTATCGCCAGGCAAACCGGTCATCATTTGCAAGCCCAATATAAAATCATGTTGTTTGATCAAAGCAGCAGCCTTGATGGTATCCTCGATAGTATGTCCCCTCCCCGCTTGTCTGAGCACATCATCGCACATGCTCTGCGTACCAAGTTCAATATTTCTGACAGAGTATTTTTTAAGAAATTGCAACGCATCTTCAGATATATAATCAGGTCTTGTTGAAATTCTAATGGAATCAACCCTCTCATTATCAATAAAATACTGTGCAACATCAAGATATGCTGATTGTTCATCCAGCGGAATCCCTGTAAAATTACCTCCAAAAAAAGCTATCTGTAACTGTTGAGTTTCTGAAGGTATTTGCAATAATCTTTCCTGGATGAATTTTGCAACCTCCTCAGGCAAAGGCGCTTGATTAACTCCTGTAATTTTTCTCTGATTGCAGTAAACACACTGATGCCCGCATGCCATTTCGGGAATAAAAATCGGAATAATCACTGTTTTCTTCTTCATAAACCATTTACCTGATGCAAAACTAAACAAGTAAATGCAACTTATATAGAAAAAACTCTGTATAACTCAACATACTTGACATCATCTCTTTTATATGAGAAATATATGTGAATATATCCATTTATTCATTATTTATTCTTTTATTTGCATTAAACTTCTATATGAAAAATTCATCTATAAATACATAAGCTTCCTTATCTATGAAAAAAATTATACTTTTTACCCATGCATTTCTCTTCACTGTATTGATTTCTTTTGCTCAGCAAAGCACTGTTAACTACATGCTTGAAATCAATGAAGACCATCCCACATCATTCAGAGATGACAATGAAAGAGTCAACTTGTATTTTACAATTCCAGGACTTATAAACCCTGAAGAAACAACGACACTGCTGAATAAGTTTCAGAAATTCGGAGGTGTCGAAGAAATTTCTATCACTAGTGTAAATACATCTGGGACTTCATTTTATATGATCTTCTACTCAGATGCGAAATTCAATTTTTTTAAAAAGCTATTCATCACAAATGATGTGGTTCAAATCCTATTTTTCGGGGAGCTGTATGACATTGACACAATAGAACCGGAAACCATACTTAATAAAATTTCATTATGAAAATAAAGATCTTTACAGTTCTACTCCTGATTATTCCAACAATACTAATATCTCAAATCCCAACTAATCAGGACTGCATGGGAGCTATCCCTGTTTGCCAAAATGTGTATTCACAATCAAATTCCTATTCAGGAACAGGAAACTATCCTAATGAGATACCAACCAATCAAGGATGCCCAGGAGGTTGTCTTTTAGTAGGCGAAAAAAATGATGTTTGGTATGTTTTTACTGTTCAGCAGAGCGGGAATCTTAGTTTTCTAATTACTCCGAACAGTACCGATGATGACTATGACTGGGCTGTGTATAATTTAACAAACCACTCATGCAGTGAGATATACACCAATTCCTCCCTGCAGGTCAGTTGTAATTATTCTGCAGAAGAAGGATCCACAGGAGCCACCGGAGGATCAGGATCTCACTGTCTGGATGCAATGGACGGGAGATACAATGCTGTTATTCCTGTTCTGGCTGGGCAAACCTATGTGCTGAATGTAAGCAATTTTTCATCAACCAATTACGGATATACTCTTGATTTTGGAGCCTCAACGGCTGTCATTTTCGATAATGTTCCTCCACATATACAATCTCTTGATGCCATTCCTAGCTGTGGAGCGACAACAATTACATTTGATTTTTCAGAGAATGTACTTTGCAACACTGTTTCTGCTGCCGACTTTTCTATACTAGGACCTGGAGGTCCTTATACAGTGACGGCTGTTTCGGGTTATGCATGTGGATTAGGAGGTACGCAAGAAAAAACATTTACTATCACTGTGACACCTGCCATCACTGCAAGCGGCAACTACCAAATATGTCTGAATGATGCTTCCGTTGCAGGATCGGTTACCGACCTCTGTGGCAATATTGCTCCAGCGGGATGTCTTGATTTTACTGTAACCAGCATTACAACGACAATGACCCATACTGATGAAGACTGTGGAGCGAGCGACGGCACCGCCACCGTGACTGCTTCAGGAGGCAGTGGAACATATACCTACACATGGAGCACGACGCCTCCACAAAACACTCAGACAGCTACAGGGCTCAGTGAAGGGACTTATTCTGTTACTGTTTCTGATGGTGCATGCACCGCAATCAATACTGTCGTAATTAATTCCGTCGGAGGAGCAACATTGACTATCAGCGGCACTGATGACGCTTGCGACCAAGGAATTGGGACAGCCACTGTCAATGCTTCAGGAGGATCAGGAAGTTACACTTATACATGGAATACAACCCCACCCCAAAATACACCAATTGCTACTGGACTCACTGCCGGAACATATACTGTCACAGTTGATGACGGTGGTCCATGCC
>Ga0265295_1002647_pt1 | contig 27664 bp, 20 predicted proteins | sample Munlansysbiofilm_FD_192503 | JGI IMG/M metagenome (GOLD analysis project Ga0265295, IMG submission 192503) | Leachate microbial communities from a municipal landfill in Southern Ontario, Canada - Methane capture system biofilm | ecosystem: Engineered > Solid waste > Landfill > Unclassified ... | reverse complement strand
CATTTTCGGTAACTTCTTCAGCGGTTTTGCCGATTACGCCTTCAGCATTATCTACATAGCCAGCGAAAACATAATCAACGATCTTCTGGGCTTCAGTAACCTGAGCTTCGTTCAGGTAATCCCAAACGTAGGCATATTGCTCTTCAGTCCAATCGCCAGCTTCGGCATCGGGGCCGGCAGCGTAGATGGCTTCGAAGAGTGCATCATACTTCTCATAAACTTCACTGGTTGTTTGGGTTCGGTAGTCATTTAAACCAATGATGTCATAGGAGCTCAAAGTGGTAGAACCAACATAATTTGGATCCAGGAACGTGTAATAGGTGAAGATCAAGTCATCAGCAGTTACAGGTTCGCCATCTGAGAACAGCATACCGACGCGGAGGCGAGCGGTATAAACAGTTGTGTCAGAGGCTTCATCGTACTCTTGCGACAGGTTAGCAGTGCCCTTATACAAATAATCAACGCCATTGTAAGGAACAACTTCGCCTTCGATACCATTGAAAATGATACCGCCAACGCGGTCGGTTTTCATTGGGCTGATTTGAGTCCAGGAAGCAACATCAGAGTCATAAGCGGTGTCCGCAAAGAAAGGACTGAACTTTTGAGAGAAGTCTTGGTAGGTAACCACTAATGGGGTATCAATGGTTGGGGCTGTTGGGAGATTCTCACCGTAAGGTTCGGGAGCGTATTCAACAGGTTCTTCAACCACAGGCTCTTCGACCACGGGTTCTTCAACCACAGGTTCTTCAACTACGGGTTCTTCAACTACGGGTTCTTCGACCACTGGTTCTTCGGGGGTGACCGGAGCATCAGCGTTGCCGCAAGCGGCGAGTGCTACGCCAAACAGGACGAGCACCATCAGGATAGAAAGGTTTCTTGCAAATTTACTCATTATTCTCCTAATTCTCCTTCTAAGATTTAGTTAAGTATAAATTAATAGCAAAAATGTGTCAACAAGACTTTCACTGACCCGTTTGCCACTAACTTATTCACTGTTAATGGAGATGACTTCCTCGTTGGAGGCCTCCTCCGGAGCTTTTTCGGGAATTTCTTCCCGAATACTAATTGCTTTCGTGCGGCTAAAAATCAGCCAGTTTAAGCCTGTCGCAGCAAGAATTAGTCCGTAATAAAGTGCTTCATCACCCAAATTTTGCCCTTTTGCAACAAAAATCTGGTAAATTAAGCCACCAAGCAAGCCGATCAGCTCAAAAATAATGGTCAATCGGCTCATATTGATTACTTGTTTGAATGAACGTCCAATTTCTTCATTTTGGAATGGGCGTTTTTCTTTAGGGAGTCTAAAAATGGCTTCGCCAAGATATAACATCGGTATGAAGCAGGCAGTATAGGGAATTGCAATATACATAACTCTAAGCGCCTCAATATTGTTTAACAGACCAGCCACAATATGCATAGCGAGAACCAGGAAAAACAAAACCAATATCTGCACTTTGAATTGTTTTAGCTGGTTTTCCTCATGTTCAACGTGAAAATAATTGCCACGATAAACTGCAGATTTCCTTATCCGTCCCTGTGAGTCTTCTGTTTCAACGATATCGTAATCTTTGACGTATTTTTTAGATGCCATACTTAGATTAACCATTGTATCACAGACTTGAACCTGTCAAGTGAATTGATTTTCAGGGAGCGGGGAACGGGGAGCCGGGAGCAGAAAAAAAGGAAACGGGTAGCAGGAAGCAGGTAACGGGAAGCAGGAAACAAATGGGGTTGTCAACAAAAAATCAGACAAAAACTTAAGAGACACTGATTCTGTTTCCTATTTCCTATTTCCTATTTCCTGACCACCGCTTCCCGCTCCCTGAGCTCAACTATGTATCGGATGCCCCAAGGCAGCTTCGGTCGCTTCTAAGATTGCTTCCGAAAGCGAAGGGTGAATATGGACTGATCGGGCGATTTCTTCCGCGGTCAATTCATTACCTTGTGCCAAAACCAATTCGGGCAACAATTCGGCAACTTCAGGACCGACCAAAGTCGCTCCCAGGATTTCGCCATATTTTGCGTCAATAATCACCTTCGCAAAACCGCTGCCTTTGCCCAAACCAAGCGCTTTGCCATTTGCAATAAAGTTAAACTTGCCGACTTTGATATCCAAACCGGCTGCTTTTGCCTCGGCTTCGGTATAGCCAAAGGATGCCACCTGCGGATCGGAGAAGACTGCCCTTGGGATCATACGATAGTCTAATTTCCGCTCTTCTTGCCCGGCGATGTTTTCAGCACAAATTAAGCCTTGAGCCGAAGCAGTATGCGCCAGCAAGAGTTTGCCGGTCAGGTCGCCAATTGCCCAAATACCGGGCTGGCTGCTTGCCATGCGCTCATCAATCACAACAAAGCCGCGCTTATCAAGTTCAACCCCGGCTTCTTCAAGGCCAATGCCCTGAGAATTGGGTTTGAAACCAATCGCCACCAGCGTAATCTCAGCATCGATTGTCTCTTCGCCTTTGGCGGTTTCCACTAAAACGCTGGTTCCGCTATCAGTTTTGGTGATGGATTTCACTTTCGTACCAGCCAAAACCTTGACACCCCGTTTTTTGAATGCTTTGGCAAGTTCATTTGCCGCTTCTTCATCTTCGTTGGGCAAAATATGAGGCAGCATTTCAACAATCGTAACCTCAACGCCATAACCGCTCCAGACAGTGGCAAATTCAACCCCAATCGCACCCCCACCAATCACAACAGCGGATTTGGGCAAGCTTTCACGCATGATTGCCTGTTCAAAATCCAAAATTTTCTCGCCATCCGGTTCCCAACCAGGGATGACAGTTGCATGAGCGCCGGTTGAAAGGATGATGTCTTTGGCTGTTAGCTCTTCCTCTCCGCCTGCGTTCAATTCGACCAAAATTTTGCCCTGAGCCTTCAAAATTGCCTTGCCCTCAAAGACTTCGATATTGTTCTTCTTCATCAAAAAAGCAACCCCTTTGGTCAGACGACTGCTAACCTGGCGGCTGCGCTTGAAAGCGACCGAATAGTCGAGGGTCAAATTGTCGAAGCTGAAACCGTAATCCTTTGCTTCATTGCGCAAGGTGTGAGCAACTTCGGCATTATGCAAAAGTGCTTTGGAGGGGATACATCCAACGTTCAAACACACCCCACCCATCCAGCGTTTATCCACGATGGCAGTTTTGAGACCAAGTTGTGAGGCACGAATGGCGGCAACATAACCGCCCGGACCGGCACCAACGACAATTACATCAAAATTTTTCATAGAATTCTCCATTTTTGTTCCGGCTGCTAATAGCCCATTTGTCCGCTTAACGATTCGTCGTTATCAATGTAATCCTGAACCTTAATTACGCGGTAGTTATCTTTATCATCCCGAATATACACCATTTCAATACCGGCGTTGACAATCATCCTTTTACACATCGAGCAAGGGTTAGCGTTTTTGACATAATCACCGCCCTCTTTCAGGTCAATGCCGCTTAAGTAGATTGCCGAACCCAACATCCGTTCGCGAGAAGCGCTGATGATTGCGTTAGCTTCCGCATGAACACTGCGACAAAGCTCATAACGCTCCCCACGTGGAATATTTAGCTGTTCGCGAATGCAAAATCCGAGATCGATGCAATTTGCTCTGCCGCGCGGTGCGCCAACATAACCGGTGGAGACGACTTCGTCGTTTTTGACAATCACCGCCCCATATTGCCTGCGCAGACAGGTTCCCCTTTGCGAAACCACTTCTGCCAGATCGAGATAATAGTTCACTTTGTCGCGTCTTTCCATTTGCTCTCCTACTTTCCGGAAATGGTAATGTTTTTAGTATGCAACCAAGGCAAAAGCCAATAGCCCGAGTTTTCGCGTTCTTTGCTCACGGCAACTGTATCGCGCAAAAGATCGCCCAAATTTCCGGCAATCATCACTTCGCTCAAAGCTTTGCTGACTTTCCCGTTTTCAATAAGGAAGCTGTTTTTAGCAACCCCACTGAAATCACCTGAAGGGCTGGGCTCTCCACCGGAAAACCGCCCAAGCAGAACGCCACGCTCAACGCCGGCAATCATTTCTTCCAATGGGGTATCGCCATTGCCAATAACTAAAGTTGGATTAATGTTAGCCGAACGAGCTAAACCTGTTTTTGCTGCACCATAGCGACTCAAGACGAAATTGGTCAAAACACCATTTTTGATCAAATCCATTTCTTCTGCCACATAACCATCCCTGTTCAACACACTACCACCCGGTAGCTCATCACTCTCGATTGCTAAACTGAAATTGAATAAGGGATTGGCAACTTGCTGACCCATCTTGTCTTTCCAAGGACTGGTACCGGAGATTAAAGCGTTATCGCTTAAGCAACCTTCTATAATATAGAAGGCGAAATTCTCTAAACATCCGGGAGTAATCACCAAATCACCCACAAAGCTGCCATCAAATTGTTCGGTGTGGATTTGCTTTTCGGTTTCCTTAAATAATCTCCTGATACGTTCAGAATCTGTGAAGCGCTCTGTAGGATCGTTATAAATCGTGGAGGCATAATTAAAGGAAGAAGAGTTGTCGCCCTCTTTGCCCATAAACATCTCGGATAGCTGATAGTTTCCACCTTCTTCAGACAAGCGTACGCCATTGCTGTTGGCATAAAGCCGTTCGCTGGCGTTGTGCTCTACACCGATAGAATCAAAACTAATCAGGGGATAATCTTTTTTGCAATCTGTGAGCAAGTCTTCCAGTTGGATGTACATCTTGTCCAAGTCGGGCTTTGGCTCACCGGAGCTGAAGCTAAGGTTCTCTTGCAATTCCGCAATCCCCTCTGCCTCATCCGCTGTGGCAGATTGAGCAGCTTGCCAGGCTTCGGCTACGGCTTGTTTAATCTCCACGGGCTCAAAACTGTTCAGACTGACCGTGCCTTTGCGCTGATCTTTCAAGAGCTTGATGCTCACATTGTCAGTAAAAACGGTGCGAATCATGCTGATTTTGCCCAGTTCGTAATACAGCTCAGTCAAAGCATTTCGACTGACCCAGCATTCGCCTTCATCAGCGCCAATCGCTTTGATTTCTGCCAAAATCAGTTCGGCAACCTCTAAAATCGCTTTGTCTTTGATTTCAAAAGCCTTTTTCATGCCCGACCTCCCACATTAATCTTCACTTTAATTGCCGGTCCGCCCATGCCAACCGGAATCATTTGCTTCTTGCCACACATGCCGGAATTGGTCCAGGTCACCTTATCGCTAACCATATCGACTGTTTTTAGCACATCAAAAGCGACACCCGAAACGGTGCAATCCCTAATTGCCCGACCGAGCTTGCCGTTTTTGATTTCAAAACCCAAGGGAACGCCAAACATAAACTCACCGGTGCTGTCGGCTTGCCCGTTGTTCATATCGGTCAGGTAATAACCGTCTTCAACCGAAGCAATCATCTCTTCAAGCTTGTCCTTACCGGGTAAAATGCAGGTATTGCGCATCCGAATCAGCGGCTCGTCCGAAAAATCATAAGCGCGGGCATTGCCGTTTGGCTCGTGCCCAAACTCACGGGCAGATTCTTTATTATGCATGTAGCCGACCAAAATCCCGTTTTCAATCAAGATTTGGTCGTTGGCAGGGCTGCCTTCGTCATCCACAAAAACCGGAACCGGTGCCAATTTGCCAAAGGCATCGTGAGCGATATCGACCAGGCTGACCATTTCGCTGGCGACTTGCTTGCCAAAGTTGGGTCCGCCCACCGAGCCGGACTGGACAAAATCGGCTTCCACCGTATGCCCAACCGCTTCATGCGCCAAAATTCCCGCCAGATCAGAATCGAGAATAACGGTTTGAATGCCGGGTTTGGCGTAGACACCTTCGGTCTTTTTCATCAGCAATTCGGCTTGTGCCTCAATTTTCGGGAAAAAATCTCTCGCGTTCGGGAAGTTTTCAATAAAATTGCCATAACCCCCATAAACCTTATAAAGCTCGACCGGCTGACCGTCTTTATCTTCAGCTGTCATAACCACAATTGCCGTTGAACGGGGTACATAAGAATGAGAAACGACACCATCGCTGGTATAGAGCAATTTTTCCATATCCAGAATGCGGGTTACCACCCGACGACTAAGCAGTTTTGGGTAACGCTCGACGATGTAACTATCCAATTCGTCGGCAATACCAAGCAAATAGCTTTGTTCGACGTTGATGTCGTGTTCCAGTCCGTCTTGACGTGTAAAAGGCGCTACCGCTGCAAAATCCGGCATGCTACGTTGAACGTGTTTGTCGAGGAAACTTGCGTTTTGCATCGCCGCTTTAACGATACGGTCAATTGAATCCGGATCATCAGCATAACCAGTCGCCGATGCGAAACCATAGGAGCCGCCTTTGACAACTCTGGCAGAAACACCCCTGCTGACAGAACTGGCATTACTGTAAAGACTGCCGTTCAGTATGCCAACCGCGCGACTGCGGTTTTGTTGCGCACGCAATTCAGTGTAAGCCGGAAAACCAGCTTTTGAAACATAAGCTTGTAAGTAATCCTGAAGCATAAAACCTCCGATATTGATTGCTTAAATGATAACACGGCAATCTCTTTACGGGGAGCCGGAAGCGGGAATCGGGGAGCAGGAAAAGGGAAACAGGAAAGATTGCCCACATCCCATAAGGTATACTAAAGCCAACTTCTTTGCAAGGAACCGACTATGCCAAAAATTCTTTATCTTCTCGATGGACATGCAATTGCCTACCGCGCTTATTTTGCCCTGACTTCCGGAACATCCACTGCTTTCACAAACAGCAAAGGTGAGCCGACGGCAGGGGTTTATGGCTTTGCAAATCGCCTAATTCGCCTCTTTGAGCAAGAAGAACCCGATTATATTGCGGTTACTTTTGACACCGGCAGAACTTTTCGGCATGAGATGTACCCAGAATACAAAGGCACCCGCGCCAAGATGCCCGACGACCTCAGACAGCAAATTGAACGCATCCGCGAGATGGTGGACGATTTTAATATTCCCCGCATCGAAATCGAAAACTATGAAGCCGACGACGTTATCGGCAGCCTCGCACGCTGGGCTACCGAAGAAAAAGGCTTGGCTGTCAAAATCATCACAGGCGACCGCGATATGCTCCAGTTGGTTACTAATTCGGTTGTCGTTTCCCTTCCCGATCGCAAAAACGGGCAAGATATGGACTACTTCCCAGAGGACGTCGTCCAAAAGATGGGTGTCAGGCCGGATCAAATTGTCGATTACAAGGCGTTGGTTGGCGACGCTTCTGATAACATCCCCGGTGTCCGCGGAATTGGCGAAAAATCGGCTATTGAATTATTAAGCAAATATGACACGCTCGATAATGTCTTCGAGCATTTGGACGAAATAAGCGGTCGTGCCAAAAAACCGCTCAGCACGGGCAAGGAATCTGCTTATTTAAGCCAGGATTTGGCGAGAATTCGTACCGATTTACCGGTTGTGCTCGACTTGGAAAACAGCAGGCCGGTTCTTCATGACCCGACCGCGCTCGAAGACCTTTTCAAAGAGTTGGAATTCCGGACACTGACCCAAAAGTTGCATCGATTAATCAACAAACTCAACCCAAGTTTTCACCCTCAGCCAAGCGAAGGCGGGCAAGCCAGCCTCTTCCCCGAGGCTCTTTTCCCACAAATTGAAAAACCGGAAATTCAAGACGCACCTTTTGAGACGATTATTGTTGATGATGAAGATAAGCTAAAAGCGTGTCTTGCCGATTTGAATCAAGCAAAAATGCTGGCTTTCGACACAGAAACCAGTGGACTCGACCCCTTGCAATCGAAACTCGTCGGAATCTCGCTGGCTTCTGAGCCCAACAAAGGCTATTACATTCCGCTTGGGCATCATTTTGCGAAACAACTTGAGCTTGAAGCGATTCGAAAAGAGCTGGGGGATCTGCTTAGCAATCCGCAGATTGAGAAAGTCGCCCACAATGCCAAATTTGATCTGCTCGTTTTACATACAGCCGGCTTTGAAGTCACGCCGCTCACTTTTGACACAATGGTCGCCGAGTGGCTGATTAATCCCACCTCAAGAAACCTCGGTTTGAAAGCCCAGGCGAGTGAGAGGTTGGGCGTGCAAATGACCGAAATTGATGAGCTGATTGGCAAGGGTAAGAACCAAATCAGCATGGCAGAGGTGCCGGTTGAGCGAGCTGCGCCCTACGCAGCCGCTGATGCGGTCATGACCTTGCGCCTGGTTGAACCTATGCGCAATGATTTAGAAGCACACGCTGCCCAGAAGCTCTATCACGATGTTGAAAACCCTCTCATTCCGATTTTGGCCGAAATGGAAGAGACCGGCATTTTGCTCGACCTTAAGTTTTTCAAAGAATTTGCCAAAGAATTGCAAACCGAAATCAACCGTCTAACTGAAGAGGCTTACCATCTGGCTGGGGATCAATTTAACCTCAATTCCACCCAACAACTTTCGGACACTCTCTTTCAGAAATTAGGACTGGAACCACCCGACCGCACTAAAAAAACCAGCAGCGGTAAATTTTCCACCTCGGCCGAAGTTTTGGAATCGATGAGAGGCATGCATCCGCTCGTAGACACAATTTTGGACTATCGCGAACTCTCTAAGTTGCAATCTACCTATGTCGAAGCCTTGCCCACTCAGATAAATCCGAAAGATGGGCGCGTTCACACCACATTCAACCAAACAGGTACCGTTACCGGCAGAATTGCTTCGCAAAACCCCAATTTGCAAAACATCCCCATCCGCACAGAGCAAGGCAGAAGAGTGCGCCAGGGTTTCATCGCTGCCGAAGGGCACAAATTGCTGGCTGTCGACTATTCCCAAATCGAATTGCGAATTGTTGCCCATTTGGCGCAGGATGAGGCGATGATGAAAGCCTTCCACGAAGGACAGGATATTCACGTCACCACCGCCGCTGCAATTGCCAACATTCCTTTAAATGAAGTGAGCAAACAAGAACGCCGCCATGCCAAAGCGATTAACTTTGGCCTGATTTATGGCATGAGCCCCTATGGATTGACCCGCACAACCGACCTGACTTTAGCAGAAGCGGAAAACTTCGTCCGTGAATATTTCCGGCAATTCCCCGGTGTCAAAAAATGGCTGGACAACACCCGACTTGAAGCCACCCGCCAAGGCTATGTTGAAACACTTCTGGGCAGAAGGCGCTATTTCCCTGCCCTGGCAGCCGGCACCAATTACACCATTCGCCAAAGAGAAGAGCGCGAAGCAATCAACGCTCCCGTCCAAGGCACCGCAGCCGATATCATCAAGCTGGCAATGCTCAAACTGCCTGAAACTCTGGAAGAAGCCGGATTAAAAACCAAAATGATCCTCCAGGTCCACGATGAATTGATTTTTGAAGTGCCTCTTGAAGAAATTGACCAGGCGAGCAGACTGGTCAAAAGCCTGATGGAATCTGCCTTCCCCCTCTCCGTTCCCTTGGTGACCGAAGCAAAAATCGGCAACAACTGGGGCGAATTAAGTGTCATCGACCCGGATGTTTTAGTGATGGAATAGAAAGGCTGCCCTCTGTTTATCCTCATTTATATTGTATAATTAGGCACACAATCAAAAGGAGTAAAAATGAACGCAGGCGTTTCCGATATAGTTGAAACCGTTGATAATCGTTGCGAGAATTTGGCTTTTAAAGAAGATAAAGCCATAGCAGCCTTATCCCAACTTATTAAACTTGCAAATAATAAATTAAACCACTACGTAGCCTCAAAACTTTTATATCTTTTTGACAGAGAAGTCTTGCTTGAAACCGGAGAACCGGCTTTTTTCGGACAGCATTTCGCCCTGCATAAGGGACCGATTATCAGCGAAATAAACAATGGCATAAAGTCTTGTTCCGCTATCGAGGAAAAGAACTCCAACAACTGGAGTGAGCACTTTTCTCTTCAAAACCACACCTTGTCCCAAAAAGAACCCGATGTTTTGATCAATAATAACTTGTTAAGCGATGAGGAAGTTGAAAGGCTTTCAAACTTATATAAAAATTACGGACATGCAAAAAAAGGCGTGTTAGAAAAACACATTCAGGACATGGCAGAACATATTGATATCGATGAAGGCAAGCGACAAGCCATGTCATACGGCTATATTCTTGAAAAGAATGGTTTTTCGCCCAAACAGGTTTCTGAACTTTTAGACGAAATAGAATACGATAGTAACTTTAGGAAAAATTTGGAGCAATCCCGTTAATGGTTCCAGAGGGTTGTGTTTTTTACTTAAAAAGCTTTGAAAACAACCCTCATTATCACATCATAATATTTACCGATCCATTAGGAAGAGATAACAGATGTATTGCGTGCTACATCACTTCTACCGAAACCTTGCCTGACCTCACAACCACCTTTGAGGCTGATGACGATTTCTTCATTACCAAAAAAAGTTGGGTAAAGTATCGAAATGCAAGGATATTGCATGAAATGGACCTGCAAAAGTTCGAAACGTTAGGGGAAATCAAAACAACTAACTTACACAAAATTCAGGATGGCTTTGAGCAATCTTTAAAGAAAGTTCCTCGCGAAGTGAAAGAGCTTTGGGAGCAGTGGAAACAAGACAGCTTGTTTTCTTAATTTCCTCAAACAATGACTAGCGATAATTTAATAAACCAAACTTCAAGCTCCGACGCTTTGGTTCTGTAATTGCCCTTTTAGCTGCATAAGCTGTTTGCGCACTTTGTCGTCGCTGTCGACCAATTCTGCGATTTTGTCGCAGGCATACATCACGGTTGTATGGTCGCGGCCACCCAGTTCTTCACCGATTCTGGGAAGTGACATATCCCCTTGGTTGCGCAGTTTTAGTGTTCAATTGCTGATAATAATAATTCCTCCAGCGTAATGCCCACCGGTCTGGAAGAGAAACGGCTGCCTGAATTTGGTGGAAATAGTCGCGGCAAGCATAGCGGGTTCATATCTGATTCTTCAACAAATGCATCCTCAGTCCTTTTGGATAAGCCTCCAAATCCAATCGTTATCCCCGTATTTAAGACAGGCTGCATATCACGAGGGCACGATTCATGTGGCCAGGCGATTGCAGTTACTTTAATCCCCAAATTTTCTTCAATCTCAGCTATCGAAGTGCTCAAATCAGAAAAAATTGTCTCTGAATTCATTTTTCCAAATTCCAGGTGGGCTTCAGAATGAGTGCCAAAAGTAAAAAAACCAGAATCTAAAGCGTCATTAAATACTTTCCAGCATAAGTTATCTTTACACGTTATATTTTCCGCTTCTTCCATTTTCCACGTCCAGATATAAGACTGCATATGCGGTCTGTAACCATAGATAGATTCGAGGGTCTGGAATTGCTCGATCATTGAGGGGATGGAAATAGTCGATGAATATCCTGAATCAGTTGTAAGGATTATCGACCGTGCAGGCAGTTCTAACCATCCTTCTACAAAGCCTCTTAATTCATGGATGGTGACAAAATGATAATCATTCTGCATAAGCCACTCAATCTGTTCAAAAAAAGTCTTCGGATCCATGCTATATTGCCCGTTATACATCGAATAATCATTACCATGATATTCAAGCGGAACTATATTTTTAGCTAATCCATATTTATCGATTCTTGCAGACATCATCTCCCAATAATCGTCCGTCAAGTAATAATTGTCCGTATATCCATAATCAGACATAATATTTTCAATATGGATTTGTTGCGGAGAAACAGTCGGAGCAGGCGTATTATCGCTGTCTGGTATAACAATTGGCTCGTCGGTAGGATCCATATCAGTGTTCTTGGTTGGATTTGCGGTGAGTGTTGGGGTTTTCGAAAATTCTTGAGGCTCATTTTCAGTTGGAAAAATATTGCCTGGATAATCCTCTGAAGGAACAGAACAAGAGAATAGTAGGAATATTACTGAAGTAATAAAAAACACTAAAGATTTCTTCATATCAACCACCTAAGATCTATTGAATATTTTTCGTAATTCTATTCTGTTTTTTCCTCGATGTCAACGATTTTATGGGTTCAAGTGTGCGCAACTCGAGTCCAAAGAAAAGGCGAGTTATACCCATCTAATTCTTAATTTGGTATGAAGATGAGGGCTTCGGTTAAACTTCAAGCCCCAACGCTTTGGTTCTGCAATTGCCCTTTTAGCTGCATAAGTTGTTTGCGCACTTTGTCGTCGCTGTCGACCAACTCTGCGATTTTGTCACAGGCGTACATCACGGTTGTATGATCGCGGCCGCCTAGTTCTTCACCGATTCTGGGAAGCGACATATCGCCTTCTTCGCGCATGAGATACATGGCAACTTGCCTCGGAAAAGCGATATCGCGGGCGCGGCTTTTGCCGGTAAGAGCGCTTAGACTCACACCGAAAAACTCCGAAACGACTTCTAAAACCAATCTTGAAGTAATGCTGCTTGGCTGAGGCAGAAAATCGAACAAAGCCCGTTCACACAAACCCAAGGAAAGTTCTTGCCCACTAAGTTGTGCAAAAGCCAAAACACGGTTCCAGGCACCTTCCAATTCGCGCACATTAGTTGAAATCAATTTAGCAATCCTATCGATCACCTCTTCCGGAACATGCTGGGGTACTTTTTCGGCCTTTTCGTGCAAAATCGCCAGACGAGTTTCATAATCCGGCGCTTGCATATCAACCGTCAAACCCCATTCAAAACGCGAGCGCAAGCGGTCTTCGAGCGTGCTCATCGCCTTGGGCGAACGGTCCGAGGTCATCACAATTTGCTTGTCCTGCCCATAGAGGGAATTGAAGGTATGGAAAAATTCTTCCTGTGTCGAATCCTTCCCGGCGATAAATTGGATGTCATCAATCAGCAAAACGTCAACCTCGCGATATTTCTCGCGAAAGGTGGTGGTTGTTTTGGTGCGAATGGCATGAACCAGGTCGTTGGTGAATTCCTCGGAAGAAACATACAAAACCTGTTTGCCCTGCTGCAAAACCGCATTGCCAATCGCATGCAGCATATGCGTTTTGCCCAAACCGACACTGCTGTAAATGAAAAGCGGGTTGTAAGCGCGGGCAGGGTTTTCGGCAACCGCCTGGCAAGCGGCATGCGTCAACCGATTGGCGGAACCGACCACAAAATTATCAAAACGATATTTTGGGTTCAGATGAGTGTCATAGAGGTCTTTTTCAACCGGCTCGGGTTTAGGAATTGAAACGGTTTCTTCTTCAAGATCAACCTGTGGTGGGGCATAAACCTTGAATTCAACCTGCACATTCCTCGCCATCATCCCTGAGAGTTTATTGACCACAGTGCTCTTCAGCCGGCTTTCCAGCCAGTCACAAGCGTAGGCATTACCGGCACCAAGTGCAAAAGTAGCCGAAGCATCCTCATATGATATCAGCTGAGTGTTTTTCACCCAGGTATCAAAAGAGGCTTTACTTAGCTCCATCTGTAATTGTCCGATTGTTGCCTGCCACGCTTGTTGAGCATTCATGCGCTCCACTCCTCATTTTAGATTTTAACGAAAAACCGACGGTCAATAATAGCAATCGGTTGATAACGATTCACTGTGCTTTCCCTTACACTGACTTGCTGAGTGAATAGGGAAATTCTATCACTTCAAGCCTAAGGTTTAGCTCGATGTGTCTTAAAAATCCACAATTCTTTAAGGTAGGGATTAGGAATGTATAGCCATTTAAGCTTGTTGTAAGTTTACAATAATTGACAGGCACTTTCTAAAACCCTATTTATCGAATTTTCCAAGCTTCTACAACCCCACATATGGGATTAATTTAATAATTAGCTCAAATATTCCAACAATTAGTGCTAATTTTTAAGGTTTTGGAATGCCGTTTTCAACCATAAATAAAGTCGATAGTCTTACACAAAGTGGTATTAACTATTTTTTCCCGCTTTGGCTATACGCTTCAGACGCTTATTCTTCAATTATCATTTTAGCAGTCCGGCGACCCATTTCCACGGCAAAGTTCGTGCCGCGGTCCCAGGGATAGACCTGGCTCATGCTGGCAAAATATAAACCCTCAATCGGTGTCTTAATCGCAGGAATATTTTGGCTGTGATTGACCAAGGGAATCGGCTGTGCATAGCTTGCTTTGCTGACCCAAACCTTTTTGACCCAATCCGGCTCAAATTCCGGGTTGATCTTTTTCAGATGAGGCAAAAATTCTGCTAAAAGTTCATCATCGGATTTACTGAAGTTGGGATGGTCCTTTTCTAAATAGTCGCCAATGTAAATGATATTGTCGCCCCCAAAATGTTCGGGTGAAAGGAAGTTGGTATGTTCCACTAAAGAAAGGAAGGGATAGCCGGCTTGTTTGGGGATGTTGTACCAATAATAGCCGTCCGGCGAAAGCGGATGTTTGATGGATAGGGTCATTACCACTGCGCCCATATGGTTTAGTTTAAGCAATTCGCCCAAATAATTTTCAGGTAGTTCGGGTGTTAATTTCGCCATCTGACCGGGAGAAAGCGTCACCAAAACCTTATCAAAATGCTCGGCTGCTAAATCACCGACAAGGATATCCAAACCGCCATTCGCGTTCTTGCTGACGTTTTTTACTGGCTGGCGGTAGCGAATCTTAACCCCGTCCTCGCTCAGTTTTTGGGCAAACTTATCGGCAAAATTTTGGAATCCTCCCTGAAAAGTGCCTAATCGGGTTGTGCGGGAATGCAAACGCGCCCACATCCAGGCCATATTGACTTTATCAGCCCAGTTTTCGCCGAATTTACCATCCAGCATCGGCTTCCACATGCTATCAAAGACTTTGTCACCGGCATATTTCCGCATCCAGGCATCGGTGGTAGTTTGTTCGAGCGGTTTCCAATTATTTGTGAGCCGCAGATACAAACCAACCAAACCAAAACGAATTTTGTTAATCCCCCAACCCAAACCTGGATAGAGAAGCGCTGAGAGGATCGAGTCAAAGGGATAATACTTTCCATTGTAGAACATGACACTGACTGGCTTTGGGAAAATTACCTGATCCGACCAACCTAATTCGTCAATCAAACCTAAAAGGTGCTTATCGGTTTGGAACCAATGGTGATAAAAACGTTCAACCGACCAATCCCAACCAGGCTCTTTGAAGCCCGAAGCCAAACCACCCGGCACTTCACCTGCTTCAAAAATTGTTACCTCATGCCCTGCTTTGCGCAAATCGAGCGCAGCACTCAAACCGGCAAAACCGGCACCAATCACAGCAATTTTCTCATTTGTCTTAGTCATAAAACCTCATTTAAGCGCTAATTTTGGCTTTTATCTTCTGATTTATATTTTTCTTGCATACTATCGAAATCATCACTCAGGCTGAAACCTTCTTTAACAAAGAAGAAAGCGCCCAAAATTGTGACCGGAAGCCACAAAGCAAACCTCAGGAGTAAGGCATAACTCAAAGCGTTTTCTGCCGTCAGGCCGAAGAGCTCCATCATCGTTTTTATGGCGGCGTCGAAAGTGCCCAAACCGCCCGGTGCAGCTGGAATAAGCAAAACGAGGTTGACAATCCCGACCACCATTAGCAAAGAGCGGAACTCCAAACTAAAGCCCATCGCCATCATAACACCCCAATAGAGCCCCGCCTCAGTTACCCAAATCAGGACCGATTGTGCCATCACCAATAGCGACTGCAAAGGATTTTGAAGCACCCTCAGCCCATCGATAAATTTTTGAAGAATGCCTTTTAGGGCATCGCGGAATTTGTTAGGAATCAGATGGTCAATCAGCCAATCGCTCACCACTTTCATCTTGGCAGGGAAAACCACCATGGCGACGAAAACAAGCAAGAGCAAGCCGAAGATGATGCCAACCCAAAGAGCGGCGTTTTCAATAATAGGAACCCATTGGCTCCCGGCTGCAAAACGACCCAGCTGCCCAAAGTTGAGCAAGACCAGCGCAAGAATCGCTATTCCGTCAAAAAGATGCTCAACAACAATGGTTGCCAGTGAAACGGAGATAGGCACTTCTTCTTTTTTCCGCAAAAAAACCGTTCTTAGCAGATCGCCAGCCCTTGCGGGGAAGACGTTATTCGCCATATATCCAGCAGAAATAATTGAGAACAGCCTTGGAAGTTTTACTTTTTTAATGGGGGAGAGCAAAGTTTGCCAACGCCAGGTGCGAATGAAAAGCGCCAGGAAGTAAGCCAGAATTCCCAAACCGACATAAGCCAGCTTTGCAGTTTTCAATTGTTCCCAAACAAGCCCAAAATCGACCTTGCGGAAGGCAAGCCAGATGAATACGGCACTAACAGCCAGACCAAGCCAAACATGCCAGCGTTTTATTTTCATACCTCGATTGTATCATCATAGAGGGGAACTGTCATTGGGCGGAGAATAGATAATGATTGCGATTTATTTGCATTTAAAAATGCCAGGCTCTGCTTCTTGACTGAAAACAATATTGCAGAGCCCGGCTTATGGTTTAGATTACCGCATTACCAATGGTAAATAGATATTTAGAGTTTCACCCAGCAAAGCAAATTCGCCAAGCTCACAAAGTTGCAAACTAAGCCAGTTTTCTTCTGGATTACGGATGTATTCGCCACCCGGACAAGCTGAAATTGCATCTTTCCAGGCTGATTGATCGCCAACCCAGTGATAGAGGTTTAGACTGCTTTCTAAAATAGGACCAATCTGTTGGTTGCTGTAGTTTATCTTGATCGTTAGGGGTGGAATGCTATTGCTAACCGTCGGTCCTATTACAGAGGCGATTAATTCAAAATTATTGTTCGCCTGCACAAGTCCACCTAAGGGATACTCAGGTGAAGGTTGGGGAATAAACTGGAAAGTCATCTCGCCGGTATAAGCCCCGGCAGGGACTTCGATCTCAGTCATACCATCGTTTGATTGGATTGTACCTCCCGTTTCTCCGGGAATCGTTACTTCTACTGCTTGGGTCAGATACCAATCAGGGTCTTTGATTGCGAGGAAGCTTGCCACAGGCTCTTCTTGAGGGACATTAAGCCGGTTATATCCAAGGTCTAAACCTGATTCAGGCTCCCAACAACCATTTTCCTCATCAACGCCATCGCATAGATTCACTAGGTTCACGAAGCTGTTTGGAAGGTCACCTTCGAATAAGTTTTCATTCAAACCCATAAAATTTAGATTGGTTAATTGTCCCAATTCTGCTGGAATGCTGCCAGTCAATTGGTTGTGGTCAAGGTACAAACTCCGCAAAAGAGACAAATTGCCTAAAGATGAGGGAACCCTCCCAGTCAATTGGTTGCCGCTTAGGTCCAACGTCCGCAAAAGAGAATAATTGCCTAAAGATGAGGGAATGTTCCCAGCCAACAAGTTTTCTTGTAGGTACAAATACAATAAAATAGACAAATTGCCTAAGGACGAGGGGATGCTCCCAGTCAACTGGTTGTGGCGAAGGTACAAAACCTGCAAATTAGACAAATTGCCTAATTCTGCTGGGATGCTGCCAGTCAAGAGGTTGTCTTGTAGGTAAAGGCCAGTCAAAACAGACAAACTGCCTAATTCTGCAGGAATGCTCCCAGTCAATTGGTTTTTGTTTAGGTACAAAACCTGCAAACTAGACAAATTGCCTAATTCTGCTGGAATGCTCCCAGTCAATAGGTTGTTTTGTAGGGACAAATACCACAAATTAGACAAATTGCCTAAGGACGAGGGGATGCTCCCAGTCAACTGGTTGTTATGTAAGTCCAAATCCTTCAAATTAAATAAATCACCTAATTCTGCTGGAATGCTGCCTGTCAAGAGGTTGTCATGTAGGTGAAGGTCAGTCAAAACAGACAATCTGCCTAAGGACGAGGGGATGCTACCAGTCAGCTGGTTGTGGTGAATGTACAAATTCACCAAATTAGACAAATTGCCAAATTCTTCTGGGATGCTGCCAGTCAATCCGTTGAAATATAGGAACAAAACCCTCAAATTAGTTAAATTGACTAAGGTGGAGGGGATGCTACCTTTCAATTGGTTGTCGTTTAAGTACAAAACCTCCAAATTAGTTAAATTGACTAAGGTGGAGGGGATGCTACCATTCAAATGGTTGCTGGAAAGAAAGAGTTTAGTTACCCCATTATCAACCACAACTCCAAACCAATTCGAAACAGTTGTGCTTTGTAGCCAATTGGTGCTATTGTTCCAACTGTAACCATTGGTAGATCCGTAGAGCGCAACTAAGGCTTCACATTCGCTTTCTGAAACATCAGTAACAGTTTTACAATCAAAACCGTTAACCTGTGCCTGAGTTTTTGCAATAATCTCGGTGCTTGGTGGAATGGCGTCCGGGCGTTCACCGGATTCGGAATATCTCTGGTAATGTTCTACTAATTCCGGGGGCATGTTTTCGAATAGATCTTCAGGGTAGAGTTGAGCATCCCTGTTATCAGGATATGATGGCTGCTCTCTTTCTTTATGAACAACCAGGTTTTCAATTTCAGTCTGGCTTTCATTTGGTTCTGATTGAGCGAAAGCAGGAAGGGTGATGGTTTGCAGAGCGAGAGATAGGATAAGTATGAAAAGAATACTGCCGGAAAGACGTGATTTCATGGGAAACCTCCTTTGATAAAACCCGGTTTGAGTGAGAATTTTATTTTAACGGTAAAACAACATTTCAGCAAGAAAATATAAATAGTTTGTCATCATCCAGCGAAAATGCCATTCCCTGTATGGATAGGGTCTATACATTTAGCCCCTCCCTAAGAATTATATGGAAAGTATGGTTAATTTTTGCTGAATGCCCAAAAACCCTCCGCAATTAATCTGAAAAGGGCTGCTCCTAAAGACCAGCCCTTTTCACTATTCCCGACCCTCGCTACTTGCCACGAAGGTCGGGTTGAATACTGTCGTCTACTTGGTAATAATCGGCAAGTAGATTACCGCAAGTGGCTTGACCAAAATCGTCACCGTTGCGTCATCATAGAACTCTCCACCTTGCGATGTCATTTTTTGTATTGAATGGACACGATATTCAAAGGTCACTGTGCCCCAGAAGCCATGTATGGGAACATAGGTAAAGGAGCCGTCATTATTGATGACCAGTGTACCGTTTTCGGGTGCACGCCTGATTTCAATGCTAACCGTTTCATTCGGGTCGAGCAAAACATCGTTTGCCAGGAGGCCTTCTTCTGCCCCAACCACAAGGCTAACATTCACAAGCGTTTCGTAGGTATCGTCATTCGCAATAACCCAGTCATTAACCGGGGTGACCGTAATCTCCACTACCGCCAAAGTGCTTAGCAACACGCCATCGCTCGCTTGATAAGTAAAGCTGTCTTTGCCGTTGAAATACGCATCGGGTGTATAAGTGAAGGAGCCGTTCGCGTTCAGAATCAGCTCGCCATGGCTAACGTCATCAACCAAAATCGCAGTCAGGCTGCTGCCATCGTCCAGGTCATTCGCTAAAATACCGGGAGCGTCGACTTCTAAAGTTCCATCCTCAAGCATCGAATAGCTGTCATCAAACGCCACTGGCGCGTCATTGACCGAATTGATGTTAATCGTGACAGTTGCGGTGTTACTGTCCAAATCTCCATCATTGGCTTTGAAAGTGAAACTATCAGTGCCATGGTAGTCTTTATTGGGAGTGTAAACCACCTGATTTCCACTCAAAGTACTCAAACTGCCATGCGTGGGTGGAGCAACAATGCTGTAGATTAGAGTTGAGTTGTCCACATCAGTAGCAACTAAGTTAATCGCAATTGCGGTATCTTCAGGAGTCGTTACCGTCTGGTTTTGAGCAACAGGAACATCGTTCACCTCGGTAACCGTAATCGCAACCGTAGCGATATTGCTGTCAGCCGAGCCATCATTAGCTTTGAAAGTGAAACTATCATCACCGAAGTAGTTCGGAGCCGGGGTATAGGTCAGGTTCGGGGCGGTGCCGCTAAGCGTGCCGTTCATCGGGCCAACTACAACTGTGTAGGTCAGTGAATCGCCGTCTGCGTCAGTCGCAACCAGGGTGAACGCCTTGGCTGTGTCTTCAAGTGTCGTCACCGTCTGGGCTTCAGCCACCGGAGCGTCATTCACCGCTTTAACTGTGATGCTAACTGTGGCAATATTGCTGTCAACTGTGCCGCCATCATTGGCTTTGAAAGTGAAGCTATCATCGCCGAAGTAGTTCGGTGCCGGGGTGTAAGTAAGCTGATTGCCAATCAAAGTGCTCAAACTACCATGAGTGGGTTCATCGACGATTTCGTAGGTCAAAGTATCCAGGTCAACATCAGTCGCAATCAAGGTAATATCTTTGGCAAGGTCTTCGTCCGTTTCAACGATCTGGTTTTGAGCAACAGGAACATCGTTCACTGCGGTTACAGTAATCGTAACGGTAGCGACATTGCTGTCCGCAGCGCCATCAGTGGCTTTGAAAGTGAAACTATCCGGGCCATTGTAGTCCAGTGCTGGGGTGTATGTAACTATGTTTCCAGAAACAATGCTCAAATTGCCGTGCGTAGGTTCGACAACAATGCTATAGGTCAGTGGATCGCCATCTACGTCTGTCGCAACAAGAGCGATCTCCTTGGCTGTGTCTTCAAGTGTCGTCACCGTCTGAGCTTCAGCCACAGGAGCGTCATTCACCGCCGCAACTGTAATTGTTACTTCGGCAACATTGCTGTCGGATTTCAAGTCTTTTGCCTTAAAAGTGAAGCTGTCAGTCCCATAATAATTTTCACCAGGCGTGTAAGTAACTATGTTTCCGGACAAAACGCTCAAACTACCATGAGTGGGTTCATCAACGATTTCGTAGGTCAAAGCATCCAAGTCGACATCAGTCGCAATCAAGGTAATTTCTTTGGCAACGTCTTCGTCCGTTTCAACCGTCTGGTCTTGAGCAACAGGAACATCGTTCACTGGGGTTACAGTAATCGTAACGGTAGCGATATTGCTGTCCGCAGCGCCATCAGTGGCTTTGAAAGTGAAACTATCCGAGCTATTGTAGTCCAGTGCCGGGGTGTAAGTAACTGTGTTTCCGGCAACAACGCTCAAACTGCCATGAGTGGGCTCATCAACGATTTCGTAGGTTAAAGCATCCAGGTCGACATCAGTCCCAACCAAGGTGATTTCTTTGGCAACGTCTTCGTCCGTTTCAACCGTCTGGTCTTGAGCAACAGGAACATCGTTCACTGGGGTTACGGTAATCGTAACCGTAGCAATATCGCTGTCCGCAGTGCCATCATTGGCTTTGAAAGTGAAGCTATCATCGCCGAAATAGTCTTTACTGGGAGTGTAAATTAGTGGATTGCCACTCAAAAGGTTCAAATTGCCATGCTCAGGTTGAGTAACAATACTGTAGGTCAAAGTAGTGTTATCCACATCAGTAGCAACTAAGTTAATCGCAACTGCGGTATCTTCATCGGTCGTCACCGTCTGGTCTTGGGCAACAGGAACATCATTCACCGCGGTTACTGAAATCGCAACCGTTGCGATATTGCTGTCAACCGTGCTGTCGTTGGCTTTGAAAGTGAAGCTATCATCGCCGAAATAGTTCGGAGCCGGGGTGTAAGTAACTGTGTTTCCAGAAACAACGCTCAAACTGCCGTGCGCGGGTTGTCCAACAACGCTATAGGTCAATGTATCGCCGTCTATATCAGTCGCAACCAGGATAATCTCCTTGGCGGTGTCTTCAGCGGTAGTAACATCTTGGGCTTGGGCAACAGGAGCGTCATTCACCGCCGTAACTATGATGGAAACGGTAGCTATATTGCTGTCAAGCGTGCTGTCGTTGGTTTTGAAAGTGAAGTTATCAGCACCGAAATAGTTCGGAGCAGGCGTGTAAGTAACTGTGTTTCCGGACAAAACGCTCAAACTACCATGAGTGGGTTCATCAACGATTTCGTAGGTCAAAGTATCCAGGTCGACATCAGTCGCAACAAGAGTGATCTCCTTGGCTGTGTCTTCAGGAGTCGTCACCGTCTGAGCTTCAGCCACCGGAGCGTCATTTACCGCGGCAACTGTGATGCTAACCGTAGCGATATTGCTGTCTGCAGTGCCATCATTGGCTGTGAAAGTGAAACTGTCATCGCCGAAGTAGTCCAGTGCCGGGGTGTAAGTAACTTTGTTGCCATCAATAACGCTCAAAGTACCGTGGGATATGCTATGACCTTGTCAAGAATCTGGGGTGTACAGATTGATGATTTGGGTTGTATTGCATGTTCGAACCGTATATTTTAACTATTATTTTCACAAGTTTATTTGCCACATTATTATAGATTACCATCTTGGGTTTCCCAATCGCCAGTTTTTCTGCCATATATTGCTGAAACCTTGGATCATATTTACATAATGAGCAAGCTGCCAGATGAAGTAATTTTCGTATTGTTCCCATCCCATGTCCATAGGATTTTGTCCTCTTTTTTATTGAACTTCCGCTGCTATGCTCATATGGACAAATCCCAAGCCGTCCAGCCGCTTTTTTGTAGGTGATTTCTCCATCAAATTCATGAAAGAATACTAAAAAATTGGCAGATAATAGCAGTTTACATCTGGGAATAGTTTGCAGATTCTCGAATGTTTGAGCCAAATAGGGCAGTTGATGAATCAAATTATCGATTTCTTTCTCGATGGCCTTGATTTGTTTATCCCGTTCTGCGATATTTGAATCAACAATATCTTCTGCTAACTGAACCCGATAGGCTTTCCGTCTGAAGGAATGCAGTCTGTTTTTATCAGCAGTATTGGCTTTTACCAGGTCTTCTCTGACAGATAGCAAGATTTTGACCTTCTCTATCGTCTCTGACAAGGGTTTCCAATAGTGCAGTTGGTCGAAGAAGCGCCAGCCATATTCAGCAATCTGCTTGCTGTCAACCGAGTCGCTCTTGATTCCATGAGGTTTGAATGCTTTTTTTACTTTTATTGGATCCTCGACACAGACTCTATAACCCTGTTTGCAGAGGAATGCTACCAATAATTCGTTGTAAACCCCGGTCTTCTCCATGCAGATTACAGCCTTTTCTTTCTCTATTCCGGCTTTTTGGAGCCATTGGCTGAATTTGTTGAATCCGCTGGTCTTATTATCGAAATCCTGAGGCAATAAACTGATTTTCCACTTATCTTTGGCCTGTCCTGCAGCGCAAGTGAAATATTCGGAACTGACATCTATACCTACAAAAAATTCTGGTCGGTTTTCCACGTGATATACTCCTATTGATTGAATTTGTGGTAACCGATGTGGTCTGGACTCTCACCATTAGTAGATTTGGTGTGCCTTGTATGCTATCTAATCTCTAACCACTGAGAGACAGGGACTTGATCCCAGGGTAGGTTCTTAACCTTTGCAGGTCGTTAGCCTTATTCTGTCTCCCATCGGTTACCATCTCTATTGTAAATCCAGAGATGTTCAACCTCCCCTAAGTCTAATGGCAGGTCTGGCTGATTATTTTGCGTTCGTGATTTGGACCTGCCCGTACAGATGAGAAATAAATGCCCAGATAAGTGCGATTGCTGCGCAGGGTTCGGGGCAGGCTAAGTCAGGCACCTTGAGGGCTAGGTTGTAGGTGAGAGTTTCCTGAGTGGTGCTGATGGAGTCAAAGTGCATCAGATATTTGGATTTCAGTTTATATCCATTCTGAAGATTGAAAAATAGACAATTAACCTGTTACAAGGTTTGACAAAGATTATATGGTCAGTTAAAATTATGACAGAAAAGGTAAATAAATCGGAGGGTGGATGGAAACTGGGATGCGATTATTCCGGATAATATATCTTATACTTTATTGTATTGAATATATTTTCGGAGTAAAATTCTATTAAAGATCAGGGAGTAGTCATTTGATCGAGAGATTATCTTCATTTTAATGGAAAAACAACCTGTGGTTGTTAGGTGATATAATTCTATGGAGGTTCGTATGCTTGAAAGCAATAATAGTTTAATCCGTAATCCTGATTTTGTATTTCGCAAAGTGGTCGAGGAGACTATCCTCGTCCCGGTGCACATGAATGTAGCCCAAATGGACCACATTTACACCCTGAATGACATTGGTGCCTTCATCTGGGAGAAACTCGATGAGCCTCGCTCTATAGCTGAATTGCAAGAATGTCTTTTGGAAGAATATGATGTTGAGCCCGAGGCATTAAATGCCGATCTCCAGACTTTTATTGAGGAGATGTTGTCAATTGGAGCTTTTAAGAAGGTTGATTAATGACTTGTTATTTGAACGAAATTGACTTTTCTGAGTGGGGGCTCAAAATGATTGCGCCGTTAGATGGCGGACCATATCCGCTTGCCGGTGAGTTTGAGTTGATTGAACGCTGCAACATGGCTTGCAGGCATTGTTTCATCAATCAACCGGCTGGAGATGCCCTGGCAAGATCAAGAGAGCTTAGTACTGCTCAGGTAAAAGACATTTTGGATCAGATTGCTGATGCCGGTTGTCTCCAGCTCTTATTGACTGGAGGAGAACCATTGTTGAGGCCAGATTTTGCTGAAATCTATCTTCATGCAAGACGAAAAGGGCTGATGGTCTTGTTGTTTACCAATGCCACCATGGTTACACCCGAGATTATCGAAGTCCTGAAATCTGCACCACCAGTTATTGTGGAAGTATCTATCTATGGTGTAACCAGAGAAACCTATGAAACAGTAACCGGTTTGCCGGGTTCCTTCGATAGATTTATCAACGGTATCCACTTGCTAAAAGATAGCGGCTTGCCTTTGGCAACGAAATCTGCTCTTTTGAGCTTGAACATGCATGAGTTGCCTTTGATGAAAGCTTTTGCAGAGGAACTGGGGGTCATGTTTCGCTATGATGGTTCGATGTGGCCCAGATTAAACGGGCAGGATCGCTCGGAGAACTATCGCCTTAGTATGGAAGAAGTTTTGGCTTTAGATGAGAATGACCCGGAACGGATGCAAACTTGGATAGAGTATTACAACGCAAGCATGGGGAAGAGCCCAAAAAGCGAACGCTATGCCTTTAATTGTGGTGCCGGTTACCGCTCTTTCCATATTGACAGCCGTGGAAACCTCAATGCTTGTATGATGGTGCGCAAACCCTCTTTCAACATTCTGGAATTGGGTTTTCAAACAGCCTGGGAAGAGCTCGGAAAATTCCGCTGGATAGAGCGAACAAAACCAACGCCTTGTGCCAGCTGTAGTGCTGGGAGTATGTGCATACAATGCCCGGGTTGGTCTCAAATGGTTCACGATGACAACGAAAGCGTGGTTGATTATGTTTGCCAACTCACGAAAACACGTGAACGAAATATCAATTATAATTTATCGTTATTAGAGGAGAATATATCAAATGGATAAGAAACAATACTCAGCTCCGAGCGTGAAACAGGTCTCTCTTGAAATGAAGAACACTGTCTTAGGATTTTGTCACAGCAGTCCAAACATGTTCCCAAATGAACCAACGATTGGATTGAGCTGTAATACACCTGTCCAGGGGAACAGCTGCCCTGCTACGCCATAGGCGTTTTGCTCGTTGTAATAGATGCGATGAGCACATTTGTTGTTCAAGCAAATGGCTCATCGTTGCTATGATTTTTTCCAGTGGTAGATGAATTGTATTTAAGCCTCGCCGGATTGACTATTGAAATCGAAAACGGGGTGGGTTCTTTTGATTTTTCTTACTCTCCTTGCCATGAGAAATTTCTAATCAGCGATCAGACAATTATGCCTGAAACTGATGTGTTGCGGTTTGAAATGATTGATTCAAAAAACTCTCCGGATTTGAGTTCAGATTCTTTACTTTACCGCAATGAAATTTTTGAAGTTTGGAGAAATCCTCTAAATCAGCTAACTTTTACTCAAGCCAGTCAAAAACCTCAACGCTGGATAAGGCTGGAGCCAAATTTTGAGCATGGAACAATCATTGGGGATTTTAAGGCTCCCAACGGAAAAATTCCTTATCCACTCCAGTATATTGATATCGTCATTTTTTCAAACTGGCTGGCAAATTTCGGTGATTTGCTCTTGCACGCTTCCGGTATTATCTGGGAAGGTGAAGGATATTGTTTTATCGGTCATTCCGGTGCAGGGAAATCGACCCTTGTCCGGGATTTGCGTGAAGAACATGGCTTGACCGTAATGGGAGAAGCCCAAATTGTTCTTCGTAAGCTGGACGGCCAGCTGATGGTTTTTGGGACGCCCTGGCACGAAACATCGCAAATGTGTGCTTATGGTGGTGTGCCACTAAAGAAGATTTTCTTCCTCAATCGGTCTGCTTCGCAGCTGGTTTCGAGGGTTAACCGGTCAGATGCGGTGCTCAAGCTTCTGCAAACGGCTTTTTATCCGCTTTATCGGCACGAAGTTATTGGTGGAATCATGGACCGCTTGATTGAACTTAGCGACAAAGTTGATTTTTTTGAATTAGCTTATGAGCGTGGTTCGGATATTTTGAGCGAAATCCTCAAGGCTTAATAAAAAATTCGGAAAAGGTGTCATTTTTTGTTATCATTAAAAATGAATAATCCGGAGGTAAATATGTTTAGGCGAATAAATGTCGTACTGACTTCTTTCATCTTAGTAGCTATGCTATTAACACCGATCGTGCCGGTTCAAGCAAAGCTTGAATTGGATGAAGGTCCGGTGAATCTTCTTGATGCCAAAGGAAATTCAATTCGTTTTGAGGTTCGGGTACCGATAGATGAATTATTAATAGAAACAGTTGAGCTTGATGGAGAAAATTACTCTCAAATTAGTTTGCAGGGATTCGAAAACATCAGCCAAGCGGCTGCTCCACAATTGCCGATGTTAACTGAAGTTTTCGGTGCACCATTCGACAGCCAAGTTGCCATAAGTGTTGTTCCGGGAAGAGCCCAGCGGATAGCCCTGAATGCGCCGGTCTCACCGGTTATGACTGAGAGCGTCGATTTTAGCGAAGATCAACTGCTTAGCGGAGACTTCACAGGTGCTGCTTCGGTCTTTACTTATCTTAAAGACCCAGAAATTTACGATCGGATGCCATCTTATCCAAATGTGTTTGCTGAAATTACAAACGATGGGCAAATGCGCTCACAACGTTTGGTAAGCATTGCAGTTTATCCTGTTCAGTACGATTTAGAAAATCAAGAACTGGTCGTTTACGAAGACCTGGAGGTTAGCATTAGTTTCAGCGGTGCTGTGAATGCTCTCCAAAATGCACCTCTCATTGAAACGGATGCTTTCGAAGACCTGTTTCAAGATAATTTGCTCAATTATCAGCAAGCGAGAGCCTGGCGCACGCTTCAGACAGCTGAAATTCAAACAAATAATGAATCCTGGATGCCACCGGTGCCCGGTTATCGAATAAAAGTTCAAAAGACCGGTATGTACAAGATAAGCATTGCTGAACTTACCAATGCCGGGATTCCAACGAATACAATTGATTTTAACTCTGTCAAAATGTATCACCTGGGTGAAGAAATTGCCATTCAAGTTATTCCCGATGATGGCATAGTTTTTTACGGGGAAGAAAACAAAAGCAAATATACCAAGGATAATGTCTATTGGCTGACTTATGGTGGCACAGCAGGCTTGCGCATGCAAACCGTTGATGGGACACCGAGCACTGCCCAGACTCCAATTTCCTTTTTGACCAGCGATCATTATGAGACGGATCTCGAATACCGCTCTTTGCCGATAGATGATGATGATTATGACCGATATATCTGGGATTTTGTGAGACGCTTTCAGGCTACCGTTTTCAAAAAAATCAATCAAAGCATTATACTTGGCAATTATGCCGGGGCTGATCTTAGTTTCAAAATGAAACTTGTTGGCTTTACACAAGCAATAATGGTTAACCCGGATCATTATGCGCTGGTTAACGTTAACGGCAGCCAAGTCGGAGAAGCGAGCTGGGATGGCGTTCATACGCATGAGTTTGAAGGGCTTATCCCTGCCAAT
>Ga0265295_1002646_pt1 | contig 27666 bp, 23 predicted proteins | sample Munlansysbiofilm_FD_192503 | JGI IMG/M metagenome (GOLD analysis project Ga0265295, IMG submission 192503) | Leachate microbial communities from a municipal landfill in Southern Ontario, Canada - Methane capture system biofilm | ecosystem: Engineered > Solid waste > Landfill > Unclassified ... | reverse complement strand
TTCACTTGGCATACCGGGTACTGAACCTCTTCAGACCATTGACTTTAAAGATGCTCTGGAAAAGGGGAAGGGAGTATGGACAGGGAGTGTCTCATATTCCGACGAGCCCGTCATGGCTGTTTCCATGCCGTTGCAATACAGGAATGAAACTGTAGGGCTGATACGTTTTATATCGAGTCTCGAGGCAACAAACAACGTTATTAAGGATATTTCAAGGTTCCTGCTGATACTTGGTATCGTCGTAGTAGGGGTATCTGGTCTTATTAGCGTATTCATCGCTAACTCAATAACCAAACCGCTGAAGGAGGTAACTGAGGTAGCTGAAAAGATGGCTGACGGTCAGTTCAAGGTGAGAAGCCAGGTGAGAGTGAATGATGAAATAGGTCGACTATCGCATACATTGAATTACATGGCTGAAGAAATTGTAAGGAAGGAAACTCTTAAGAATGATTTTATCTCCTCGATCTCCCATGAACTGAGAACGCCCCTGACATCGATCAAGGGATGGGCAATTACGCTGAAATCAGGTGATGAACCTGATAAGGAGCTTCTCGAAGATGGCCTGGAAATAATCGAAACTGAAAGCGACAGGTTATCACAAATGGTCGAAGAACTGCTTGATTTCTCTCGATTCACTTCAGGCAGGATAACTCTCTCGAAGGATACAGTAGATATCAAAGAAACTGTTAAAATGGTTGTATACCAAATGATGCCAAGAGCAATAAACAACAACATCAATTTCGAGGTGGATATTGAAGGTTCAATACCTGCAATAATTGGGGATGAGAATCGAATAAAGCAGGTTTTGATCAATATTTTAGACAATGCATTCAAATTCACAGGAGAGGGAGATGTTTCACTAAAGGCTTATGAGGATAACAGCCATATTAGGATCGAGATAGAGGACAATGGGCCTGGTATCCCTAATGAGGAACTTCCCTATGTAAAGGATAAGTTTTATAAGGGGAAAAACAGCAATTCGCACAGTGGAATAGGTCTATCGATTTGCGATGAGATCATGCAGCTTCATGAGGGGATCTTCGATATCGAGTCTGAGCCTAATAAAGGAACAAAGGTAATTTTAGGCTTTCCTAAGGAGGTGAGAAGCCAGTGAAGCTTGTAAAACTGCTTATGCTATTGATATCAGCAATACTGCTAACATCCTGCGTCGACTCCCGAGGGCAGGTACAGGACCTTATCGTTGCTCCAGATGCAAATGTATCTGCCATAGAGGGTAAGTGGGAAGTAACTTCATTACTTTATAGACTGGGCAGCAGTATAATTGATGAGGAATCGGATTATATAGGCAAAGAGGCTTTATTCCATACTGACGCAGTAGTCCTGGGAAGTGAGTACACAAAGGAGCCTTCATATAAAATTAAAAGAGTGAAGACATCCGACTATCTGATATATAAATATAAGACCAGTCCTTTGTCACTTGGACTCCAGAATGAATATATTAATGTCATCACAGTGCTAAACCAAGAGCAGTATTTCTGTGAGCTTCTGCAGCTGGATGATAAGACCGCCTTCATATACAGGGAGGACGGCTTTTATAAGCTGGAGCGCAAGGTTGCCAAAGTAAGTCTCGAGGAGGTATTGAGATATATAGACGTTGAAGAGAGCGTACAGCAAAGCTTTGGGAGTATAGAGCCTGAAAATCTCAACTCAGGGGTTTTGCTTGGCTTTAAGGTTCAATCCTTTGATGAAGATAATGAGCTTCCTCGATGGGAATATTATACCTACTGGATCCAGATGAAGAACCGGGAGCTGGGGGAGATTTACAGGATGGATCATTTACTCCTGCCGAGAAAGAATGGATTTTGGATAGTTGAACAGGAAAGGATTACTGAGAACAATATAGTCTACGACGAGATACATGCTACTCCTCTTTTTAATCTTCAAAATCAGGATAAGTTCATGGAGGATCTGGCCTTCAACTTCGATGAAAAAATAAATACATTTGGAGCAGCTCTTGATAAAGTAGAGCCATCGATTCTCAAAAACATTGTATTTGTAGGCAACGATTATATCTCTGTAGAGAGTATAGACAGAGACAGAGGGGACCGAAGGACCCTCCAGACCTATGCAGTTGATAATCTGGAAGATAAAAAGCCGATAAAGCTTTCTGATTTGATTGGAGAAACGGCCATCAATTTATTTAATGAAGGCGCCAGGTCAGTAATAACCATGGACGATCAGGTGTCTCCAAATGAGGAAAACTTTACATTGACTAGGAGAAATGGGTATTGGACACTAAAGGGAAGGATAAATTTCAAGGATAAGGATGAGGAGCTGTTTAGAGAGTTCAATATTAAGGCAATTCCTCCGAGAGAAATGGTTAGCTATGATGAGTTATCAATACCGTTTGATGCAGTGAGGTTGGCGATCCCTGATGTGCAGGATATCTTTTCTTCTCCTAACAATGATTTTCTGGTTGTAATTACAAGCTCTAATATTGTAATATATTCGATAGAGGGGTATGACATCAATAAAGTCCCTCTTGCCAGAGTCGAGCTGCCTTCGGATTCTACGGTAGTAATGTCCGAATGGTCGACTGACAGGTACCCGGATATTTGGAAGAATGAGATGCTGAAGCACGGGGCAATAGAAGTCGAACAGAATTAGAGTTGGTTCATCATAAAGGGGCTGTTGAAGTGGATAAGGTCACAACGATAATAAATACATTAAAAAGAGTAATATTGGAGCTTGCAGAATACTTCGACAATGCGAGCCTGATGATGTGGGTTACAGCTGGTGTTATGGCACTAACTCTTGTGACATATTTCTTATTTAAGAAAATCAGGATACTGAAATACCTGCCTGGATTTGTAGTATTGTTAATAGGTCTTTATAATCTGAATTCCGTTCTCGATGTACTTACCGCTGAGAGCAGTCTTCCCGTGCTGCTTCTGGCTGTAATTGGAGTAGTAGCCGGGCTCGTTGGGATGCTCTTTGCTCTGGTCATCGGAATAATCGCTAAGCCTGTGAAAAAAAGAAGACGAAGTACTGCTAAACCCAATTCAAATACAAACGGTGAGCAAAGAGAGACGACCCCAGTACAGAAATAATCGAAGCCTGGATCAAAAAGATTCAGGCTTTAATCTATTTATCAGGCTAATTTTTTCTGGCCTCTTCAGAGCTTTTATTTCACATTCCCTGCTCATGGCTTCGCTTTTAGTGTGATACTCCTCGAAGTAGATGATCTCAACTGGGAGTCTGGAACGAGTATATTTTGAAGCCTTTCCGGAATTGTGAAGCTTCAGTCTTTCCTCCAGGGAGGTAGTATAGCCAGTGTAAAGGCTTTTATCTGAACACTCAAGTATATATACAAAAAACATCTTATTCCTCCACGGATCCAAGCTTTTCAAGCACTTTTTTTATGACATCATAACCATAGCCCTTTCGTTGCAGGAATCCTGCGGCCTTTCGCATAGTGGAATTTTCATCACCAGTCAAGCTGTTCGAATATTTCTTCTGTACAAGTTCGACTAAATGCTCAATATCCGGTTCCAGATCTGAGAGTGTTTCTTTGATCAGATCTTTGTCTATTCCTTTTTTTCTTAGCTCTGCCTTCAATCTATAAGCGCCGAGATCGTTAAGCCTGGTCTTGTCATCAACATAAGCCCTTGCAAAGCTCTCGTCATTAAGGAACCCTGACTCCTTAAGAAGCTCGATTACATTAGATATGCTTTGCTGTTCAAATCCCTTTCTGGCAAGGTAATCCATCATCTCACTTACAGTTCTTTGTCTGTAGGATAAATATTTGTAAGCTGATGATTTGGTTCTCTGAAGCTCATCGTAGCACTGCAAACGCTGTGCAGTTTCATGATCCAGTTCCATATCCTTTTTCAGCTTAAACTCAATTATGGCCTCTGAAGGGAGTCCGAGGTAAAATTCGCCGTCTACATAAAGATTGATTCTGGAGCTGTCTTTCTGAGGTGATATTTTTGTAATCTTCATAGCTTTTACTTTCCTAATTGCTTTTATTATTTATCAATATATAGACACCAAGTACAATTAAAAGGGCAGGCCACAGCTCAACGATTTTCCTCAGTGAATGTGAGAACCAAGGGAATAGTATCCTGGCCAGCATCAATGCTCCCACCAGAACTAAAGCGATGCCAATAAGGAGTCTTCCATTATCCTTACCATTAGTCGCCTGCGTATTTGATTCAATATAACCATCATCTTCAGGAATCACTATCCCACAAATCAAATATGCGAGTCCAAAAGTACCGAAGGAAGTTATTGCTAAAATGAACCAAATTATTCTTATGATTGTCGCATCGATATTCAGGTACTCACTAAGTCCTCCGCAAACACCCATGATATATCTGTTTGACCTCGATCTCTTTAGTTTTTTCATATGACACCCCCTAATTATCTAATATAATATCAAAATACGGTGTCCAATAAAATAGGCATCTAAAATATTTCCCTTGAATATGGCTTTATGGTAACATTAGAGGGGGGTGAAAAGATATGTTTGATTTATTATCGATTGTATTTAAGTACATCTTCGTAATTATAATCTATATGTTTATATTTGTTATAATCAGGATGATTTACCTTGACATCAGAGCTATGGAGAGTAATCCCGAAGACTCTGGGGCTTATCTCAAGCTTCTTAACAGACTCGACTCCCTCCCATACAGAGTACGGGATTCCTATTCGCTGAAAGGTACTATTAGCCTGGGAAGAAGCAGCGAAAATGACATAGTTATTAAAGATCCCTTTGTATCTAAAAGGCATCTTATGATAACCAAGGATGAGGAAGAATATTTTATAGAGGATCTGGGAAGCTCAAACGGGACCTACGTAAATAAACAGCTTCTTGTGGATGCTGCCAAGCTGGTCAACGGAGACATTATAAAAATCGGGGATTTGGAATTCATCTTCGTTAATAGAAGATAGGGGATCGAATATGAAAAATTTAATGGACGGAAGATTACCTCGAAGGCTTCTGCTCTTATTTGAGCTTATGTCTATGTCGCTTATTCTTTTATACAGAAGGGATAGTCTGGATATAAAGACAGTGGCGCTGGCCTTTGGCCTTTTGGTAGTAGTCTATGGAGCCAATTACATATTATCAAGGCTGTCTGATGGAGATTTGTACATTTTTTTAATAGTAAGTATGCTTATCTCTATTGGTATAATCATGATCTTCAGAATAAGCTCGGATTTGGGATTAAAGCAGTTAATGTGGCTTGTTATAGGGGTTGGAGCTTTTTTTGGCAGCTACTTAATGATTACAAAGATAAGCTTCTGGGAATCTCTGTTTCCCGTTTATATCGCTGCAGCTTACAGCTTCTTTGCTATGACTCTGCTTCTTGGAGACAGAAAGCACGGAGCCATAAACTGGATCAGTATTGGTGGAATAAGCTTTCAGCCTGCCGAGATGACAAAGATTATATTGGTGTTTATTTTGGCGTGTTTTTATTCCAGCAGAGATAAATTCAATAAATATAAGTATGCAGATTACTGGATGATGGGAGTAATTTATTCATTTATAGGACTGTTATTCATCCAAAGGGACCTTGGCACTGCTATGATCTTTATGGGAATATTCACCGGATTGCAGTATATCTATTCCAATGATAGAATGGCAATCAGAGCAAATCTTGGATTATTCACTATCGGCGGCATTACAGCTTATATCCTTTTCGACCACGTGAAGGTAAGAATCATGACCTGGCTTAACCCCTGGCCGTATATTGATAACAAGGGATACCAAATTACCCAATCATTATTTGCCATTGCCGAAGGGAGTTATTTTGGAACAGGCTTGGGCAGAGGCAATCCATCCTTTATCCCTCTTTCCTATAACGACTTTATATTTTCTTCAATAACTGAAGAAATGGGTGTATTCACAGGTATCGGTATAATAATGCTTTTTATGATTTTAGTTTACAGGGGGTTCAAAATAGCCTTAAAACAAGATTCAAAGTTCTACAGGATACTGGCGCTTGGGATAACTCTCATGTTTGGTTTACAATCTTTAGTAATAATTGGAGGGGTTACAAAGGTTATCCCTCTTACCGGTTTGACTCTGCCATTCGTGTCTTATGGAGGCACCTCCGTATTATCCAGCTTTATTGCGCTGGGGATACTTCAGGGTGCATCTGAAAAGCTTACCAGGGAGGAGATCAGATGAATCTGGAAAAGAAGAGGATATTGATACTACTTGCATCCTTGTGTACAGGATTTGCAATATTGATAGGCTACTTAAGCTATTTTCAAATATTCAGAGCAGAAGATGTCAGGAATAATTCATACAATAAAAGGCTTTGGATCAATGAGGATAAGATTCTCAGAGGATCTATTACTGACAGAGACGGAAATCTTCTTGCTTATTCGGAGGCATCAGATGGAACTGCAAGAAGGATTTATAAATACGACAGACTATACAGCCATGTAATAGGGTATAGCCTGAAAGAATATGGGAAGTCAGGACTTGAGAAGAGCTTTAACTCATATCTTGTGGGTGCTAATGAGAATACGGCGATCAACGAGCTTATTAATCTTATCAATCCCACGGGCGTAGGCAATAATCTGAAGCTAACTATAGACCATAGTCTTCAGGCGAAAGCCAGAGAACTGTTATCAGGTAAAAAAGGCAGCATCATCGCAATGGACCCGAAAACCGGTGAAATATTGGCGATGGTCAGTTTACCTGATTTCAACGTCAATACCCTCATACAGGAATGGAACACGGTTTCCGAGGACACCAACAGCCCGCTTTTCAATAGAGCAACACAAGGTCTGTATCCACCTGGATCTGTATTCAAGATTGTAACAGCGATCGGTGTTATGAGAGCTTCAAATCCGGATGATCTGTATAACTGCACTGGAACTGTCATCATCGATGGCAAGGAGTTCAGCGACTCTGACAAAAAGGGTCATGGCGAGCTTGGTCTCAATGAGGCGTTCGCGAAATCCTGCAACACCTACTTTGCAATAAAGGCATTGGAAATAGGGCATTCTGAGCTGCTGAAGATAGCTGAGGAGCTTGGATTCAATAAAAAACTGGATGTAGGCCTCGAATCGTCATCTTCTGTCTTTCCAACTGATTCCAAAGGAGATACAGATCTTGCAGCATCTGGGATCGGCCAGGGGAGGATACTTGCAACACCCTTGAATATGCTTGCCATTATTGCGGGAATTGCAAATGATGGTGCTATGATGGAACCATATTTGGTTTCAGAAATGACATCACCTGAGGGCAAGCTTATTAATAGTCATGAACAGGCGTTGACAATGCAAGTTGGTGACATTGATGAAATAGCCAGGCTTAAGGAGATGTTGAGAGAGGTTGTAAAGACGGGAACCGGTAGAAACGCAAGCATCAAGAATGTTGCAGTAGCAGGTAAGACAGGAACTGCTGAAAATCCGACTGGGAAAAATCACGCCTGGTTCGCGGGCTTTGCCCCATTCGATGACCCTAAGGTCGCAGTAGTGGTGATCCTTGAGGAGGAAGGATCTTCAGGCGGAAGCTCGGCAGCACCTATAGCCAGGGATATCATGATTCATGCCTTGAATAACGTCGACTTTAACAGATAAAGATCCTGCCTTGTTGACAGGATCTTTATAGGAATTTACTTTTTAAATTATTCCAATACATATCCTTGCTGAAGTTTAGCTTATAGATGCTGTTCGGCGACAGAGTGAGGTCAATAGATACTATTCCTTCATATTTGAACTCCATCCCATCATTAACAACAAGAATTGAATTCTCATATCTATATTCAGGTTTGATCATAATGATCGATCCACCGGGAATAATTGCACTATTGGGAAGACTTCGATATGCACTTGAGCTAATAGGAGCAAGAGGCGTGATCTGTAGGGATGGAAGGCTGGGGTATACTATACTTCCACCTGCTGAGAAGTTGTAGCCTGTGCTGCCGGCAGGGGTGGATACAATAAGCCCGTCTCCGCTGAATCTTTCCAGATGGTTATTGTCAATATATACCTCAAGGTGCACAATTTTAGACTTTACTCCCTTTATAACTATTTCATTTATACCTGTAAGATAGAAACACTTGCTCTTAGTGCATACCTTGGCATCTACAAGAAATATGTTTTCGGTCTTATAGTCACCCTTCAGGTATCTGTCAATGAACGAGTCTATCTCTTTAGGCGATATCTCCTGAAAAAAACCTAAGTGTCCTGTGTTTATACCAACGAATGGTATTTGAGGGAAGGCATTCCTATGGATAGCCCTTAAAAAAGCCCCGTCTCCGCCAATACATATATTCAGCTCAGCATCCTTATCATAGGCTTCCGAAGGGATCAATCCCTTATCTGCCAGCTTTACGGAAAGCAGGCGAGCTGTTTTTCTGGACTCATAGTTTTTATTGGATATGATATTTATTATTCTTCCATTAGACATTAAGCCTCACCCTTCAAAGGAATTTATTTAGCCGATATAATGATTTTAACACATCAAATGAACTATTAAAAGAAGATAAGGACTTACTAAGATGCCTGGAGAAATAAATTATATTTTAATTACTAACAAGGATGGATGTGATTCCCTAAAGCAGTTAATGGAGCAGAAGGGAATTTCAGGCAGGCTTATGCGAAGACTTATAAAGTCCAAGCAGCTCCTGGTAAATGACAATCCAGTTGAAAAGAAACTAAAACTCCATGATGGTGACAGGGTTAAGATACTGATCGACGATGAAGATTACGACGTTGAACCTCAACCTATGGAAATTGAGATACTTTACGAAGATAGGGATGTTCTTGTGCTGAATAAGCAGCCTTTCACGATCGTTCACCCTACAAAGAATATAAGCAGTATGACTCTTTCAAATGGTGTTGCATATTATTTCAAATCTGTGGGGCTTAGAAGGAAAATCCGGTTGGTAAGCAGACTGGACAGAGATACCTCCGGAGTCATTGCTTTTGCCAAAAACTCTTATGGACATCAATATCTGGCAAGACAAATGGAGAATGGTACGCTTATAAAAACCTATATTGCAGTGGTTGAAGGAGTAATTTCAGCCAATAATGGCAAGATAGATTTCAGTATAGGCCCAAGCGATAATGGAATCAGGCAAGAGGTGAGAAAGGATGGCCTCCCGTCATTAACAATTTTTGAGGTATTGGACAGGCTTGAAGGAGCATCCTTATTGAAACTCATGCTTATGACCGGCAGAACACACCAGATTCGTGTACACTTGGCAGCCATTGGCTATCCAATAATTGGAGATTCACTCTATGGATCTGAATCCAACAAGATAAAGAGGCAGGCATTGCACGCTTCAAGCATTGAATTTGAATCGCCGGAAACAGGTGAGAGGGTCCTGGTAAATGCACCACTTCCTTCGGATATAACCGATCTGCTTTATCAGGTTACATCAATCTAATGTATGAAAATCATTGAAATCGAGGCTGTAAAGTAGTATAATTGAATAAACAAGAAGATAAGTAGTTTCTGCGGTGTGCGTTATTCTCATATAATTCAACCGACATGTCTTATACGGGAGTTCGTTGTTCGGGGGTCAATGACAAGCCTTTCATGAAAGGTAGTCAGAAGCCTTTGACGGGACACCCACCTGCAATTATGCGGGTGTGAATTAGTTGAGAGGACGGCATTGCGGGAATACAAAAAAAGAATAAAAACCCTTCGGGGTTTTTATTTTTATGAGAATTACTGGATTTGAATGGGAATTTTTTTTCTCCCTCTGAAGATATATATATATTTGAAGCCAAGATCTCTTAAAGCCTTCTCAGTCTGCTTGTACTCGTATCCAATATGATGGATAGTGTGGGAGTCTGAGCCGATGGTTATTATTTCTCCCCCTAAATCCTTGTATAGCCTCAATATCTGAGGCTTAGGATGAAAGCTTTCAAGATTATACCTTAGGCCTCCAGTGTTGACTTCGATTCCCTTTCCCTTATCTATAAGCTTCTTTAGTATAACTTCAATTTTATCCATATAGAAATCATATTTAATTGGTGCACAATCTGTAAAAAGATAGCGATCGATATAGTCTAAATGGCCAAGCACATCATAATCATCAAAGGAATCAATGCAATCAAGGACTGAATCATAGTATCTGTTTATTATTTCCCCCTGGGAGAGCTCCATTTTATTAAATTCAAGAAAGATGTCTTTGCTATCAATTGCATGAATTGACATTATCACAAAATCAAAGCTGTGGTCAGTTATGAACTTCGAATACCTGTCGGCTAAGTGTGGTTGCATCCCGATTTCGACTCCCGCCAGAACCTCGATCTTATCCTTGTATGTATATTTAACTCTGTTTATATCTCTGAAATAGTCCAAAGGTCTGAACGTCAGATCGATTTTCTCCTTTGTTGCCTCGAAATCCACGTGATCAGTGAAACATATTGCACGAAGGTTCTTCTCAATTGAGGCCTTAACTATGGATTCCATAGGAGTCTTTGAATCCAATGAAAAATCGCTGTGCACATGAAAATCATACATATCGTTTTACATCCCCAGTCATATTTGATAGTATTTTCAATTTTAACAGATATTTCAGGTATTTTCAATCAGGCCCTATAGATGGTATCCTTGCAAAATATTAGAAAAGCTAATAATATGAACATTATTGATTATCTGAAATCATTTGGGGTAAATGGAGTGTATAGAAAACGCAAAGGGGAGATCTGCTTATGAAATTGAATAAGATTATCGAAGAAAAAAGAAAACAAATGGAAAAAGCAAAAAAAATCGAGACTGCAAAAAACGTTGCAGTGGGTACTGCTATAGGTACTGTTCTTGGGGCTGCTGCTGGGTTACTTTTTGCTCCTAAAGCAGGTAAAGAGACCAGAGAGGATATCTCAAAGAAAACAAAAGAAGTCACTGAAACAGTCAAGGAAAAGGTTGAGGAACAACTTGATGTTACAAAAGAGCAGCTTGATAAAGTAAAGACAGAAGTCGAGAAGAACTGGGGAGATTTGAAGGAAAAGGTCAAAAAAGAAAAGGAAGCCGCAGAGGAAAAGGTTGAGGAAGTGGTAGAAGCAGTTGAAGAGACTATGGAAGAAGAGACAAAGGAATAGCTTGCGCAAATCTAAGGGGGTATTTATATGGACGCGACCTTGACATTACAGGATTTGCTAAAGTTAATTCTATTTCTGCTTGGTATAGGCGTTTTGGGTTATCTACTGCTGATACTGCGCAATGTTAATAAAACAATAGGCCAGGCTCAGGTGTTATTGGAGGAAAATTCTAAGGAACTGGATACTGCCATCAAACAACTGCCTGAGATCACCGCCAACATAAACAAGCTTACCAGTGAGACAACAAAATTGGTTTCAGAAATGTCTCCGGATATCAGTGGTGTTGTCCATAACGTGAATGGTATAACCTCGAAAATCGATGATATTGCAAATATTGTTGACAAAACAGGGCATACAGTGGAAGACACAGTAGGATTGCTGACTGATACCTTAGCTGAAACAGCATTGGCTTTTCAGTTCAATGCAAAAAATGTAACCAGCTATATTGAGATCATAAAGGAGATCATTGAGATCGTCCGAAGCAGTCTTAAGAAGTATTAAAGAACCCGGCAGGGTTCTTTTTTTCAAGGTTATTGATATATTTCCAATTACTGATATACTGATATTGAGGTGCCTTCAATATTTATCGGGAGCACCTTTCTTAAAAATAAGAAGAGGATAACCACTATGAAACGAATCAAATTTATTATAAACCCATCTTCTGGAAGGCAAGCGATGGAAAAGAAAATCGATACACTATGTAAGCTGTTGCTGGATGATGGCTATATTCTTGCGAAGTATTTCACCAGGAACAAGTATGATGCAATGCTGGAGGCAAGGCGCACCTGCAAAGAGGACTTCGATCTTATAGTTGTGTGTGGCGGTGACGGTACAGTTAACGAAGTAGTTAAGGGAATAGTTACAGGAGGACGAAGAGTTCCGATAGCGATCCTTGCCAGCGGAACTGTAAATGATTTCGCTAATTATCTTGGAATTCCTCGAAACACATATGAATTTTTCGACCTGATAAAGAGGGATAAAGTCATAGATGTTGACATCGGATGCGTTAACGACGATTATTTTGTAAATGTCGCAGCAGGGGGACTGCTTACTAATGTAGCTTACCAGGCTCAGCCTGACATAAAGGCTGTACTGGGAAGAATGGCGTATTATCTTGAAGGATTAAAAGAGCTGGCTAACCAGGGATTGGAAACTGTAAGAGTTACTATTCAAAGTGAAGAGTTCACTTCAGAGGAAGACATCTTACTGTTTGTCATATCCAATAGCTCGTCAATAGGAGGATTTACGAAGCTGGCACCCGAAGCTGATGTTGTTGACGGACTTTTAGATGTTGTATTGATCAAGAAGGCGGATATGGCAGAATTAGCCAATATATTCATTAATGTCTTGACCGGCGAGCACATTAACCACCCTAAAGTGATATACTATAAAACTAAGAAGTTAAAGGTAGAGTCAGATAGAAAAATAGTAGTCGACATAGACGGTGAGTATGGAGGCAAGCTGCCTGCAGAGTTCAGAGTAATTCCAAAAGGTCTGAGCATACTGGTATAGCAATGAGGAGGGTGATGATGGATAACGACAGGATCAGAAACGTAGAGTCCATTGAGAAGCATCTAAGAAAGGTTGACTATATCATTAGAAAAAACGGCAGGATGATTTTAAGTGATTATGGGATTACTGTACCTCAGTTCACTGCTCTCCAGGTGCTCATAAATAATGGTGATATGACAATAGGCGAGTTAAGCCAGCAGATGGATCTAGCCTGCAGTACAATAACTGACTTGGTAGACAGGATGGAGAAAAATGAACTTGTTAAAAGAGAAAAGGACCAAAAGGACAAGCGAGTAGTTCGCGTTATTGTATTAACTAAGGGTCATGATATTTTGCAAAAGGTTTTAGACAGGCGTATCAACTTTCTTGAGGTAAAACTGGAAGGGCTTTCAGTGGCTGAAGTTGAGGCCTTAAAGTCAGCTCTGGAAAAGCTTTATGTTGAAATGAACGAAGACTAAACGGATAAAGGCAGGCGTTTAAATGAAGCTGATAAATAATGATTATCGGGTCCTCGATACCTATGTAAAAAGCAAGAAAGAAGAGGCCTATCTGGTTGAAAAAGTTAATCAACCGGGAAGGGTCTATTTTTTGAAAATTATTGAGCCTCATAAAAGCAATCGCTGTATCCAGGATTTTATAGAAAATTTTCAGGAGTATGAGAATATCAGGCATAGATATCTTCTTAACTCATACGAGTTTGGGCTGATAAAAAACCTAAATCTAAAACCGATCAGCGGAAGACTTTACTATGTCTTGTCAGAGTACACCGATAATCACACCTTGGAGGCTTTAAAAGGGGAATTAAGTGCCAGGGATATGGCGATAGTTTTGGCAAAGATCATGGAGGTACTGGATTATCTCCATTTCAGAGGATTTACATACAGAGCGTTAAGCCCTGAAAAAATATATATTAGTGCTGATGGAGATATCAGATTACTGAATATTTCCACCTTGATAGAGCACCTGTACGAAAATGAGCGAATAAACTCTATTCAGGAATTCATCGCGCCTGAGATCTTTTGCAGAGACGTAATTATTGATCGTAAGGCAGACTACTATTCATTGGGGGTACTGATCAAAAAATATCTGTATCCGCTAATAGTGGGTGACAAAACAGCACTTCCAGTGATTGATTCTATTGTGGAGGAATTTATTAAGAAAGAACCTGGAAGCAGGAATATGCTCCTTATAGAAGCACGAAAGAAGATCGAGGAATTATTTGATTTTTCTATCGGAACTGATTATTTAAAGGAAAGGGACTTTCTCAATTTAGGCTCCATAAAGGCAATAGGCCATGAATCACAGCTTCTTGAGTTAGAACAGCTGGAGGATTTTATTGATTCAAATTCGAGTTTATACAATATTGCTCTAATTGAAGGGAATATAGGGTCCGGTAAGACATATCTACTGCGAGCATTTCTAAGGAAGGCTGCGCTTAGAGGAGGTTTTACGGCTGAGGTCAGCATAGCAGGTGGGAAAACCATAGGACTTGACTCTTTTCGAGATTTCATCCTCGATTTTTTGGCAGTAGCACAGATCAAGTACAAGCTTACAAATCAAGGGGATGGCGTGAAGCTGATCCATGAGGATGTCGACATGGATTTCTCGTTGAATCTACCGGGAAGCCTATACAAGCTTTATGATATTATTGCAGAAAACTTAATAAGAAGGTCCAAGACGGAAAGCATATTTTTAGGTATAAATGATTTGGAGCTTTCAAGCAGCAGCATCTTGGAGATGATTGACTTTCTGTTTACAAAATTCAAAGGCAATCGAATACTTTTGATCTGTACCTACAACCAAATGGGGGCTGGTAAGGATTCTGAGAGATTACTTGAGGATTGGGCAAATAGAAATGGTGCATTGCGGATAAAGACATCAAATCTCTCGTTGGAGTCTACAGGAAGATTAGTAAAATCTATCCTTGGAATAGCATTCATACCTAAGGACTTTTCTCAGTTGTTATACAAAGAATCCTTAGGCAATACAAGATATTTGGTCCATTTACTGCGGCATTTCTATGACACCGGTGAGTTGTACATGAGCAAAGAGGGAGTCTGGAATATTAGAAAGGATAGATACGACGACCTTAAATTTCCTAACAGCTTTGTTGATGCTTTCAAAAACAGGATAGATTCAGTAAGTCCAAAGCAGCTCTATTTGCTCCAGATGGTATCTTGCTTTGAAGGTTCGGCAAAGAAAGCTTTGATCAAGAAGCTTACTGGTTTTGCCGATGTCGAATTCAACGAACTCTTAATCAGCCTTGAGGCTGAAGGGCTCATTTCAGAGGATAATAATGAATATGGGCAGGCATTGGATATTACTGAGGGCGAAATCAAGAAATATATATACAGTATGCTGGACCAGTCACAAAGAGAATCCTGGCACAAATCAATAGCTGATGAACTGCTCAACGATAAGAAGCTGGATAATGGCTATAATTTTGAGGAGCTGTTCTATCAATTAAGCTCCTCTAAGCAATTTGAAGAGCTTATTGATATTGCCTATGAGAGGATAGGCATAGCGAGAAATATGTTCACAGATTCTTCAATAGTCATACTGACTCAGGTTTATGATATCCTATCAACATCGGGTTATCCTAAGGACATCGAGATACTTGACAAACTGTGTTATAGCTTGATCGTAAAAGGTGAAACCGCACAGCTGAAGGACTATCTCGATAAGTTGATGAATGCAGCTGAGTCAAGGGGCAACGACAGATTCATCGTACGCTGGATGCTTTATAAGCTGGAATTCTCAGTTAGAAGCAACGACATACTGAGCTCGCAGGAATTGATAAATGAAATAAGCAAAGGATTGGAAGGCAAGGATTATGTTGAGGAGGAGATTTATCATAAATTACTTCAGGCAAAGCATTATCTTGATGTAGACAATCCGGTTATGACTGAGTCAATGGCAGATGAAGGGATAACTTTGTCAGAAAGCAATAATATTTGGACATATGTCGGAGACCTTTTCAATGTAAGGGGGATCGCTAAATACATGTTAGGGGATCCTGAATCGGCTATTGTGGATTACAACAGGGCTTTGGAGGGATATAAGAAGTCTGATCGTCCATTTGATATGGTTAAGCCAATCAATAACATTGGGAGCATTCAAAGCGAATATTACGGGTCAGAAAAACTGGCGCTTGATTACTACTGGCGATGTGTGGAAATATCCGAGAGTTACGGACTGACTTCTCTTCAGACAACATTTTTAAGCAACATTGGAGAAGCCTTCATAAATGTAAGAGATTATAAAAATGCTGAAATTTTCCTTGATCGTGCTATAGATCTATCAAAAAGAATAGATGACAAGAAGAGTCTTTTTCTCTCAACAGTCCTACAGGGGATCGTGTATTTGATATTAGGCAGGATAAATAGAGCACTGGAGATAAATCTGAGCTTGAAGGAGATGAACAAGTCTGTCCAAATTCAGGATAAAGAGGTCTTGATGCAGTATACAAATTTCCTGGGACAGTTCTATTTTGAGACTGGTGATTTTAAATTATCTAAGGAGTTTAGCAAAATTTCCATGGAAAGATCCTTAGATATAAGCAAGAAGGAATATATGAAGGCAAAGAACAGGCTTATAAACATCGATTTCATAGAAAAATCAAGCATAGATAAAGATATGATCCTGGAAATCGTCGAAGAATACAAAAATAGCGGAAGCAGCTATGATAGAGCTTATTTTCTATTGCTTTATGGTTTGATCGCTCATTATTTAAATGATGAGGAGCTAAGCAAATCCTTGATTCAGGAATATAAAAATCTGGATAGCGAAGAAGTATTAGAGAAATACCAGCAAGATCTGGAGCTTATAGAGCTGATAATTGAGGGAAGCAATTCTTCTCTCATTTCCGCAATTGATCATTCAAAATCAGCCGGCTCAAATTTGTTGATACCCAAGCTTTATTCAAACTTGGCACTGGCGGTAAAGCTATCGGACAGTGGACTTTACTATGAGGCTTTCACGGTTATGATCAATAACCTGGATTATTATGAAACAGCCGTCAGGATGCTGGGAGAAGAGTATGCAGGCCCTGATTTTCGGAGGTTTTATATGTTGGATCTGATGATCCCGATCATTGACAGGAGCTTATTCTCAATTACTGGTTTCAACAGAGATTTTGAGCCAAGAATCGAAAATTATCTCAATAAGCTGGATGAACAACTCTTTTTGAGGATATTTTCTGGAGAAGAGGCATCCAGGTGTTGTATAGACACAACGAAGCTTCTATCGGCCCTGGATAGCAATTTCAGCGAGAATCTTGATAAAATACTTGAGTTTATCGCAATAAAGACCAATGCAGAGCATGGATACATTGTTTTGTACGACACCGACGGGAGTGAAAACAGGGTCATTAAATATGGAGCACATGAAGACTTTCCTCTCAATTTGGTTATTGAAAATACAATAAAGGATGAGCAGACTGTATTAATCAGGCGGGATATTTCCAGCAAGCAGTGCCACATACTGGAAATGCATATTGAGGAAGAGATTTCAGGATTTATTGTTGTCCCGATATTGACATCACAAGGTTTTTCAGAAAAATCGATGGATAGAAGACAATCCTATGTCAGGAACAACATATATGGGTATGTATTGCTTTTAACAAGGAGTAATGTGAATAGATTCGACAATTTACGTTCTGATTTGATAAAAGACCTCACTTGGTTGATATACTTGAATTCTGAGAATGACAGGCTATACAGGAGCTCTTTTTATGATAAACTGACTGGTACATACAGAAGGAATGTCGTCGAAAAAAGACTGTCTGATGCAATTCAGCACCATTCTATCAACGATAGAGGGTTTGCCTGTTTGATGCTTGATATCGACAGATTTAAGTCCATAAACGATACTTATGGTCACCAAATAGGTGATAAAGTTCTGACATCGATAGGAGAGGCAATAAGAGAATCAGTCAGGATCACTGATACTGCTGGCAGATACGGAGGAGAGGAGTTTCTACTGATTATTGAAGACGTTGATTCCAATTCTGCGGCAGCTGTTGCTGAAAAGATAAGGTCCTCTATTGAGTCCATGACTGTTAAAGGCTTGAAGCAGAAAGTAACTGCAAGCATCGGTGTTTCACTTTATCCTGAGGATGGGCAGCTGCCGGAGGATCTTATACTAAGAGCAGATCAGGCAATGTATCATGCAAAGGAGGTTCTTGGCAGAAACAGCGTCGCACTGTGGAATGATAATATGGGGTCGATTGCCAGCAAATTCAAGCTGGAGCATGACCTTGTTGTTGGAGGATTTGAGAATGATTCAGATAGAATAGGGGCCTTATCGGACACTGCTCTCCTTATTCAAAGAAACATGAACTTGAAGGATAAGCTTGATTTATTTCTGGGTTACCTGCTTGACTCAACTCAGGGTAGTAATGCTGCAATTTATTCAAGATCCGATAATCAGCTAAAATGTATTGCCGTCAGATCCAAGACGATGAATGATGCTGATATCCTTATACCATATGATTATTTGCACAAGGTATCTAAATCAGGAGAATCCGAGAGCTATATATATCTTAGAACCAGTTCTGAGGGTGATGAGCAGGCAAATGAGTATGTTTCAGGAGCCATTTGCCCGATTATTATAAACGGAGATGTTTATGGGCTGATACTGGTTGAAGTTCCTTTGTCCAGACGAGAGTTCAAACAAAAAGATTTGAAGTATATTGAAGTTTTGGGTAGTGTATTTTCGGCCAATTTAGTATAATTTATTCAGTACTGTGAATTGAAATATCATCACAGCGGGGAGGGGTATTATGACTGTCACCATCAAAGATGTTGCAAGAATGGCTGAGGTATCTATATCTACTGTATCAAGAGTAATCAATGATTCTAAGCCTGTAAGTCCTGAAGCCAGGAGGAGAGTTCTAAAGGCCATAGAGGAGCTTGGCTATAAGCCTAATGAGGTTGCCAGGAGTCTTGTAACCAAGAAGTCAAACATAATAGGCATTATAGTAGACGATATTGGAAGCTCATATGTTGCACAAATAATCCGAGGCGTTGAGGAAGTTGGACGAATGTATAATTACGATCTTCTTCTTTGCAGCAGTTATGGAGATAAGGAGTCGGAACTAAGATTTGCTCAGCTTTTGATGCAAAAGCAGGTAGCTGGGATAATAATAGTATCAGAGATCCTGAATAATGACGTTTTATCTTTCCTGGATATGTCGAGGATACCTTTTGTTTATCTTAACAAATATTACAATGTCCTTGAGAGCCCTAATGTTTCCATAAATAACAGGGAAGCCAGTGATAAAGTAATGAGACATTTAGTCGAGGAAGGACATAAAAGGATCGCCTATGTTACCCAGGAGAAGGATGTAGAGCTGACTATTGAGAAGCACAAGCTGGAAGCTTACAGAGAATGGATGGGAAATATTGGCGGGGATCCGATGGTTTTTGAAGTTGACGGTCATAAGATTGAGGACGGATACGATATAGGAAACAGGATAGTTGAGAGATTGCTCGAGGAGAAAATCACTGCAGTATACTGTTGTGAAGATGAGATAGCAATAGGATTGATCAATTACCTGTATGATCACAATATAAAAGTGCCGGAGGACATTTCAGTGGTCGGCTACGGTGACATTACTTTGGCTTCCTATTTCAGACCTATGCTTACAACTATAAAGGAGCCATATTATGATATAGGTGCAGTGTCAATAAGAAGGATACTTAAGGTACTTCAGGGAGAAAAGGTAGAAGAACAGACAATTGTGCTCCCAGTCCAACTTATTGTCAGGGACAGCTGTGCATCTCCATCCAAATAATTGTGGAACAAAGCAGCACTGTATGGTATAATACGCTCAAGCAAATAAAAGTGGGGATAATATGACTAAAGTATTATTGCTTCACGAAAATTCAAAAAATCAAAACCACAGCTCTGCTGTGGTTTTTTTGCGCCACTTCATCTTGTTAGTATAATAATGTATTGGAGGTAGAAGAATGAATAAAGTGTACATAGACGGAAGCAATATGAACCTGAGAGATTTCATCCTCGTAGCTAGACAAAGAACACAGGTGGAGTTGGATGACAATGCCAAAACAAGAATAAAAAGATCAAGAGATCTGGTTGACAGGTTTATAGAGGAAGAACGTGTAGTTTATGGGATTACTACCGGTTTTGGAAAGTTCAGTGACATTGTCATAAGCTGTGAAGAAACAGTAGCCTTGCAAAGGAACCTCATAATAAGCCACTCCTGTGGAGTTGGGGAACCGTTGCCAGAGGAAGCTGTAAGAGGGATTATGCTCTTAAGAGCAAATGCATTGTCAAAGGGACTTTCCGGGATAAGGCTTTCAGTAGTTGAGACTCTTATTGAAATGCTAAATAGAAAAGTTCACCCAATAATCCCGGAAAAAGGCTCACTAGGCGCCAGTGGGGATCTGGCACCTCTTGCACATATGGTTCTCGTAATGATCGGTGAGGGGGAAGCTATTTACAATGGTGTCAGAATGAGTGGGCGAAAAGCTATGGATAATGCAGGGATTCCTACCGTAACCCTAGTAGCAAAAGAAGGACTCGCTCTTATAAATGGAACACAGGTAATGACTTCCATAGGTGCATTGGCACTTCATGATGCGATAAACCTTTCAAAGATATCAGACATTGCAGCTGCATTGACGATTGAGGCTCTAAATGGAATAACAGACGCCATGGATCCAAGGGTGCATATCGCAAGAGGTCATGTTGGTCAGATCAAATCTGCGGCGAACCTGCTAAGGCTATTGGAAGGTAGCTTCATGACATCAAAACAAGGGCAAAGGAGAGTGCAGGACCCGTATTCATTAAGGTGTACCCCACAAATACATGGAGCTACGAAGGACAGCCTTCTTTTCATTAAAGAGAAGGTAGAGATAGAAATGAATGCTGCAACAGATAATCCAATTATATTTCCAGATGAGGAAGATGTTATATCAGGTGGAAATTTTCATGGACAACCTATTGCTCTCCCAATGGATTTTTTAGGGATAGCACTTTCAGAACTGGCAAATATTTCAGAACGAAGATTGGAAAGACTTGTAAATCCGTCGCTTAGCAATGGTCTCCCTGCTTTTTTGACATCAAAGGGAGGAGTGAACTCAGGGTTTATGATAGTACAATATTCAGCTGCATCTCTGGTTTCCGAGAATAAAGTGTTGGCACATCCGGCAAGTGTTGACTCCATTCCATCATCTGCAAACCAGGAGGATCATGTCTCCATGGGTACTATTGCAGCAAGGAAGGCAATGGAGATACTTAAAAATGCCAGGAAGGTAATTGCAATGGAGCTTATGGCAGCTTGCCAGGCAATAGATCTCAGAGGGAAAGACAAACTTGGAAAAGGAACAGAAGTGGCTTATAAAACCTTAAGACGGGAAGTCCGGGAGTTAAATGAAGACAGAATAATGTATTTGGACATTAATAAGTCGGAAGATATAATCAGGACCAACGTGATTTTGGATGAAGTTGAAGCTGTTATTGGGAAATTAGAGTAAGGAGGTCTATCATGGTCAATAACGATATGGTTTATGAAGGCATGGAGATTAAGCTTCCAAAAACTCTCCCCCGAGCAAAGGAGTTTGCTCCTGGGATTAGAAGAGCACCGAAAAGAGAACTGACGCTTTCCGGACATGAGATGAAACTTGCATTAAGAAACGCACTAAGGTATATCCCTGAGGAACTGCATGAGACCTTAGCACCTGAATTTATGGATGAACTTTTGACTTATGGAAGGATTTATGGCTACAGATTCAGACCTGAAGGTGAGATAAAGGGAAGGCCAATAGATGAATACAAGGGGAAATGCATAGAAGCTAAAGCTTTTCAGGTGATGATAGACAATAACCTTGATTTTGATGTTGCACTTTATCCTTATGAGCTTGTGACATATGGTGAGACAGGACAGGTTTTCCAGAACTGGATGCAGTACAGACTGGTAAAGCAATATCTCGAGATATTGGATGACAGTCAGACCCTTGTGATCATGTCAGGTCATCCATTAGGACTGTTTAAATCGGCGAAGCAAAGTCCAAGGGTAGTCATTACCAACTCTCTTATGATAGGTATGTTTGATAACCAGGAACAATGGATAAAGGCGCAAGCAATGGGTGTAGCCAATTATGGGCAGATGACTGCCGGAGGTTGGATGTATATCGGCCCTCAGGGAATAGTGCACGGAACATACAACTCAATCTTGAACGCTGGGAGATTGAAGCTTGGGATAGAGGAGGAAGGTGATCTTAGAGGTCATATCTTTGTAAGCTCGGGGCTGGGCGGCATGAGCGGAGCACAGGGAAAAGCAACAAAAATCGCAAACGGAGTTGGGATAATTGCAGAGGTCGATTATTCCAGAATCAGAACCAGACTTGACCAGGGGTGGATAGACGAGTCTTATGAGAGATTAGACCAACTTTTTGATAGAGCTCATAGTGCAGCTAAATCAGGAGAAGCTCTTGCATTGGCTTATCATGGTAATATTGTAGATTTGCTGGAGTATGCAGTCAATGAGAATATTCATATCGATCTGCTTTCAGACCAAACCTCATGCCATGCTCCGTATGATGGCGGCTACTGTCCGCAAGGGATGAGTTTTGAAGAGAGAACCAGGAAGCTATCAGAGAATAAGAATGACTTTGTTGCTCTGGTCAACCAATCCTTGATCAAGCATTATCACTTGATAAAAGAACTCGTCCATAGAGGGACATATTTCTTTGACTACGGAAACTCCTTCATGAAAGCTGTCTTTGATGCTGGAGCAAAGGATATCTCAAGGAATGGCGTAGATGAGACAGAAGGCTTTATATTCCCTTCCTATGTTGAGGATATAATGGGACCTATGCTTTTTGATTACGGTTACGGACCTTTCAGATGGGTATGCTTAAGCGGCAAGCAGGAGGATCTGGACAAAACAGACAATGCAGCAATGAAGTGCATTGACCCGACCAGAAGAGGACAGGACAGGGATAACTATATATGGATAAGAGATGCGAAGAAGAACAATCTGGTGGTAGGGACAAAAGCAAGGATACTCTATCAGGATGCCCTGGGAAGACTTAAGATTGCCCTTAAGTTCAATGATATGGTAAGAAATGGAGAAATTGGTCCTGTCATGCTAGGTCGAGACCACCACGATACAGGAGGAACTGATTCGCCCTTCAGAGAAACATCGAATATCAAAGATGGAAGCAATGTGATGGCAGATATGGCAACGCAATGTTTTGCCGGAAATGCAGCAAGAGGAATGAGTTTGATAGCACTTCACAACGGTGGAGGAGTAGGTATCGGGAAGTCCATAAATGGCGGATTTGGAATGGTACTTGATGGAAGTGAAAGAGTAGACGAGATATTAAAAACTGCTATGCCCTGGGATGTTATGGTAGGAGTAGCCAGAAGAGCATGGGCTACAAATGAAAACTCCATAGAAACGGTACTGGAATACAACAAACAGTTTAAGGGGAAAGATCATCTGACTATACCATTTGTGCCCGATCAGGAATTGATTGAAAGGACGATTAATGAGAAAATCTGATTGGATTTGATGGAGGTGTGCGATGGATGCTGACTTGATCATTAAGAATATTGGAACCTTAGTTACTTTGAAAGGCCCTCAAAGTGCCAGGGGAGGAAGTGCCCAGGGGGAGATCAGTGTTATCAAGGACGCGGCTGTTGCTGTGAGAGGTGATAGGATCATCTATGTTGGGACAGGCAGTCTTCCGGAGGATGTAACAGCAAATGATGAAACTCTTATCATAGATGCCAATGGTAAACTTGTGACTCCGGGACTTGTTGACTCACACACACATCTTGTTCACGGGGGCTCAAGAGAAAATGAGCTATCAATGAAGCTTAAGGGTGCAAAATATATGGAAATACTAAGTGCTGGAGGAGGAATCCACAGCACTATGAGAGCTACAAGATCAATGTCAAAGGATGAGCTATATTTACAGGCCAGAAGGAGTCTTGACAGGATGCTTTCATTTGGAGTAACGACTGTTGAAGGTAAATCAGGCTATGGTATCGAGGACATTGAGACTGAACTTAAACAGCTGGAGGTAGCTAGAAGGCTTAATAACGAACATGCTGTAGATGTAGTTTCAACCTTCATGGGAGCACATGCCATACCGTTGATCTTCAGGGATGATCCGGAGGGATTCGTACAAAAGATAATCAAAGAGATGATACCAACAGTTGCCAAGGAAAAGCTCGCGAAATTTTGTGATGTATTTTGTGAACATGGTGTGTTTACAATCGACCAATCGAGAAGGATACTACTTGAAGGCAGACAGTGGGGACTAAAACCAAAAATACATGCAGACGAGATTGAATCAATAGGCGGTGCTGAGCTTGCAGCTGAACTGGGATGCGTTTCTGCTGATCACCTTGTGGGAGCCAGCGACGAAGGAATCATGAGAATGGCTGAATCCGGGGTTGTAGCTAATCTCCTGCCGGGTACAAGCTTTAATCTTCAGACGGGCAAGCATGCCAGAGCCAGATTCATGATAGAAAAAGGATTACCGGTAGCCATCTCAACTGACTACAATCCAGGAAGCTGCCCTACCGAGAATATTCAGCTTGTTATGAGCTTTGCTTCCTTGATACTAAGAATGACACCTGAGGAGGTACTGACAGCAGTGACTATGAATGGGGCCGCCGCCTTGGGACTTGAGAGAGAAATAGGCAGTATTGAGGTTGGCAAGAAAGCTGATTTGGTGATATTTGATTCAACTAATCTTGAATACGTCATCTATCATTTTGGGATAAATCATACTGATATGGTCATAAAAGATGGCAGGGTAGCTTTCTCTAAGAAAGATTGTTAATGCAAGATTCCTGATGTATAATCAGAATATTGGATGAAGTGAAAAGACTTTTGGCCAAGCCAAAGGTCTTTTTATAAGAGGAGAAAAATATGCTGGCAGAGTTTATAGAAGCGCTATCTTTAGTATTTATTGCAGAGATGGGAGACAAAACTCAGATAATAGCCATGACATTTGCAACGCAATTCACGGTCAAACAGGTCTTGGCTGGTGTAGCATTGGGCGTCATAGGGAATCATAGTCTTGCGATACTCTTGGGCAGCTTACTCGGGACTATGTTGCCATTAGATATAATACAGCTCCTGGCGGGAGCCTTATTCATCTTCTTTGGTTATAATTCTTTAAGATCACGTGAGGATGATGAAATTTATGATAAGAGGTCCATCAATCCAATAATGGCTGTTGCTCTGGCATTTTTTGTTGGAGAATTGGGCGATAAAACCCAGCTGACAGCTTTAGCCCTTTCAGCTGAGGCACTATTCCCACTGGTTATATTATTGGGTACTACTGCAAGCATGATAACGACCAGTGGAATTGGAATCCTTGTAGGCAGCAGGATTGGAAGGCGAATTCCGGAAAACGCTTTAAAGGCTATTTCTTCAATAGTATTTGTTGCTTTTGGTCTGCAGAAGATTTATATTGGGCTGCTTATTCAAGGCATAAGTTCTCTATTAGCAACAGCCGCTCTTGTTATTTTAGCTTTAATTGAGATTTATATGCTGTTTTCCTTCAGAAAAATGGCCATGTCAGGGCAAAGTAAACTACCCCTTAAGGAAGCAGCTCAAATTCTATATGAAAAGACTGCAAGAGTAAAGGAATTAGTTGATGACCTCTGCCTGGGGGAGGGAATTTGTGGATCATGTGTTGGAACAGGTTGCTTGATGGGGTATACAAAGGACATGCTAAACAAAGCTAAGGATCAAAAGAACTATTATGAAATAGAGGGAGTTGATTTGGCAGGACTTCTAATACGGGATTATGATAGGAACAAGGTAGAAGGCGCATATATGATGACTCTTAAGGAACTCGATGAACTTAATTGGCCAACAGATGATAAATTTGTAATAAACAGAGCAAGAGAAGCTTTTGAGGTATTGTTGTTTGGGAAGGCGATTAACCTGGAAAATAGCCTTAGTGAACAGATGGAGGCAGTTAAAAGCCATGATCAGGTTCTGTTCATGAAATTGAAACATTATACAAAAAAGGAGGGCTTGGATGAGGGGTAAATCTATAAAAGTAATGCTTGCTGATTCTCAACCTCTATGCTTGCACGGACTTAAAAGCATAATTGAAACTCAGGATAATATAAAAGTTATTGCCCAGGCTTCAAATCATGAAGAGATCATTTCCTTTGGAGTAAGCTCAAATGCCGATATACTGATTATCGATCCGCAACAACGCAATTACAATGGCTTTGACAGTATAAGAATCATTAGGGAACGAGGCTTCAGCGGAAAGGTAATTCTACTGATGAGTGATATTAGCTGTGAAGTTTATCAACAAGCCAGTAAAGTAAGAGTAGATGGATATCTATTAAAGACAGCATCTCCTGATAAACTTATTAGATCAATCAATGAAGTCTATAAGGGCAAAAATTATACCGATGATGATTTTACACGTATATTATCGGAAACAGTGGAATGTAAAATAACTGATATGGCTGAAGGTGAAAAAGTAGAGCAATTATCACAAAGAGAATATGAAATATTACGACTTGTGGCATCTGGAAGAAACAATAAAATGATAGCAAGCCAACTATTTATTAGTGAAAAGACTGTAAAAAACCACCTTACTCAGATATTTAAAAAGCTTGAGGTTTCTGACAGGGTGCAAGCAACTCTATTTGCTATAAAGCACAACATAAAATAGGTCTGAGTCAATGACTCAGACCAAGCTTTTTACTGACGACTTAAAGCTTTCACCTATAGGGGAAAGCTGCCTTGATTTATGGTGGACTAAGTAGAATTTTCTCGAAAGATCCAGGTCGTCTAACCTAAGGGCTTTGTAACGACGCCCTTCCACAATATCTCCGCAATCTATATCTTTTTCTGATATAAAGCTCAATCCAACACCGAGAGCTACCATCCGCTTAATCGCTTCTACATCCTCAATCCAGGCGACTGTTTTAAGTCTTTCCAAATTGAAACCCTTACTTTCCATTGATAATCTTACTGATTCTCTGGTCCCTGAGCCTTCTTCCCTGAAGATAAATGGATAATCGACAATCATGTCCAGTGAAATGCTCATGAGGTTCTCGTGATCCGGGAAAAAATCCTCTGGAGAGATTAGTACTAAGTTATCCTCCATTACAGGTATATATGCCAAATTTCGGGTTTTATATAACGCACCGACAAATCCAAAATCAGTATCTCCAATAAGTATTTCCTCAATGACCTGCCTTGAATCCTTATCGCTTATGGAAAATGATACATCAGGATATTTCTCAAGAAAGCTATGTATTAGAATAGGAAGAAGGTGCTTTCTTGGAACGGAGCTTGCACTTATCTCCAAATGACCTTCTACTTTTCCTTTATAGCTGTCAAGTTGATACCGGGCCGTTTCATATGTGTTGATGATATCCAAAGCATTTTGATAAAGCAGCTGCCCAGCATCAGTAAGGGTCAAACCTTTTGAAAGTCTATTGATAAGTATAGTATCAAATTCCTTCTCAAGAGATTGTACGTGGTTTGAAACAGTGGGCTGAGTTAAGAATAATGATTCTGCGGCTTTCGAAAAGCTCCTGACTCTTGCGACCTCAACAAATGTCTTCAATTGTCGTATATCCATGATATAACCTCCTGCTTACTATTGTCATCATTTTATCAAAATATATTAGAAATTGGAACATGTATCAGAATCCAATTCTTTCAATTATTTTATTTGAATCATATTGACAAGCAATTAGAAACCTTGTATAGTAATAACTTGTTAGACCAAGCCAAAGAGAACATTTTGACACAAAATGTTGATAAAAAGTCACATTAAAGTCTAAAAACAGATTGACAATAAAACATGGCTTTGGTATACTAAACAAGTCACCTCAAGTAGGGTAGATAATGACCTAACCCGATTTGTGCAACGAATCGATGGTAGGTAAGATGCAGCGGCACCAAATTTGCACGAGTAACAACGAGTGAACAAATTTGTGTAGCAAGCTGCCAATGGACCTAGATAACTAAACAGTGTGAGAGCTTTGAATGAACCAAAGATTTCAATTTTTAAGAACAAATAATATGAGCTAAATCAAACTATTAAATGAGAGTTTGATCCTGGCTCAGGACGAACGCTGGCG
>Ga0265295_1002645_pt1 | contig 27675 bp, 21 predicted proteins | sample Munlansysbiofilm_FD_192503 | JGI IMG/M metagenome (GOLD analysis project Ga0265295, IMG submission 192503) | Leachate microbial communities from a municipal landfill in Southern Ontario, Canada - Methane capture system biofilm | ecosystem: Engineered > Solid waste > Landfill > Unclassified ... | reverse complement strand
TTGCTTCTATCTTCCAACGAAAGTTCAATCACATTCATTCCATCCAAATAGAGATGAACGCTGTTGATCGTCTGACCGGTAAGCTCATTTTTGAAACTGTTCGCTGCATCAGTGAGCGGAATTACGTATCCTTTATTGTTGACAGATAATCGCAAAGGTTCGATGGCATCAGGCGAAAAAGCAAGATTTACCTGATACGACTTTTTGTTATTATCCGATAAATACCATCTGCTTTTTACAACGGTAGCTTTGGTGGAGTAGTAATCGTGGCCGCTGAAACTGTGAAATTTCGTTGCGTTATCCCAGGTTAAAATAAATGCACCATCTTCGGCTGGATAGACCACATTTTTAGGCGTGTACCGCAATTCATCTTCATATTCCACAACAACAACGGCAGCATATTTGTCACGGTTCGTAATGTTTTTTAAGTCAATCGCCAGCCCTGTATCATTCGTCGAATGTGGCAGAGAAATAGTTGAATCGGAAAGGAGGTATGCGCTTTTAATACTGGAATTAAAACCTTCGACAGTCAGCTGGTCGTTTTCGGGAAAGCTGATGATATGAAGATATAATTTGCCATCTCGTGCCGTTATCAGCCCCCGGTTTTGGGTTTCTATCGGGGCTGCCGTGGCTCCATAAATAGCCTCGCCATTTTCTTTTAGCCACTGGCCTATCCCTTCCAATACTTGCTTTTCGAATGGAACAATCGTTCCATCTCCTGTGGGGCCAATGTTTAGTAGATAGTTGCCACCTAAACTTACAACAGTTATTAAGTCGTGTATTTTCTCATCGATTTTTGCTTCCACATCAGGCCTTTCCTGCCAGGAACGATAACTCCAGGTTTCGGGAAACATAGAAGCAGGCGTTTGCCAGGGAACCCCCATTTTAAAATCAGGTTTTAAATTGTCGCCCATTACCACAAAATCTCCCTGGTCATTCCACAACCTTCCGCTGATCATACAATTGGGCTGTAATCTTTTTACAAGCGCCGCTATTTCTTTGCTTTGATTAAAGGTTGGAGCGCCCATGTCGAACCAAATTTCAGAAATCTCACCATAATTCGTCAGCAATTCTTCAATCTGATTTAAATTGTATTGATGATGCAGCGGCGGTATCGAATCGGAATTGCGCACAGATACAAAAGGCGCTGCTCCCTCGTAATCCCAATCAATCATCGAAAAATAGACGCCAAATCGCAGGTTGTGCCGTTTGCATGCCGCTGCCAAATCTTTCAGGACATCCTTTTTATAGGGAGTTGCATCCACCACATCAAATGCGGTGTATTTAGAATCGAACATACAAAAACCATCGTGGTGCTTTGCTGTGATGACGACAGATCTCATCCCCGCTTTCCGAGCCAATAAAGCAACGGAATCCGCATTCCAGTTGGTTGGATTAAACCGGGCAGCTAATTTTCGGTATGCCTGGGTTGGGATTTTTGCATGCCCCTTTATTTGCTCACTGTACCCATTTATTTTTTGCCCATCCCAAACGCCTGCCGGTATGGAGTAAAGTCCCCAGTGGATAAACATCGAAAACTTTTGATTCTCCCAGTCAGTCAGCGCTTCACGGGCATCAGTATGCGCTGATTTCTCAGGTTTCGATCTGTTCATATTGCAGGATGTTATCGATAAAAAAACAGATCCTACAATTAAAATTTTGGCAAGAGAATTTATGTTCATTTCTTCTTTTTTTAATAAAAAAAAATTTATTCTTTAAGATTCCTGAAAATTTAATTTGTGAAAGTGATTTTGGGAATCGTTTTACCTCCACCCTTTTGCCCATTCGTCGCGCTGCGATTTTTGTAGAAAAGTCCAGGCCACGATGCGGCTGGTTTTGTTGCCCTGGCTTATATTGATTGGCTTGATGGCGGTGGCTTTCAGAAGTTTAAATACATGATAAATGCTTTTCAGATTCGATTCCTTCGACACCAGGCTTGTAAACCACAGGCAGGAAGCGGCGAAATCTCTGCTTTGAAAAATCATGTCGGTAACAAATTTGCCTTCGCCGCCTTCTGTCCAAAGTTCGTTATGCTTGCCACCAAAGTTCCTGACCGGAGCACCCGCCGGTTTTTGCTTCAGATTTTTGATTTTTCGTTGCGTGGCTTTTTGTGCTTCTTCAGCCGAGCTGTGGAAGGGCGGATTACAAACGGTAAGATCGAATTTTTCATCTTTATGAACAATGCCTTTAAAAATCTCTCTGGGTTTGGTTTGTAACCTAAGTTCTACGGCAGCTTTCAAGTTCGGATTGCTTGTGATAATTTTCTCTGCCGACGTGATGGCAAGCGGGTCGATGTCGCTGCCAACAAAGCTCCAGCCGTATTCGTGGTGGCCGATAATGGGATAAATGCAACTTGCGCCCACGCCCACATCAAGACATTTAATCTGATTCCCTTCAGGGATTTTGTCCGCATTGGATTTGCTAAGAATATCGGCAGCATAGTGGATATAATCAGCCCTTCCGGGGATTGGCGGGTTTAGATAGTTTTCGGGAACATCCCAGGATTGGATATTATAGTAATGTTTGAGCAGTGAAAGATTGAGTGCTTTCACGGCCTTTGGATTAAAGAAGTCGATGGATTCGTCGCCATAATCATTGGGGCGCACAAACCTGGCCAGCTCAGGCGAAGCAGACTTCAAAAGATCAAAGTCGTACCGTTGCCGGTGTTTGTTGCGTGGGTGCAGTTCCGGTTTTTCCTGCGGCGGCTCTTTTCTGGGTTCAAGCATTCGTTAACTTATTTTTTTACAAAAGGGCAAAGTTATTTTTTCCATCCGAATTCGTTTCTGAAATCAACGGAGCTACGGATACACTTTCCAACCATTAATTCAGCATATTTTACCATCATCCTTACACCAGGTAAAGTCTAAAAACTACATTTGCAAAAACGATTAAAATGAACAGATCGAAAATTATTATCTTTTTTTTAGCCGCCTGCCTCAGCTTACCAGCATTGTCTTTGGCCTACACGCCTGATACGGTGGTGGTTCACGCCGTAAGTTTCGACGACCCAAGCCCCGAAGGCTGGGGAGCGAGTTATCATAAAACCATCGAATTTCCAAAAAGCGACCGCCGCTGGGGCAAAATTATTATGGTGCAATGGCTCAAATGCGACAGCGCCACCAAGGCCGACAAATACATGTGTGGTGAATGGGATTACATCTGGGACACCTATTTAAAAATCCCAAAAGGCGATACCACCGAAATTTTTAGCATCGGAAGTTTCGTTACACCTTACGGAAAGCGCTTGTGGCTGGGTGGCCAACGCGGGTGGCAATGGACATATGATGTTACCGATTACGCTCCCTTGCTGCACGGAAAGCTGGACATTGTTACGGGTAATAACCAGGAGCTGCTCGACCTGAAGTTTCTGTTTATCGAAGGAGTGCCGGAAAGAGATGTAATCGGTGTACAAAACATTTACCCTTACGGAGAATACACCTATGGCCAACTGGCCGACGACAGCGTATTAAGCAAGAGAGAACTGTTGCTCGACAAAGATGCAAAGGGCTTTCGCCTAAAGGCGCGTATTTCGGGACATGGACATGCCGGGCCACGCAATTGCTGCGAATGGGACAGCAAAACACACACCTATTATGTTAATGATGATGCGCTTTTCAGGTGGAATGTGTGGAAAGATTGCGGCAACAACCCCATCTATCCGCAAGGCGGCACCTGGCCCTTCGACCGCGCCGGCTGGTGCCCGGGCACAAAGGTTGACGAATACGAATTTGAGCTGACACCAAAAGTTACCCCCGGCGACACCATCAGCTTCGACTACGGCATCGAGTACTACACCGATAACGGAGAGCGCGACGGAACCTTCCGCATGTCGCATCAGTTATTTAGCTACAGCGCTCCAAACGCCAACAACGACGCCTCAATCGCCGACATCATCAATCCCACCAACAAAGACCAATACAGCCGTTACAACCCATCGCTGGATCTTCCTCGCGTCATCATCAAAAATTCAGGAGCCTGCCCATTGAAAAACTTGATTTTTACCTATGGCTTGAAAAACGGACAGAAATCTGTTTACCAATGGCATGGAAACCTCAGCTTTTTGGAAACCGAAGAAGTTTATCTTCCCATCCCTGACTGGACCGGAATGAAAGAAAATCCTGTTTTTGTTGTTGAAATCAGCAAACCAAACGGTCTTACTGATGAAAATGCGCTAAACAACCATTTAGTGACAGATATAAAAGTGCCATTGGAAATGCCCGAAAAGTTCGTGGTGGAATTAAAAACCAATAATTTGGGAAGGCCGCTGGAAAATAAGATGAGTATCAGCAATATGCTTGGCGAGCGCGTATTTTTTTCAGAGAATTTTGCTGACGACACCACTTACCGCTTCGAACAGCACCTGGAAAAAGGAGCATGGGAATTTCTCTTTACCGACGATTTGGAAGATGGTATTTCGGTGCATTGGTGGAACCACAACAGCCACCCCGATCGGGTTGGAATTGCCGGAAGTGTTGTTTTTTATTCGATAGAAGGAGATGAACTTCACCGCTTTCAAAGCGATTTCGGACAGGAGCTTCGGTTGCAGTTTTTTGTAGGAAAAATGCCTTAAATGATGGCGTCAATTACTTCGGGTAAAATTTGGTCAACGCGTGTTGCTTGCATTATCAGGGATTCATTATTTTTGCCGTTCGTCGCTGTGGCGCAACTGTAAAACTTTAACGGCATGAGCATCTTCAGTATCTTCTCAAAAAAAAGAAGCGATACCTACAAATACAAGACTACCGTTTTTGTGATCTGTCTGATCATCTCGGCGCTCATTTGGTTGCTCATCAAGCTGGCCGAGGTGGACAGCACCCGCATCCACATCCCCGTCACTTACACCGATCCTCCCGCGGGCAAGATACTCACCAGCCGCATCGACACCACGCTCACCATCAGCATCCGCGACCAGGGATTTGTGCTGGTGTGGGTTAAATATTTTGCAAGAAAAAAGCCCCTCAACATCAGCCTGGCCGACTACCGCCTGCGCCGTGTCGACAACCACTTTGAAACCACCATCAACACCAGCCGCTGGACGCAAGACTTTCTGGAACAGTACAAGCTGAGTGGTAGCGTCGAATACATATCGCCCGACACGCTCAACTTCGTTTTTGAAAACAGAGTGGAAAAAACCGTTCCGGTAAAGTCAAACATCAAGTTGAGCTTTCAAAGTCAATATTTCAGCCTCGACACCCTCAGCCTCCACCCCGACTCGGTGCAGGTTAGCGGATTGAAACATGTAATTGCTGCCATCACCGAAATAGAGACTGTGCCCACCAATTACAATAACCTGAGCACCTCCGTTAACGAAAGGATAAAACTCCAGAGACCCGCCAACGCGGCTGCGCTGCAAATCGAGCCGGAGCAAGTACAGGCAACGCTGAATGTTGAAAAATTTACGGAAGCCGAAATAGAAATTCCTATCGAAAAGATAAATTCGCCCACCCAATCCAAGATCAAAATATTCCCGGAAACGGTCACCATCCGCTATCTGGTGTCGCTCGACAACTATTCCAGAGTTACCCGCGACCTGTTCTTGAGCACCGTAGACCTTTCGCAAATCAGTAACCGCGAAAACCAGAAACTGTCTGTCAACGTGCCCGAATCGCCGCAGTTTGTCAGGGTGGTGCGGCTGGAGCCGGAAGAAGTCGATTTTTTAATTTTTAAATAATGATAATCACGGCAGGACTCACCGGCAACATAGGCAGCGGAAAAAGCATTGTAGCTAAGATTTTCCGAGCGCTGGATGTGCCGGTTTTTGATGCCGATGCCTGCTCCCGCCAACTAACCCAACAGCCGGAAATCCTGCAGCAAATCGCCGGCACCTTTGGCGCGCACCTGATTATTGGCGAAAGCCTCGACCGCAAAGCGCTGGCAGAGATCGTTTTTAATGATAAGGAAAAACTCGATTTGCTCAATCAGATCATCCATCCTGCTGTTCATGCCGCTTTCGCTAAATGGGCTTGGCAGCAAGTGGCGGCGTATGTACTTTATGAAGCAGCCATCATTGCCGAAACCGGACGCTCCGGCGATCTGGATGCGCTCATTGTGGTGACGGCGCCACTGGAGTTGCGCCTGCAGCGGGTGATGAAGCGCGACAACGCAACCCGCGAGATGGTGTTGCAGCGCACGAAAAACCAATGGCCGGAAGAGAAAAAAATTGCTGCCGCAGATTACCTTATTTACAACGACAACAGCCGCCTGGTGATCCCGCAGGTGCTGGCCATCGATGCGGCCTTGCGCCAGAAGGCTGGTGAATAAATTGCGGACTCCTGACCCACCGCAAAGTTATTGTCGGTTTTTTTAGGAGAAACTTGTAATGACGATATTCCGGGGTGAGGCGCGAAGAGAAAACAAAAACGGGGCGTCAGACGCCCCGTTTTTGTTTTCTTATTCTTATTTTCTTTTAAAAAAAAACTAAAAACTAATTTCCTGTCGAAATCGCGGCGATCAGGTGTTTACATCATTTTCGTATCTGTCGCCTTCGAGTTTTATTTTGCGCACCAGCAAAGCCACATAAACGATGGTGAGCCAAATTGCAAGCGCCGAACCGGTAAAAGATATCAGCAGCCAGATAGGCACATAATCGTTGTTTTTCCATAGTGCACGTCGTTCAGTCCAATAGTCCTGCGGGTTAGGCACGCCCCATCCCACCGCTTCGGTAACCTGCGCAGGCTTGTACTCCATATCCTGGATGGAGGCAACCACCTGAAGCATTCCTTCGCCATCACCAATGAGGGTATCGTTGAAAACCACCGTTACCATTCCGTTTTCGTTGGTATAATGATCGGCGGGAACCACAGGCAACTGCCCCAAAACAAAATGGGTTTGCACGGCAAAGTTCACTTTCATTCCGGCCACCGGCACCACCTCTCCTTCCGCATTGGTTTCTTCCACTTTTGCGGTAAGCTCTCGTTGGCCTTCTGCATCATTAAAGTAAAGTGAAATTGTAGCATCTTTGAGGTCGGCACTGTCGCGAACCATCGACAGGCTTCGCACGTAATTGATCACATCCCACAACTGCTCGTCGGGCAGTGTGCTGAAGCCGGGCATCACACCACGCCCCTGATAAATTTTGTAATGGATGGCACCATCGGTCTGCGCCAAAAATTCAGGTGTGGTGAGATTGGCCGACTTTATCAGTCCGTCGCCTTTGCCTGATTCACCATGGCAGGCTTTACATTGCAAATCGAACAACGACTTGCCCGCTTGCAACGATTCTTTGGTGGGCGCTACCGGATTTTCGACGGCAGCAGCTTCGTCGGGTACAGGCCAGGGAGCAAAATCCTGCGCATTGGCCAATAAACCACTGTAAAGAAATGCAACGCCGAGCGCTGCTGTGACAAGTATGTTACGCTTCATTTTCATGGATATTGGAGGTTTTTTCTGCTTTAAAAATCTTATTTATTCCCCGGTCGTGAGCTTCTTCCCAGATAGGTACCACCGGAAAAACGCGTACCAACAAGGTGATGATCAGCATTGCGCCGGCAAGCGTTGCCGCCGAAATTACATATTCGGTGTAAGTGGGGATGTATTCGAGAAAATGCTTAGGAACGTTTTGAATAGGAAACTCCGGATGAAACTGCGTGGGGATAACAATGAGCATCCGTTTCATCCAGGCTCCCAACAGCACAAATATTGAAATGATAAGTGATGGTAGCGGTTTGCGCATGCGGCGGAAAAGCAGCAAAACAATGGGCGCTACCAGACCTAATATCTGCGTAAGCCAAAATAATGGTGCCTGGTGTCCAAGAAATAATTCTCTCAGATGTTCGCCATCGAGACGCTGCCAGGTATAGCCCGGCACCAGGTATTCGTTGATATTAAAATATAAATACAACAGCATGGTGAGCACCAGCAGTTTGTTCATCATATTAAAATGGCGATCGGTAATGTATTGCTGCAGCTTGTGACGTTTTCGGAAAACATACATGGCAATTATCACGGCAGCCGATCCTGCCACAAAAGCTCCTGCTATAAAATACGGTCCAAAGATGGTGCTGTGCCAGCCAGTGCGACTGTTGACGGCAAAGAGCCAGGAGGTAACGGTATGGATAGAAAATGCTACCGGAAGGATCAGGATAATCATCACGATCATAGAACGCCTGAGCAAACGCCACTGCTCCTGCGTGCCATGCCAGCCCAGCGAAAGAGCTTTGTAGAGCTTACGCTGCCAGGGCGGCGAATCGGTCATGCGGTCGCGCAGGATGGCAATATCCGGTATGAGCGGCAGATAAAGCAAAATGATGCTGATGACCAGATAGGTGTTTACCACAAAGAAATCCCAGAGTATCGGCGACTGGAGACGACCGTGCAACACAACATTTTGCAGCCGGTCGGGGCGCCCCATGTCGATAACGATGGAAGCAGCCGCCATGGTGATGGCACCGAGGGCTATCATTTCAGCTATGCGCGAAAGCGGGTTCGACCAGTTTTGGTGAAGCAGCTTAAGGATGGACGAAATCAACGACCCGATGAGGCTCACCGCCACCCAAAACACAAAGTTGGCGATGTAAACTCCCCATGCCGAATAGTCGCGCATGTCGGTAACCCCCAGCCCCTTTATGAGTTGGTGGCCGTAGGCTATGGCGCCCAGGATGATGATGACGATAAGAAATCGTATCCACAACTTATTGGCAAAGGTGTTCTTGTGCAAAGGCCGTATCAGGTCTTCACGCACCTGCTCAAAGGTGGGCGCTTGTGGAAGTGTGGAAGTGGTAACAGGTGTAGACATATCTTCTTGTTATTTAGATTTGGCTGAAAAACAATGATTAACCTCTCTTTTCTTCATACTTTTCCTGAAACTTATCTACAGGCACATACGGCGATGTACGATTTTTGGGTGGCAGGTAATACACCTGCGGTTTGGTTCCCAGATCCTCGAAGTAGGTATAGCCGGCATTGTCGCGGATCAGCTCCGAGAACTTCACCGTTTCGTGCGTGGTTCCGTTGGTAACGGTATCTTCGAGTTTATCGCCAAACCAATACACCCCATTGGGACACGCCGACACACAATAGGGCAGCTTGCCTATGCGCAATCTGTCGGCGCTCATCAGACATTTGGTGATGGTTCCTTTTTTCTGTGGCACATTCAGCTCCACATCATACACACGGTTTTTCTGTTCCTCGGTATAATCCGGTTCAAACCATTGAAATCTCCGCGCTGAATAGGGGCAGGCGGCAATACAAAAACGGCAGCCGATGCAGCGCAGGTTGTCGATAAGCACAATGCCATCGCTGCGCTTGAAGGTGGCGTTCACCGGACACACTTTGGTACACGGCGGATTGTCGCAATGGAAACATGGGGTGGGCATGTAATAAGGCGCTCCTGACTTGCTATCCTGCATTTGCAAGACATTGATGTGCGATTGGTAGGGCTTGAGTTCGTGCGCACCCACGCAAGCGTCCATACATTTGCGTGCATTTTTGCATTTAGCCAGGTCTATCACCCACGTCCAATGATGCCCGGTAAGGCCTTCGCGGCCACGTTCCTGCAACTCGGTGAGCTTTTCTTTGCGTACCCGCTTTATCTGTGATGGATCTACCTCCACCAATTCGCCGGTGGCGGTAAGTAGTTTTATCTTTTCGCCGCTGCCCGCAGGCTGGTTGCTGCACGAAGCCAAAACGCCGGCGCCGGCTACTACGCCGGCACCCAGCAAGGCCGACTGCTTTAAAAAGTTGCGGCGCGAATCGTTGGTTGGGTTATGTTGTTGATCTTTCATTAGTAGTAAAATATTATTGCATTAATTGTTTTTTGCTTTCGCAGAAAGTGGAGTAAAAATAGAACTTAATTTTCCACATCGGGCGATAAATTACCTAAATGGCCCTGATTTAAAAATGTTCTAAATAAAATCAAGCTTTAAAATAAATAAAATCAATGCGTTACAAATGAATTCTTGTTGTTCGTTTCCCGAATCGCAAGCTCTCGGGATTTCCCCGATGGGTCGGGGCAGGCAGCTCCGCTCAAGTTCGTTGTTCCCCTTCGACAAGCTCAGGGTAAGACCTTCGACAAGCTCAGGGCAGACTGTTATTCCCTTCGACAAGCTCAGGGCAAGTGTTGTTCGTTGTTGCAATCAGCCGAACCCTCGCATGGCATGCATTATTTGAATATTACTACTTACGCCTGGCGTCTTGCGCCCGGCTTTTCTTTTCAGCCGGAATTATCCGCATCGAAATATTACTTTTGTGGCATCCGAAAAAAAAGATGCGTAAAAAAAATCTATGCCACCAAAAACAAATAAACTAAAAACTGCTCCTGCACCTGCTAAGGGCAAGAAAAAAGCAAAGCACAAACCGCTTAGGTTCAGCAATCCTGTCCAGCCTGTTGTCGATCTTTTCCGCAACCGGCTTTTTCAACAAATCAGCGGACTGACGTTGATTGTGGTTTCTGTGTTTTTGGGCATCAGCTTCGTTTCCTACCTCGACACCTGGGGAGCCGACGATAATCTTTTCAGTTATTCATTTTGGGAAACCCTAAGCAACCGTTCGCTTGAAGCGACCAACATCATGGGCAAGGTTGGCGCCGCACTGTCGAACATTTTCATAAAAGAGAGCTTCGGTGTGTCGGCATTTTTTATCCTTGCTTTTGCAATAGCGGCAGGCATCCGGCTTATTTGGCCCAAGGCAAAAATTCCTTTGTGGAAAATTTTCAGAATTAGTGTGCTTGGGCTGCTTTGGTTTTCGGCTGCATTTGCTTTCGTTGCCCCGACGGTGATGGATGGCATCCTGGCAGGCAAGTTAGGCATGTACACCTACAAATGGCTCGACTCGCTGCTGGGAACCGTTGGTGCCGGGCTGTTGCTGTTTTTTGTCATGATCCTATTTTTGCTGGTAGCCGGGTTTTTCAAAATTTTTAAAACAAAAAAATCCTCTTTTGGCCTTTTCGGAAATAAAAAGAAGGCTAACACAAAAGCCAACGGCAAGAAAGAGCCGCGTGGCGACCAGTACAATGTAGAGGAATATGCGATTGGCCCTGAGGGCGACGATGAAAAACTTCTTGAAGGCTATCCCCACCCCAGACAAAAACCTGCGCTCACCGACTACCCGGCGACAGTTGAGCTTAAAGTTGATAAAAAGCCCGCACGCGAACCCGAGCGCAAGCTGCCCCCGCCCGACATCGACTTCACCATCGAAAATCCGGCGGAGCAATCGGCAACGTCATCGCCACCTGCACCCACACCTGCTGCTCCTGCGTCCAAACCACAAAAAGGCAGTCTGGAAACTGACTATGACCCGCGGCTGGACTTGCCGCACTACAAATTCCCGCCGCTCGATCTGTTGAGCGACTACGGAGCCACGCGCGTCAATGTGCAAAACGAGGAGTTGCAGGCCAACAAAAATCGTATCGTCGAAACACTCAGCCAGTACAAAATTGAGATTGAAAAAATAAAGGCAACCATCGGCCCCACGGTAACGCTATACGAAATAGTGCCTGCGCCGGGCATCCGCGTGTCGAAGATAAAAAATCTGGAAGACGACATCGCTCTGAGCTTGTCGGCGCTGGGCATCCGCATCATTGCACCCATCCCCGGCAAGGGAACCATCGGCATTGAAGTGCCCAACCAAAACCCCGACATCGTTTCGATGAAGTCGGTGCTGGGATCGGAGCGGTTTCAGAGCGCCCATTATGAGCTGCCTTTCGGAATGGGGAAGACCGTTTCTAACGAGGTGTTTGTGGCCGACCTCACGCGTATGCCCCACATCCTGATGGCCGGCGCCACCGGTCAGGGAAAATCCGTTGGCCTGAACGCCATCATCGCATCGCTGCTGTACAAAAAACATCCGGCGGAACTTAAGTTTGTAATGGTTGATCCCAAAAAAGTGGAGCTGACGCTTTTCTCTAAAATAGAACGCCACTTTCTGGCCAAGCTGCCCGACAGCGAAGAAGCCATCATCACCGACACGCGCAAAGTGGTGCGCACGCTCAACTCCCTCGGCATAGAAATGGACACGCGCTACGAGCTGCTCAAAGATGCCCAGGTGCGCAACATCAAGGAGTACAACGTCAAGTTTTTGCAGCGGCGGCTCAACCCCATCGAAGGACACCACTTTATGCCTTACATCGTTTTGGTGATAGATGAATTTGCCGACCTGATAATGACGGCAGGCAAAGAGATAGAAATACCGCTTACGCGATTGGCACAGCTCGCCCGCGCCGTGGGCATCCATCTCATCATCGCCACACAAAGGCCTTCGGTAAATATTATCACCGGAAGCATCAAAGCCAACTTCCCTGCTCGTCTGGCATTCCGCGTTATCTCCAAAATCGATTCGCGCACCATCCTCGACAGCCCCGGCGCCGACCAGCTCATCGGGCGCGGCGACATGCTGCTCTCCACCGGCAGCGACCTCATCCGGCTGCAATGCGGCTTCATCGACACCCCGGAGATCGACCGCCTCACCGAGTACATCGGCTCACAACGCGCCTATCCCAGCGCACACATCCTGCCGGAATTTGCCGACGAGCAGAGCGAAAACATCGCCGAGTTTGATCCCGACCAAAAAGACCCTCTCTTTGAAGACGCTGCCCGCATTCTGGTGCAAACGCAGCAAGGCTCCACATCGCTGCTGCAACGCAAAATGAAGATTGGCTACAACCGTGCCGGCCGCATCATCGACCAACTGGAAGCCGCCGGAATAGTAGGCCCCTTCGAAGGCAGCAAAGCCCGCGAAGTAATTATTAAAACAGAAATAGACTTGGAACAGTTTTTGACAGATCTCGACACACGAAATTAAAAATCTAAAAATCATGACATCAATCCCAAAAGTGCTCCTGGCAACTATCGCGCTGCTCATTTTCAGCATCCCGCAAACAAATGCCCAGTCCAAAGACAAACAAGCCACCGACATCCTCGACGAAGTAACCGCCAAAACCAAAGCCTACGAATCCATAAAAATGGATTTCACCTACCAGATGGAAAACCCTGAAGCCAACATCAACGAAACCACTTCGGGCAGCGCACTGGTAAGTGGCGACAAATACCGCCTCGACATCGCCGGGCAGCTCGTCATCTCCGACGGAACCACCCTCTGGACGGTGATAAAAGATGCCGAAGAGGTGCAGGTAAACGAAGTGAACGACAACAACGAAGCCTTCTCCCCTACCAAAATGCTGACCGACTACAGCAAAAATTACAAATCGAAACTCATCTCCAAAACACAGGCTGTAAACGGTGTAGAAGTATATATCCTGGAGCTGACACCCAATAAAAAAGAAAATTTCAAAAATGTAAACCTCTACGTCCGTCGCAGTGAGATGCAACCCTACCGCATCGAAATCTACGACTACAACGGCAGCGTTTACACCTACACCCTTACCAGCTTCAAACCCAACGTAGCCGTAAAAGCGGGCGACTTTAGCTTCGTCGAGTCACAGTATCCTGACTACGAAATTATTGATATGAGATAAAAACAGGCCTCAGCCCAAAGCTCTCAGCCCTCAGGAGGTGGTCATTTTTTTTGGTGCAGCGCACCGAAATATTATTTTATCACCAACAAAACCAAGCAAGCGCAAAGGATATTTTAGAAACCTCACCGGAGTATTTGCTTTTTAAACCAAAACAAACAACAATATCATGCATTGTGGTAAGGTTCGTTGCGCAGGATGGTCATAGCGCGGTAGAGCTGTTCGAGAAAGATCAGGCGGATGAGCTGGTGAGAAAACGTCATGGGCGACAATGAGATTTGTGCCTGTGCGCGGCTGTAAACCCCGGGCGAAAAGCCATAAGCGCCGCCAACGACAAAGCAAAGGTTTTTGATTCCGCTGTTCATCTGCTGCTGCACAAAATCAGCAAATCCTTCGGAAGTGTAAGAAACCCCTCGCTCGTCGAGCAGTACCACATAGTCGCGCGGGTCGAGTTTTTTAAGAATCTGCTCGCCTTCGTACGCTTTAAACTTTTCGTAGCTGATGCCGCGTGCATTTTTCAGAGCCGGTATTACCACCTCCTCGTAAGGCAGGTAGTTGAGCAGCCGCTTGCGATAGCTCTGGCAGCCGGCAACAACAAAATCCTGAAAAGTCTTTCCTACCTGAACAAAACGTATTTTCATCTTATTGTAACAAATGGGTGTTTCCGAAAGTTTTTATCTTTGCAACAATACCAAAAAAATTATGAAAAGCTTGATTGCCCATAGCACCAAAACAATCGCTACAGCCACACTTTTGCTGATGCTGATGATCGCGCTGTGTCCCGCTCGCGCTGTGGGGCAAGAAGCCGAAACCATGCAGAAAATTACTGCGGCGCTCACCAGCGGCAACGCCACCGCGCTGGCAAGCCATTTCAACACTACGGTGGCTTTGACGCTTCCTGTAAACGACGGCACTTACAGCAAGAAACAAGCGGAACAACTGGTGAAAATGTTTTTTGAAAAAAATCCTGTCAGCGATTTCACCACCGAGCACCACGGCACTTCCAACGACGGCTCCGGTTACATCATCGGTGAGTTGCATACCACCCAACAAAAAACCTTTCGCGTGTATGTGCTTACCAAAAAACGCGACGGCATCGATCTGATACAACAACTGCAGATTGAAGAAGAATAACAGTCCTCAGGAGGCAGTCCTCAGTCAACAGTTCTCATTTCTCAACTTCCAGTCCTCAGTCAACAGTTCTCAGTTCACAGACAACAGAGAAAAACCAACGGTGTCGCTTAGAGCGAAGCCGTTGGTAAACCGCTCCCTGCGCCTTGCGCCCTGCGCCCCGCGCCTTCCTTTTCTTTCCTATTATCGCCATCATTCATTAACCATCGATTTGCTACCTTTGCAGCAAAATTTTCAGGTTATGTATTTAGATGAACTGATTAAGCAAGCTCTCGCCGAAGACATTGGCAGCGGCGACCATACCACGCTTTCAACAATTCCGGCAACGGCCACAGGTGAAGCACAACTGCTCATCAAAGCCAACGGCGTGGTGGCGGGCATAGAGGTGGCCCGGAAAGTTTTTGAAACCCTCGACCCCACGCTGCAGTTCAAGCCCTTGATGAAAGACGGCACCAAAGTGATGGTGGGCGACATTGTATTCACGCTCTCGGGCAGCAGCCGTTCCATCCTCACCGGCGAGCGGCTGGCGCTCAACTTTATGCAACGCCTCAGCGGCATCGCCACAGCCACCCGGCACATGGCCGATCTTATTGCCGACACGCCCGCGCGCTTGCTCGACACCCGCAAAACCACACCGCTGCTGCGACAGCTCGAAAAACAAGCCGTGGTAGCAGGTGGTGGCACCAACCACCGATACGGGCTTTACGATATGATTCTGATAAAAGACAACCATGTGGATTTTGCCGGCGGCATCCGGCAAGCCATCGAGGCGACACACCAATACATGAAAGAGAAAAAAATGAATCTGAAGATAGAGATAGAGGTGCGTAACTTCGACGAGTTGCAGCAGGTGCTGCGAAGCGGCGGCGTGCACCGGGTGATGCTCGACAACTTTTCGCCTGAAGATCTGCAACGCGCCGTCGGGATTGTTGACGGCCAGATAGAGACAGAAGCCTCTGGGCGCATCACTGCGGAAAACATACGCAGCTACGCCGAAACCGGTGTCGATTTTATCTCGTCAGGTGCGCTGACCCATCAGATAAAAAGCCTCGACATGAGTCTGAAAGCGTTGCACCATCATCAATAAAACATCGTGAACCCGCTCAAACGTCACCATAACATTTCCGGCAAGCGCGACAAGCGCATCGTTGTCTTTTTGCGCAACAGCGCAGCCTTCAGCATACGCCAGCTGCGAAAAGTAGTGCTGCCTGGTTTTGATGGCATCCCACTCTTCACAGTTTTGATATTTTTCTTTCAGGGACTTTTTGAGGGCAAACTTACACTGCGCGCCTCGGCGGTGTCGTACAACTTTTTCCTGGCGCTGTTTCCAACCATCTTGTTTTTTTTCACCATCATTCCCTTTGTTCCTATACGCGATTTTCAGCCTACACTGCTCACCGCCTTGCAGGAAGTAATTCCGGCCACGCTTTGGTGGCACGTGAGCAGCACGCTCACCGAGATCATCACACGTCCGCGCAGCGACCTGCTCTCCATAGGTTTTATCCTGGCGCTCTATTTTTCTACCAACGGCATCGCCTCCATCATCGAAGGATTCAACTCTACCGTGCATGCCATCGAAACGCGCTCGTGGCTCAAGCAACGGCTGGTGTCGTTGTTTTTGCTGGTGGTGATTTCGGTATTAATTATCATACTAATCTCGTTGTCGATCATCGGCGGCTACATCATCCGCTGGCTGATGAACGAAGGTATCCTCACCGATTTTTTCACCATCCTCATGATCCAGGTTTTGCGATGGATACTCATCGTGTCGTTGTTTTTGTTTACCAATTCATTCCTTTACTATTTTGCTCCTGCCCGCCGACGCGAGTTCCGCTTTATTTCGGCCGGCTCTACCCTGACCACAATATTGCTGATTTTAACAACCTATGGTTTTAATTTCTACATCGATAACTTCAACCGCTACAATGCACTTTACGGCTCGATAGGCACGTTACTGGTGTTTATGTTGTGGATTTATTTCAATAGCATTATCGTACTCATCGGCTTTGAGCTTAACGCAAGCATCAGGATGGCCAAAGGAGATATTACCGCGGCCAGCGAAGCGGAGGCGCTGGGACATTCATAACATAAAAACCTATCAGAGAAGTATGACCGAAAAGATTTTTTTTATTGGAGGAGGAGCCATTGCCACAGCGATGGGTAATGTGCTGGCTGCTAAAGAAGACACGAATGTAACACTGCTAACGATAGAACAGGAGGCCGTAGAAAATATTAATACCCGCCACATAAACGAGAAATATTTCCCTAACATCCGCCTGCAGGAGCATTTGAAAGCTGCGACGGATTTTGGGCTTTTACAGCAAAAGGCATTGGTTTTTATCGCCATCCCGTCAGTGAGTGTGGTCGATTTTATCCACAGCCACACCATTCATTCCGAATCGGCGCTCATCAACCTGGCCAAAGGCTTTGGCAACGAAAACCGCACCATCGTCGAGTACCTGGCCGACGAACTGCCCAACCCCGTAGCCACGATGAAGGGGCCGTCGTTTGCACGCGAAATCCTCAACAGCCAGCCAACAGCTTTTACTATAGGCACCCAAAATAAAACACTTTATCAGCAACTCAAAAAGTTGTTTTCGCACACCACCATCCACACCGATCACTCAACCGACATACGTGGCACAGAAATGCTGAGCATCCTCAAAAACATCTACGCCATCGTCATCGGTGTGGTCGATGCGCAGTTTGAATCGCCCAACCTGAAGTTTATGATTTTCACCAAAGCCTTCAAAGAGATGCGGCGCATCCTGTTGCTTTTTGGCGGCATCGAAGAGACGCTGTTCAACTATTGCGGCATCGGCGACTACGCGCTGACCTCGCTCAACGACCTGAGCCGCAACCGCACGCTGGGGCTGCTTATCGGCAAAGGTTTCTTTACGGATTATATCTCCGAGAAGGTGGTGCTCGAAGGCCGCATTGCCTGCAATGTTTTTTACGAAGAGCTGGTAAAGCGCGACATTTCCCCGTCTGACTTCCCCATCTTCGACGAACTTCATCAGGTGTTTAACAGCGAATACGACATTTCGCGCTTTGTGAGCAAGCTGCTGCACCGGGTGTGATGCTGAATAATCTTCCCGACAGGGTCATCTGAACAAAAAAATTAACACCAAAAACATTGTGGGCGTAATACAACGGCAAAGCATTTCGGGAGTTATCTGGTCGTACATCGGCGTGGGGCTGGGATTTATCACCACCGCCATCATCTTTACGCGTGTACTCGAAACCGAAGAGATCGGGCTGCTGCGGCTGCTGGTTTCTTACTCGTCCATCATCGCCATTTTTGCCAGCCTGGGCATGAATACGGTGATGGTAAAGCTCTTCCCGTTTTTCAGGGATCCCGCCAGCGGGCACAAAGGCTTTCTGGGCATCGCGCTGGTGGTGTCGCTGATTGGTTTTGTGGTGACGTCGTTAGGCTATGCGCTTTTGCAGCCGTTGATTGTGGATAAAGCAAAAGAAAGCTCGGCGCTGTTTGTCCAATATTTTTATACCGTAATCCCGCTCACCTTTTTCACGCTGCTCTTCGGACTGCTCGACACTTACTACCGCGTACTTTTTAACGCTGTAAAAGGGATCGTCTACAAAGAGGTGGCCCAACGCCTCCTGATCATCGTGGCGGTAGGACTTTACTTTTTTGCGATAGTAGATTTTACCGGGCTGGTGTGGCTTTACATCTTTGCCTATGTGGCGCCGTCGGTGATGTTTGTGGTGTCGCTGGCCCAAAGCGGGCAGCTCCATCTGCGACCCGGGTTCAAATATGTGGATGAGACACTTAAGAAGAGTATGATCAGCGTGGCGGTGTTTGGCATCATGGCGAGCTTTTCGGGCGTATTGGTGATGAGCATCGACGTGATTATGATCGAACGCTTTTTCGACCTCAGCAAGGCGGGCGTTTACACCATCAGCTTTTTCTTTGGCACACTCATCCTGGTACCGATGCGGACGATGGGAAAAATTGGCTCGGTAGTGATTGCCGAAGCCTGGAAAGCCGACGACCGCACCACCATCAGCAACATCTATACGCGCAGCAGCCTCACCCTTACCATCATGGGCTTGCTGCTGTTTATCGGCATCTGGGGCAACATCGAAAACGTGTTTCATCTGGTGGGTGATAAGTTTACCGAAGGGCGTTACGTGATTTTGTTTATCAGCCTGGCCAACCTTGCCGACGTGGTGATGGGCATGAGCTCGCACATCATCATCAACTCGCACCTGTACCGCTGGCAGACTTACCTGCTGGTATTTTTTGCCGCGCTCATCATCGTCACCAACCTGCTGCTGATCCCCATTTTCGGCATTGTGGGCGCAGCCATCGCCTCGTTCTTGTCGAAAGTGCTGTTCAACGGCGTCAAGTTTTGGTTTATCCGTCACCACTTCGGGTTTCAGCCCCTTAGCTTCCGCCACCTGTGGCTGGGAGTAATAGCCCTCGGCGCCTGGTATCTTAGCACGCTGCTGCCGGCGCTGCCCAACTACATCATCGACATTATTGTGCGCAGCACGCTTCTCACCATTTTATTTGTGGTGCCGGTTTACCTGCTCAGGATTTCGGAGGATGTGAATGAAAAGGTTGAAAGCGGATTAAAAGGAATTCTGCACTTTTTAAAAAAAACCTAAGCTGTTTGGTGTGTGAAGTTTAATAAATCCTTCATTTAGCCTGAATAATTCATCACTTGTAGTAATAGAACGCTGATGACACAGATACAACGGATTTTCACAGATTTTTGTCTTTATCTGTGTAAATCTGCAACATCCGCGTTACCTGTCCGGCTGCTGACGGATCCGTGTTTTATAAAAGTTTGTGAATAAAGCAGGTTAGATTTCTCCCGGCAATACACCCCCGAATAGTCAGACTGCTTCGCTGCGTATTTCGGGTCGAAATGAAAATGGTTGCGATTGGGTGGGGAGAGGGGGAAAAAAATTAATTTTGCCTGAATTGGAATTATTATCCGAACTCAAAAAGGCAAATAAGAAATGCCAATAAAAATATCCGCTATTTTCCATTGCCTCTTCTTGGTGCTGCTTATTGGAAGCACGGGCAACTATGCTTTGGGGCAAGCCACCTTTCAGCGCACCTACGGAACCGAAGCGGATGAAAATGGAATTGGGATAATACAATTGGAAAACGGCAATTCGGTGCTTTTGTGCCAGGTAATGGAAGATGATGGTGAGCATACCGATTTTTCAATCCTTCAAATCAACAGCAGCGGAGCTATTATTTTTTCCAAACGCTATCATATCCCTGGCAATCAAGACCCATATCACATTCAGCGGACCCATGACGGCGGGTTTTTAATTGCCGGAGATGACGTCAGTAACAACCCACCGCACAATTTTATCGTTAAGCTCGACCAGGCTTTCAACATCATGTGGTCAAAAAAGGTAACGTTTCACAGTAAACTTCTCTCGCATCTTATTAAAGAAGATCCCGAGGGAAACATTTATTATGGAACCGATTGCAGAATTACCCCTTATGCTGATTTTATCCTGATGAAAATGGATGGTGACGGCAATTTGCTCTGGCAGCACTCATGGGGTATTAGTAACAACGATCATATTTACGACATTCATTTTTCATCCAACGGCAATTTGTACATCCTGGCCAATAAATGGACTTCTACCTCAGAAATCCTGATAATTTGCATGTCACCTGAAGGAGAAATAGTATGGGAAAAATCGCTGTTTCAGGATCGTCAATATTACCCCAGGTGCATTGTTGATCTTCCCAATGAAGAGGTTCTAATGGTCGTAAGAGCCGAAGGTACTGGCAAAACGGCCTTAATAAAGATGGACAATACTTTTACACCTATTTGGTATAAACTTGTAGGCTCAGGCCAAGGCGATCTGTACCTGAGTGCCGGGAAACTATTCGATGGAAAGATATTTTTAATGGGCACTTATGGTGGAAATGATGATGACCTTGCGCTATTAAATATGACCACAGATGGAGCAATAAACTGGGTTAAGGCTTATGGAGGCGAGGAAACGGAAAAAACAAATCTATTGTGCAAAAGCAGGTTAAGCGGTGGTTCAGGCTCTGTTTTTATGATCGGAAGCACAGCAAGTTTTGGTTCAGGCATGAACGACATTTATCTTGTTAAAACCGATTTGAACGGAACCAGTGGTTGTAACGAAATCGACATTTCGTCAACAGAACAATCACTATTTTACAACCCTCAATACTCCGACATTTCTGCAGATCATGTACTTCAAGTCAGTAGTCTTGCAGTCGTTCCGCAAGCCCTCGACAGCATAAAAATAGTGACGCTATGCCCCTCGGAATTGGTGGCAGATTTTGATTCCGACGCACAGATTATTTGTGTAAACGACTCGGTGAATTTTACCGACCTTTCAGAACCAAATCCCATTTCATGGAGCTGGTATTTCGAGGGTGGCACTCCCGCAACTTCAATAAATCAAAACCCACAGAACATTTTATATGAGGATCCCGGAAGTTTCGATGTGCGTTTAATTGTTTCGGATGGGATTAATTTTGATACCCTTGTTAAAGAAGGGTACATTCAGGTCTTGCCATTTACTGAAATAGATTTAGGCGATGATCAGTTTTTTTGTGATGGCGACACGATAGTACTGGATGCCGGAGAAGGGTACGAATCTTATCTGTGGTCGAATGGAGATACAACTCAAATCATTTCTATTGATATTCCCGGTGCTTATTGGGTTTTGGTTACCAATGAAATGGAATGTCCGGGAAGCGACACCATAAATATTACACTCATACCCGCCCCCGACGTGTCGCTGGGCAACGACACGCTGATCTGCTTCAACGAAGTATTGACCCTGGATGCCGGGGCAGGTTTCGATACCTACCTTTGGCAGGATGGCTCGCAGGGTCAGTCGCTGCTGGTGACGCAACCGGGGCAATACTGGGTGGCGGTGAGCAACATCTGTGGTACCGCCTACGATACCATCAGCGTTAGCTTTAGCGAATACTTCGATATTTCGCTGGGCAACGATACTTCGTTTTGTTACGGGCACAGCATAGTGCTGGATGCCGGCGAAGGATTTGCCGCCTACCTCTGGCAAAACGGCGCAACAAGCCAAACGATTATTGCTGAAAACGACGGAACATACTGGGCCGAAGTGAGCGACTCGCTGGGATGTACGGCCACCGATTCCATCAACATTGATGTATACAACGACTTCACCATTACGCTGGGCGACGACAGCCTGCATATTTGCCAGGGCGACTATGTTTTTCTTACCGGCCCCGAAGGTTACGAAAGTTATCTTTGGCAGGATGGCTCCGACTTCCCATCCTTCCTGGCCGATACCGCCGGCACATACTGGCTGGAAGTAAGCGACGAAAGCGGGTGCGCCGCCCGCGACACGGTGGAACTGATCGTGCACGTCATCCCCGCCAACTTGCTGGGAAACGACACCACGCTTTGCCCCGACAGCGAGCTTACCATCGTTGCTCCTCCCGGCTACGCCAGCTACACCTGGCAGGATGGCTCCCAAAGCCCAACGTTTACCACCACCAATAGCGGGAAATTCTGGCTTAGCGTTGTAGATGAGATTGGCTGTAAGGGCAGCGACACCATCCGCGTTTCTGATTTTGAAGTTCCAGGGCTGGGTCTTGCTCAGCAGGAATGGATTTGCCCGGGCGACAGCCTCTGGCTTAGTGCCGACAGCGGACAGCTCTCTTACCTCTGGCAGGATGGAAGCACCCAGGCCAGCTTCTTGGTAAGCCGCCCCGGACTTTATCATGTAGAGATAGAAACCATTTGCGGCTTCTACCGGGATTCGGTCGAAATAATTTTTTACGAGGGCGATCTCGACCTCGGCAGGGACACCGTCATTTGCGCAGGCGAGCAAATCACGCTCTATCCCGGAGAGGGCTATTCCAACTTTTTATGGAGCACCGGCGCTACCGACAGCATTTTATACATTGGCCAGGCCGGAACTTATTGGCTCAAAGCCTTCGATGGCTATTGCTTCCTCACCGATTCCATCCGCGTGGATGCCTGCGCCAATTTGAAGGTTCCCAATTATTTTACCCCCAACAGCGATACTTATCACGACATCTTCCGGGCTACTTCTGACAATGCTGATGGAATAAAATCTTTTCACATGGTTATTTTCAATCGCTGGGGACGCATCGTAGCCGAACTGAATAATTTCGACGAGTACTGGAACGGCAAAATAAACGGTACCAACGCTGCCGAAGGAGTTTACTTTTGGGTATGCGATTACAGTGCCCTAAACAAATACGGAAACTTAGTAAAACACAGAGAGCAAGGGAGTGTAACGCTGCTTAGGTGAGCAAAACAAGAAACAGTTTGTGCATGCTGAAGAAGTAATTCGTTCTGGCAAGAGAGTTTTGAGTATTTTTGCTTTGTAAAATTCATAGATTATGAACTCAAAGAAATATCAAAAATTGATTTTGCAAAATAAATGAAGAAAATATTACTAATATTCGGAACCCGTCCAGAAGCCATCAAAATGGCCCCACTTGTAAAACTGATTCAATCTGAACAGAAAAAATACAAAACCTACGTATGCGTTACCGGGCAACATCGCGAAATGTTAGATCAGGTATTGGAAATTTTTGATATTCAGCCTGATTACGACATAAACATCATGAAAAGCGGGCAAGACTTGTTCGACATCACTTCAAAAGTACTTTTAGGCGTTCGTGATGTATTAAATGAGGTTTGCCCCGACCTGGTTTTGGTTCATGGGGATACAACAACATCAACCGCAGCAGCCCTGGCATCATTTTATCAGCAAATTCCTGTGGGCCATGTTGAAGCAGGTTTAAGAACCTATAATATGAAAAGCCCATGGCCAGAAGAAATGAACAGACAAATAACTGGTCGAATTAGCACCTACCATTTTGCTCCAACCAAAACAAGCAAAGAAAATCTTATTAAAGAAAATAGTAATGAAAAGAGTATTGTAGTTACCGGCAATACTGTTATTGATGCTTTATTTTTGATTTTGGAACGAATTAAAAATGATGGTACGCTTATTGAAAATATAAAAAATCAGATAAAATTTCGTGGTTACAACACCAACAGGCTAAATGAAAGAAAACTGGTGCTAATTACCGGACACAGGCGAGAGAACTTTGGGGAAGGATTTTTAAACATTTGCCAGGCATTAAAAACACTTTCTACTGAAAATCCGGAAGTTGACTTTTTATACCCGATGCATTTAAACCCTAACGTAAGAAAGCCAATTAACGACATTTTTAATGATCAAGTGATACAGAATATGTTTTTCATTGAGCCTTTAGACTATTTACATTTTGTTTTTTTGTTGGATAAATGTCATTTTGTACTTACCGATAGCGGAGGTGTACAGGAAGAGGCTCCCAGTCTTGGCAAACCTGTCCTGGTTATGCGCGACACAACTGAAAGACCTGAAGCGTTAGACGCAGGAACAGTAGAACTTGTAGGAACTTCCTACAATACTATTGTAGAAAAAGCTACCCTTCTTTTGAATGATTCAAATTATTATTCTAAAATGAGCATGGCCATGAATCCTTATGGCGATGGTAAAGCCAGCCAACGCATAGTTGACTTCCTGGATAAAAATATTCTGCCATGAAAAACACGAATCACTGTGTGTTTTATCATGGCGACCTTAAATATGAAGGAAGGATTTGTGCAATTATCAGATCCCTGGCAAATTCTTTCCCAAGCCATAATATTTACCTCTACGAACTTAAAGTTACAAATGACTATTACAAAGGCCTCCTCCCTAAAAATGTAATAATAAAAAAACCACGGCTATTTCTACATAAATTTAAAAAATCACCCATTACTACTCCACTCTTGTTTTTTGAATTCGCAATCAGAGCACTACTTTTTCTACTATCGAAAAAGCCAATTTCTGTACAAGTGCATAATGAAATGGTAACTTTAGGACCGTTGGCATACAAATATCTTTTTCCGGGATGCCAATATGTTTATGATGATAAAGAGCTTTATTTACCCAAAGATGGAAATATTTTTAAATCATTGTATTGCATCGAACAACAACTAATTAAAAAAAGTGATCTTGTAATTATTACCAATAACTATCGGAAAAAAGCTTTATTAAAACTTCACCACTACAAGCTAAAATATTTAATAGTTGATAACTATGTGTTTCAAAATGGAGCAAAAGCGCTATCTGATTCTCATCGGACGAAGATTGAATTTTTTAAGAACCAGAAAAAAAAAATATTGATACACCAGAGTGTATTAAAAAAAGACAGGGGCTTGGACAATTTCAAAGAATTAATATCTCAACTACCCGACAATTGGATTTTAGGTTTTATCGGTATTAAGAACGAAGCATTCTCTGAGTTGCTACAAAACATTGGGGCATCTTATCGGGATAAGTTGTGTAATTTTGGATACATTGATTATAATGAACTTGACTCCTTTTACAATTATATTGATGGCGCTGTGATATTCTACAATGCAAATACTTTTAATAACAAGTACTGTGCGCCCAACCGGCTATACTCAGCAGCCAACAATGGAGTCCCAATCATCGTAAACCATGACAATTTTACTTTAAGTAATTTTATACAAAAACACCAGAATGGTGTTGTTTTTAATCGGGAGAGTTTATCACGCTTCTTCAACGATTATGAATCATTTAAAAACAATTCAGAAAAACTTAAAGGCAAATACTGCTTTAAAGAAAGCATACCGGATATTCAAGATTATTATTCCCGGATGAATAATTAAATTAAGATATCAAGATCAGCCAATAGCCTGGTCAACCCTTTAAAATATCATCCAATAAATCATTCAAATCATTAAGCATTTCTTCATTTTTATCTCGTTCAACTTCTACAATATCATTAATACTTTGAGTCATTGCTGAATAATTTTCATCGATAATTTTGATGCCCTTTTTAAAGTCATCGATTGAATAGGGATAGTTCCAAATCGGCATATTAAACTTCTCTGCAACCATGGTCAGTTTAGGTTCGATGCCAATACTCATAAACGGTTTTCCCATCAAAGCCGCAACCAATGCGCCATGATACCGTGTGGTTACAAATAAATCATATGAAGCTAAGTGATACAGAAAATCTTCAATTTGCATATTTTCAGGATCCCAGATATCCAATTTATCCCCATACCCTTCTTTTAATAAAAAATTAATACCTTTTTTATCTTTAGGTTCGCAAAAAGAGATTATCCTTAAAGTCTCATTACCTTCTGCAAGAGCAGCAATTTGTCTAATAAATGATGCCTTTTCCTTTGAATAATCCCAATCCCGAATGATAATGGCAATCTTCTTATTTTTGTTGACATTAGTTTTAAATGGAATCCAATATTTTTCAGGTAGTGAGAATATCAAATCCGAGCCATTCTTACATTTCACGCCATTGGTTTTACAGATTTCTAAACTAAGCACATCCCTCACAGCAACAAAATGGCTACCCTTTAGCAGATCCATAGTTTTATTAAAAAACGAATCGTGTTCAAAAAAAGGCCCAATTCCTACTCCGACCAGAGCTATTTTAGTGTAAATAGTGGGTGATCGCTTTGACCATATTTTTTTTATTTTATCTATGATTTTACCTGGTTTTTTAATTAGAAGAATTATCTGATCCAGGTAATTTATGAATAACTGGTTTTTCCATTTTCTAAATGTTGCAAACTGAGTTCCTCCTGCATATAATAAAAGATCATAAGAATCTCTTTTATCCCTTTCGCCAACCAATTTTGCATCTTCCACAAATCTGCTAATGTATGCCGAACGAGAAAAGACCTCTATTTCGAGATCGTAATTGTAACTCCTCAAGTACTTTATCATTGAAAATATTAATAAATCATCTCCGAAATTGAAATTACCGATCGATCCTTTAACAAGTACTTTATTAGGTGACTTGACTGGTAAACTTTTATCTTTCATACCCAATATCTTTAATTTTAGATGCTCAAAAAAATCTCAATATCTAAATGTCATACTTAACACCTCTCCAACACCTCAACAATCCTCCCGGCAGTTTTCCCATCCCACAAATCGGGGATGGTGCCTTTTTTCCAATCGCCGTTTAGGATTTGCCCGGCAAACTTAACAATTACTTCTTTTTTGGAAGCTGCCAGTTCGCTGGTGCCTTGCGTAATGGTGATGGGGCGTTCGGTGTTTGCGCGTAAAGTGATACATGGAATTTGATACACGGTGGTTTCTTCCTGTATGCCGCCACTATCGGTCATCACAAAACGGGATTCGCGCACAAGCCTTCCAAAATCATGATAACCCAATGGATTGGTGAAGATGAGCTTATCGAAAGATTCGATTTTTGAGGTTAAATTAAATTTACCCAACATTTTACGCGTGCGGGGATGTACCGGAAAAACCACCTTTATCTGCTTTTGTATTTGTTCGATGGCATCCATAATCTGGCTTAGGTCAGCGATCTGATCAACATTGGATGGCCGGTGAAGGGTAAGCAGTGCGTATTCCCTTTTCTCCAGCCCCAATTTTTGAAGAATTTCCGAGCGGTCGATGTTGGCCTGCTGCTGTATCAGCGTATCGATCATAATGTTGCCGACCATGTGAATTTTGGAATCATCATGACCTTCTTTTTTCAGGTTTTCAACAGCATCACGGGATGGAGGCATCAAAACATCAGCAATCGAATCGGTAACCATGCGGTTGATTTCTTCGGGCATGGTTCTGTCCCAGCTTCTGATGCCGGCCTCCACATGAACTACTTTTATGCCTCTCTTAGCAGCCACAATTGTACAAGCCATGGTCGAGTTTACATCGCCAACTACCAGCACCATGTCGATGTGCGTAGTATCGAGATAGTCATCGAATTTCTCCATGATGGTGGCCACCTGTTTGGCATGTGTATTTGAACCCACCTCAAGATAAACATCGGGTTCGGGAATGGATAATTCTTTAAAAAAGCTTTCCGACATTTCGTAATCGTAGTGCTGGCCGGTGTGCAAAAGTATGGGTTCGATCTTTTCGGATTGCAGCATCGCGTGCATGATTGGCGCGATTTTCACAAAATTTGGCCTTGCACCAACAATATTTACCACCCTGAGTTTATTATTAATCATATTCATCAATCTCTGCTAATTTTTCTACAAACCTCTCTACCAGGACTTTTCCGGCATTCTCAAATAAACGATTAT
>Ga0265295_1002643_pt1 | contig 27686 bp, 21 predicted proteins | sample Munlansysbiofilm_FD_192503 | JGI IMG/M metagenome (GOLD analysis project Ga0265295, IMG submission 192503) | Leachate microbial communities from a municipal landfill in Southern Ontario, Canada - Methane capture system biofilm | ecosystem: Engineered > Solid waste > Landfill > Unclassified ... | reverse complement strand
TCACTTGCTTCATCCATATTTAAAAGTTCTTTAGCGTTTTCTAAAGTCGTTTTGATTACATTCAATTGCTCAAACGTTTCTTTATTGTCGTTCAGACTATTTATAATTTGGACTGCACTTTTTTGATCATTCCAAAAATCAGGTTCATCGACTTTTTGTTGTTGCTCTTTAATCGCTTTACTTAATTTAGGCAGGTCAAAGAGAGTCACCGAGTTGCGAAAAAACAAGAGCAACTTCCTTTAACAATTGTGTGACATTTTTGTATTCCATCTTATTTACCCGCTTGTCGTATCTTTTCTTACTGGTTCCACGGTTGGAACTTCAGGTTCATCACTTGGGAGATTAATTTTAACATTTAATAAGTTTAAAACACCTTCAACCGCGATTGTATCCATTACTTCTTTGAAGAGCCCATATCCTTCGTTAACATAATCTTGCAAAGGGTTTGTGTTTGCGTAACTTCTCAGGTGAATACCTTCTCTTAAATGCGACATCGTATCAATATGCCGGGTCCAGTTACGGTCAATACAACGTAAGACAATTTCACGTTCAGCTCGGTCCGCAATTTCTTCGCCCCACACCTTACGACGGGTTAAATAATGTTTATAAATAATCATATTTAAATCTTCAGCGACTTCCTCCACGGGAGAATCATCAAAGGCAGCCGGATTAATTGTACCTTCTGGTAAAAAGCGTGGTTCCACTTCTTTTCTTAGTAACTCGGCGTCAATAACGCGATCTTTACTATCATTAGGAACAGCTTTATTGGCTAAGAAACGTCCGGTTAAGTCAAATTGTTCTTGGACAAGATCCTTAATCTCATCGGCAAACATAATTGCGTCACGTTTTTTATAAATGATTTGGCGTTGTTTACTAAGGACATCATCATAATCAAGCAGGTTTTTCCGCATATCAAAGTTTTGTCCTTCGATTTTCTTTTGGGCCCCGGTGACAACGTTCATAAACATTTTTGACTCCAGTGGTTGATCGTCCATATTTTTGGCAATATTTTGCATTGCATCACTTGCAAAGCGTCTAAGCAATTCATCATCAAAACTAATATAGAAGCGTGAATAGCCTGGATCACCTTGACGGCCACCACGGCCCCGTAATTGGTTATCAATTCGTCTTGATTCATGGCGTTCGGTTCCTAAAACACAGAGACCGCCGAGCGCTCTTACTTCATCATTAATCTTAATATCGGTTCCACGACCGGCCATGTTAGTGGCAACAGTAATTGAACCTCGTTCACCGGCATGTTTAATAATGTCAGCTTCACGCTCATGGTTTTTTGCGTTTAAGACATTATGTGGCAATTTCGCCACGGTTAAAAACTCGGAAACTTCTTCACTGGATTCAACACTACTTGTCCCAATTAACATTGGTTGCCCTAATTCATGACGGCGTTTGACTTCGGCAATTAAGGCCTTCATCTTTGGCTCTTTACGAGCAAAGAGATAATCAATATCATCAATACGGGCAATTGGTCTATTTGTTGGGATACAAATAACGCGCATATTATAAATCATTCTGAATTCTTCTTCTTCGGTTTTGGCAGTCCCTGTCATCCCCGATAACTTTTTATAAAGTCTAAAGAAGTTTTGATAAGTAATCGTCGCCATTGTCACAGTTTCTTCTTTAATCACAACGTTTTCTTTGGCTTGAATTGCTTGTTGGAGGCCATCACTATATTCGCGGCCAATCATAATCCGTCCCGTTGATTGGTCAATCAGTTGCACTTCGCGGTTTGGATCAACTAGGTATTCAACCCCGCGCTTCATAATATAATTAGCTTTTAAAGCTTGGTGAATACGGTGAACTAAATCGTTATATTGTGGTAAATAAATATTAGGAACGCCAAACATTCTCTCGGCTTTTTGGTTGCCCTCGTCAGTAAGGTTACAAGTTTTAGTTTTGATATCAACGGCGAAGTCTTTTTCCGCTTTTAAAGTTTTAACAAAGCGATCAGCAATATTATATTGGCTGGCACTAGCTTTATTACCACCTGAAATAATTAATGGCGTTCTACTTTCATCAATCAGAATTGAGTCAGCCTCATCAATAACGGAGAATTCTAAGTTCCGCAAAACACGTCCGGCCTTAGAAGTCGCCATGTTATCACGAAGATAGTCAAAACCAACTTCCGAGTTAGTGGTGTATGTAATATCACATTCGTAAGCTTCGCGTTTTTCGGCGGTGCTTTTTTCTCTTAAGTTAACGCCAACGGTTAAACCAAGGAAACGATAAATTTCCCCCATCCATTCCGCATCACGTTTAGCTAAGTATTCGTTAACGGTGACAACGTGGACACCTTTACCGTTTAAGCCGTTTAGATAAACTGCCATCGTCGCGGTTAAAGTTTTACCTTCACCCGTTCTCATTTCAGCTACGTCACCTTGATGAAGGACTAAAGCGCCGACAATTTGAACAGGGTAGGGAAATTCTCCAATTGTTCTTTTCGCGGCTTCACGGGCAACGGCAAAAGCTTCAGGCTTAATATCATCAAGGGTTTTGCCTGCTGCTAAAAGTGCTCTAAAGTACTCTGTCTTAGCTTTTAATTCTTCGTTGGTTAATGCGCGCATTTCATCTTCAAAAACGAGGACCTTTTTAGCTTCTTTTTCGAGCTTTTTAAGTCTTCTTTCTTCGAATCTAAATATTTTCTCGATAAAACTCATAATTGTTCCTACTTACCTTCTTTATCTATTACACAGACCTGTGCTTTATATCTATGATAGTTTAGCATAAAAGCCCTGAAAAAATAAACAATTTGTCGTACTCTATTAACAAGTTAATCTTGCCCTGAAGGAGCGTGATGATCACTAATTTTGGTGTAGGCAAGCGTCAGGACTTGAATCTTTTTAGGATTATATGGTTTTAATAATTTAATCATCGCTTTGACTGTCGCACCAGTTGTAAATAAGTCATCAACAAGCAGAATCTTTTTACCTCTTACTCGCTCACCTTTAACAACCTCAAGTTTATCAATTACATTTTGCCGTTCATCAAAATGCAACTCACTTTGTTTGAAATCATCTTTCTTTTTTATGCACTCGATAAATGCCACATTCACCATCTTAAATACTTCGATAACATGATTAAATCCCCGTTTTTCATCACTCTCCTCCTTGCTTGGTGCGGGCACTAAGATATAGCCATAGTATTTGATTTTTAAGTACCATAAATAGTTAGCTAAAAACACATTACTAAGTTCAATATCACCTTGCCCCTTGTAGCGATAAAGCGCCCCTTTAAAATTCTCTTCATATAAATATAGTGACAAGACCTTAACTCCCTCAACTTTACGAGCAAAGAAATCAACTTGAAAAGCATTAAGGCAATTTGGACATAGTTGATTGTTAGAGATGATTGTACTAAGACTAGGTCTCAGACTCACTTGCATACACAGTTTGCAAATAGGTGTTTTTGTCGATGATATCATCTCGCGCCTCCTTTATGGCTACTGTCTCATTTTTGGCAATAAAGATAACATCTCCATCTGGTTCATCTTTTTTTCGCCCGACCCTTCCTGAAATTTGAATGAGCGTTGATGCATCAAACAAAAGATGATCAGCGTGAAACACAATTACTTGTAATCCTTTAATTGTGATGCCCCGCTCCAAGACCGTTGTGGTTACAAGATAGCGATATTTGCGTTTCTTAAAGTCATAAATAATCCCACTCACATTTATTCTTTTTGAATGAATGAAATTGCCACCCTTTAAGAGAACTTTTAAAAAGACAAATAGTGTTTCAACTTCGCTAATCGTGGGGGCAAAGACCAGAACACTTTTATCGCTATCAATTAAGCGCTTTAAGGTTAAGTAAAGGCAGATGTATTCCAACCCGAGAAACTTTATCGCTAACTTAGGGACGGGCATTTGATGGTGATGGAACCTCGTAAAAAGCGTTAACACCTCACCCTCTTTGGCAAATTTATTGAGCAGTTTCTTACTGGGGGTGGCACTCATGATTACATAGTTGCCCCGGACACTTTGATAAAACATCGCTTCTAGTACAAAGTCCCCACTATAGGGGAAGGCATCGATCTCATCAAAGATAAGTAGATCAAAGAACTTCTTATATCGATATAACTGATGCGTCGTTAAAACGATAATTTGCGAGACTAACTTTGCGGTTCGCCCTCCGTGAACAAGAGTAATATCCACACTAGGAAATGCATCAACAAGCCGACCATATATTTCAATCGCAACCTCGCGCCTGGGGACCGTAAAACCTATTTGCTCACCACGCAGCAGTGCCGTCTTAATCACATCAAAAATAAGTTCAGTTTTACCCGCTCCACAGACAGCATATATGAGGCAATTGCAGTCTTTTAGGTAGTTTCCGCTGACCCTTTTAGCAATTTTATCTTGTTCACTAGTTAAGGCATAATTAATATTTACTTGCACAAAAGCGGGGCTATATTTATGATAAACTATCATTTCTTCACTCCGCATAGTTAAACAACGGCGGCAGTAATATTCACCGTTTTTAAGTCCAACATAACGTTGATCTTGGTTGCTGCAGTTTGGACAAATAAAAATAGTCATCTACCTATAAATAGATGACTACTTTAAATATTTGTAATTGTCGAATTAGTCTTGATAAGTATCGATAATATCAACACGAGTTTGGTGACGTCCACCTTCGAATTTAGCATCGAGGAAAATGTCGACTCTTCTTAAGACATCTTCAAGTTCCATTTGTCCTTGGCCAAAACCAATTACATTAGCGTTATTATGGGTTTTGAGTTTACACGCAACATCATCGTTATAAGCAATCCCCGCTCTGACTCCACGGACTTTATTCGCGGCTATCATAATTCCTTCGCCTGAAGTGCAAACTACAACGCCAAATTCTGCTCTTTTATCACGAACTGCCTCACCGACAGCAATACCAAATAATGGATAATGAACACTCGCATTAGAATTTGTTCCTAAGTCCAAAACTTTGATTCCTCTTTTTATTAAATGAGCCTTGATTGCTTCTTTATATTCAAAGCCACCGTGATCGGCACCAATTGCTATTGTCATATATCTACCTCACTGTTTCTAATATTTTAGTAAAGGGAATACTCCCAGTTCTAATTAACTCTATTTTATCATTGATTTTAATAATCGTGGACGGAATGTTACTAATTGAAGCTCCTTCAATAATATAAGGTAGCTCTCCATTAAATGCTTCATAAACACTTTCACTACTTAAACATGGATTAACTCCGTGTTTATTCGCGCTTGGCACTAGTAGTGGTTTTCCTGTCAGTCGAATTAAATCTTGGACTAATTTAGATTCACTAACTCTAATCCCAATATAACCTGTGCCTAAAGTGACAAACGAGGGAACGTCCGCTTTAACCTTAACAATAATCGTTAATGGGCCTGGCATAAAAGTTTTAACAATTTTCTTGGCCTCAACGCTCAACTCCGCATATTTTTCAATTTCTAGAGTACTGGCGCACATCAGTGTAAATGGTTGGGTTGGTGGCCGCTCTTTAATTGCCACTAACTTTTGATAAGCTTTCTCATCATCAAAAATAACTCCTAGTCCAAAAACTGTTTCAGTTGGAAAGGCCACGACTTCGCCGCTAAGTAGCGCAAGACTCGCGGGTTTAAGATTATTAGCTTTTAGCACTTGCGTTTTCACTTACTGTACCTCACAAAGATAAAGCGGTCCTTACCGTGTATATCTTTTATTATTTTAGCATCAATCTCCCGACCAAGAATGCCAGACGCTAAGTCTAACATCATTAACCCGTCTAGTTCATTAATCTCCAGCATCATCACAATCGTATTTGTCCGCATGATTTTATCAACATTCATCAATATTTCTTTATAAACGATTTTATCATCAGAAAATAGCGCAAGATGTGGTTCATATTGGCGGACACTAGTCCCAACTTCATCATCACTATTTACATAAGGCGGATTAGCAACGAGATAATCAACTTTAATATTATTCTTGATCAGTGGCGCTAAACTTGCACCCCCAAGAATTTCGACGTCTAAGTTGAGCTTTTCCCTATTAATCTTTGCGACTGCTAGCGCATCACTAGATATATCACTGAGATAAACCTTACTATTCACTAGTAGCCGTTTTAAACTGAGACCAATCACCCCCGAACCTGTACAAACATCTGCAATTATTGGATTAGCAATGTTTTCATCACTAATAAGTTTGCTCATATAAATGACTAATTCTTCGGTTTCACTACGGGGAATTAATACGCGTTCATCAACATAAAATCTTTCACCTAAAAACTCAGACTCGTGAAGGGCATATTGAAGTGGATAACCATCGTTAACACGCTCACAAACATTAAAAAAATCATCAATATTTCTCGCCGCATCCTCATAATGAAGGGCTAATTCATTAAAAGCGATTTGGTTAAAATGGGTGATGATTATTTTGACATCGGTTTCACTTAAAAAAGGGAAACGCGCTAACGCACTGTGGTAAGCTTCTCTAATACTTATAAGACTAGAGCAGACCTTGCATTTTTTGGTGTTGGTCATAAGCAATTAAAGCGGCAACAAGCTCTTCGAGGTTACCTTCCATGATTCTATCTAATTTTTGCAGGGAAAAACCAATCCGGTGATCGGTCACCCGGTTTTGCGGATAGTTATAGGTCCGAATTTTTTCACTACGTTCGCCGGTTCCAACTTTAAGTTTACGGTCGGCGGAAACTTTCGCTTCTTGTTCAGCAACTTTAAAAGCGTAAATCTTCGCTCTTAGCATATGCATAGCGATATCACGGTTTTGCATTTGACTCTTTTCAACTTGGCAAGAAACAACAATTCCGGTTGGAACGTGGGTGATTCTCACTGCAGATTCAGTCTTATTAACGTTTTGACCACCAGCGCCTTGGGAGCGGTAGGTATCAACTTCTAAATCTTCACTTCTAATTTCAACTTCAATTGCATCAACCTCTGGCATCACTAAGACCGTTGCAGTTGAGGTATGAATACGGCCACTAGATTCGGTACGTGGAACGCGTTGAACGCGGTGGGCGCCACTTTCAAATTTAAGTTTGGCGTAAACACTTTTGCCTTTAATCAGGAATGAAACAAGCGAGAATCCACCCGACTCACTACTTGATTCATCAATCATTTGAATCTTCCACCCCATCTCATCTGCGTAGCGGGTATACATTCTAAAGAGGTCACCGGCAAAGAGGTTGGCTTCATCGCCACCAACGGCGCCGCGAATTTCCACGACTATATTTTTATCATCATTAGGATCAGCCGGAATTAGCGCGACCTTGATTTCTTCTTCAAGTTCGAGCATTCTTTCGCCTAATTGTTTATATTCCATTTTCCCAAGTTCACTCATATCAGGGTCAACATCATTAGTCATAATATAAGCATCTTTACGATTACTTTCACATGCTAAAAATTCGTTGAATTTCTCAACAATTGGTTCTAATGTTGAACGCTCTTTGGATATTGCTTTGAAATAATTAAGATCACTCGTGATGTCATCTTTAAGTAATTCTAAATCGATATCTCCTAAACGTTTCTTGGCGCCTTCTAAACTTTTTCTAATACTTTCATCCATATATTTCTTATCCTTTTTAGCGTTGTTATTTTATCATACTTAAAGTTAATTAAAAAGATTAAACATTCTTGAGATATTATCACTTTAACACTTAACAATTGATGTGAGACTATTCTAAAATATAAAATCAGGTGACATATTATATTTCTAACAAGGGAGGAAATCTCTCTAGAAATTAATTAGTCACCTGTCAGACAACTTCTTAGATTCACCTTACGGGACTAATCCACATAAAGATAGTGGTAAATTACACTTTCTAATAATTTATAGTAGTTTTAGAATTGGTCTGCGTGTGAATGGCCTCTTCTTAAATATCATTTTTTTGATGGTCGGAATAACCCTACTACTTTCATTATCAGCGTGGTAAATAATGTAACATTGTTGGTCTAAGCCTGTAAAGGCCATTGCGTGACCAGAATTAGCCTCAGTAAGTGGTTGTTTGCTGTGGGTGATTGTTTTCCAATTGTCGCTGGTATAGCAATAACCGGCTTGATAGCCATTTTTGCCAAAAGATGAATACAATAAGTAATCATACTTGTCCTTGCGAAAGACAAAGGGTCCATCACTAATATAGTCTTGTTTTGTTTTCGCAAACTTTGGTGATATGCTCCAAGGTATTTGGCTCGCGTTAAATAGCACTTTAATACTATCAAGGTTAATATCCATCAAATTTTTGCTAAGCTCCGCCTTAATAAATGAGCCATCATTTATTTCTAACCACTCATGACAGTAAATAATATTTGGTTTACCCAAATGGTCATAAAACAGAGTGCCATCTAAGTTTGTGTGGTCAAAAGGTGTAATTTTGTCACTATATGGTCTGAATTTATCTTTTAATAAATCTTTGGATATCAGTGCAACCGTGCCGCGTTTACGTGTTTTTCCTCTCAATGTCGCAAACATAATATATGCGTTTAACTTTTCAACAAAATATACTTCGGGTGCCCAAAAATCATTCGTGCCCCAAAAATCAGGATGATCCTTCCCTTCAAAAATTGTCATTGGCCCTTCCCACGATTCAAGATCAATGCTGATATACATATCAAATCGTTGTGCTTGCCCAGCGGCAGTTGTGCCAAACAAATGATAACGACCAGCTCTCTTATCGACATAAATAAAAGGGTCTCGCATATTAATGTCTGCAATTTTTAGTTTTTTCTTCATGTTATCTCCTTAAAACTTACAGGAACTTCAGTTAGTTGGATTAAAAACGTTTCCAAAAAAGCCAAGCCCTTCGACATATTTAAACCCACATTGCTGTAGTATTTTCCTGTGTGAACTTGTTGATCAAAATCATTTTGATACTTTTTATCCGGGTCTAATCCTCTTAGCTTTAAAAAACGATATTCAATATTTTCCTTTTTTATGTTACTAAACAAAACTAAAGCCTTATCTTTCTTTTCGCTTACACTCATCATCCCCATATAATTACTTGTATAGGGACTAGATAAATGAAAAATGTTTCCATTAATAATTAGTTCATCACGATTTTTTTTATAAATATCCGTTATTTTGTTAATGTCTTTGATATCTTCTGCATTCAAGGTTCGGGGATCAATTTCTAATCCATAAACACCTAAAGTGGATATTTTTGCCTTTGTGGCGTAAGAGCCCGTTGTTTGCTTACCAATATGTGCTCCCATTGTTGAAAGTGGATAAATTCTACTGGTCGAATATTGAATAAATAATCGTTGGAATGGATCCATTTCATCACTCGTCCAAATTTGTGGCATGTAATAAAGCATGCCTAAATCATAACGGCCACCGCCAGAGGCACAACTTTCAAAGAGAATGTTTGGATATTCTTGCACAAGAGAGTGTATAAGTTTATAACTGCCTAACATGAGGCGGTGATATGTTTCACCCTGCTTTTGCGGCGCTAAACTCGAAGAAATTGCATCATAAACATTGCGGTTATGATCCCATTTCACATAGTCAATCTCATAGTTATCAAGAATGAATTTCATTTGACCATAAACATTTTCAATCGCTTCGTCGTTGCAGGTATCTAGAACAAATTGGTGACGCGAAAGTGAACGGTTACTATCTTGGTAACCGAGGGCAAATTCCGGGTGTTGTCTAAATAAATCACTGTCGAAATTTATCATTTCCGGTTCAAACCACAAACCGAACTTTAAGTTACGTCTATGACAGTGTGCAATAATTTTTTCTAAATCGATTTTAGATTTATTAACATGCCAATCGCCTAAACTCTTACTATCATCATCACGCTTACCAAACCAACCATCATCGAGGACAAATAATTCAATTCCCATTTTCGCGACGATATCAATGTAATCAATGATCATTTCAGTATCGAAGGTCATGTAGCAACCTTCCCAACTATTCAGTAAAACAGGTCTTACTTGATTGACTTGCCTCTTGGGAATGAGGTGTTGCCGAATTACATTGTGAAACGTCTGGGTCACACCTTCTATTCCAGTATTTGAAAACACAATAATTCCTTCAGGAATAATAAAACTTTCATTTTTATCTAATGTATAGGAAAATTGCTCATCATTTATTCCCATTAAAACTCTTGTCATTTTTAACTTATCAACATTAATGTCAATGCTGAAATTACCACTATAAACGAAACTGAAACCATAACTTATCCCTGTTATTTGCGTCGTATCCTCTGCAGTAATAATTGCCACTGGGTTTTGTTCGTGAGAACTTCGACCAAAATTTGAATAAAGGCGTTTTAAACCATAATTCAAGTTCTCAACTTGTTCTCTGCGTTCGTTAATCCAATCACCAGGAAAATGCATTAGTTTTAAATTGGCTTGTGGAATATCTAAATTAAAAGAATAAGCGCGATTTAATCTAATTTTAGCTCCATGATTGATAATTTTATTGTTACGTAAAATAACATTATGATTTTGATAAATAGTATAAGAAGTTAGTAATTCCACTTTGGTTCTCTCATCGAATAAACTTATTTCAAGTGTTTCGACATCGCCATCGTCTCTAAAAGCAGGGAGAACTTCTAAATTCGGTTTTCCCCGGTATATCCGGTGTGAGTGATAACGAAAATCTGCGCCTTCAAGATCATTTGTGTCACTTAAAATAAACTGCGCTCCTCTTTTATCCGCACGACCAAAGGAAGGTATTTCAAGCATAGAGCGCCCATCATAAAAATTATCTTCATAAGTCTTTTCATTCTTACTTTGATAATCATAATAGGTTTTTGACCAATCAACATCTAAATTTGTTAAGGCCATAATTGAAACTTCATCTATTTTGTTACCAAAATAAAGGTGTTGTAAAATTTTGTGTGAATTGATCATGAAAAGATAAGATATTTTTTCGTTTTCAATAACAAACAATTCTTGCTGGCGTATAAACTTAATCATGACTGCCTCCTTGGAATAATCTGGGGCGTTTCAGGACACCCCAGATTATAAATATTTACTTATAGAACTGTGTAATCAGTAATTGTCGCATCCATCATTTTGGCAGCAAATGCCATTGTGAAAGCATCACTATATCCAGGAGCACCAAGTGTCACGGCAATTGCTTCACCGTTAATGGTCAAAGCAAATGTAGTATTGCCTTCGACGAGTGTCCGTGTAAGTGTCACAACGTTTGTTTCAAGTAGTGCTGAAGGATAGCTAAATGGATGTTCTGGAGTAGTTGGTAAGTCACCATTACTATCCCACCCAGTCACGCCACCACCATTGACACCAAAGGTAAAGCTGATAGCTCTATTTGGACCAAAGTTGTTAGCGAAGCCCCATTGATTTAAAGTAAGCGCGAGAACTGCAATATCAGGATCAACGGTGCGATCAATTTTAAACTTGAATGTTAAAGTTGAATCAACACTACGTGGCAATGAGAAAGCATCACCCAGTGATTTTGCCGCATTATCTTTGATGTTTGTGAATGGGAAAGAATCATTTGCGTTTACGAAAGTGATTACTTTAGCATTATCATCAATGTTAACGTTTGCACCATAGGAGGGATATAATAAGCGATTAGTTTCATTTTCACCTAACATTGCATCAAGTAAAACTGCATCGGTAACAACAACAAAGTCGCTAATCACAGCATGCATATCTGCGAGAACAAATGCAGGCATGGTATCAACATCAAGAAAGCGTTGATCATATGTCTCAGTCCACATTAAGCGGCCATCAATGAAGTAATAGTAATCATTACCGTCACGTAAACTTCCGAGTGTGACTTTGTCACCTTCAACACCGAAATTAATATTTTCGATCCCGTTTTGGCCCCAAACTTGTGAACGATCAGTTACGATACCCCAGTTATTTGGTGTTTCCATCATCACGGTTTTTTTACTACCGCCACCATTACCATACGATAATTGTAATCCGCGGAAAACATAGCCTGAACCTGTGTCAACATTACGATGTCCGACAGAAATTCTATTCCATGTATTACCAGTATTAATCTCAGTCAAATCAAAGCTTGCCTCGACATAATAATTTTGACTTAAAACGTTTTTGAAGATACCTTCAACATACGGCCACTCGGCATTATTTTTGGTAGTTGCAACACTAGGATTTTCATCCTTCAAGTTTGAATAATCAATATTACCAAAGCCAAAGGCGGTATCTAAAACAGTATCAGTAATTTCCAAAGTAATCGTATCTTTAATCGTTGTGGACACTGCTAGGTGAGCGGTAATAATTACACTACCACGGCTAACAGGGGTGACAACACCAGCGGCATCTACAGTCGCAACTAAGACATCACTTGAAGTAAAACTAACTGATTCTTCCGTCTCGGCTTTTTCATAAAGAATTGTTAGAGTTTCGTCAAGCCAAACAGTAGTCTCTATATTTGTAATTGAAAGGCTAGGATTAGCAACACTCACTTCTTCACTAGTTGTCACACTAATGCTATCGCTCGTGGTTTCACTTACTGTCGGTTCACTAATCGTTGTCGAATCGCCAACGCTAGGTTCCTCCGAAACACTAGAGGTGCCTTGTGGCCCACAACCGGCTAACAAAGCAACTAGAGTAACTACTTTTAGACCTGTAAAAAGATTTTTTTTCATAAGTTTCTCCTTTATTTTTTTTATTCTAAGATCGTCACTCCTGAAAATGGCGATCAATTAAAGCTTATTTAATGGCTCGTATAAACAAAATCACTTACACTAACGCTGGTATATTCTCCGCCAATCCAAATTAGATAAGCACCAGTATAGTAAACTGCAGCTTCAACGTTTGCGGCGCTACCAATATCAAATTCAACCGGAACACCATCGACTTTCATTTCAAATATCGCTTTTTGATCGATAATTACTCTTTTAATCGTAATGGTTGATTTGGTAAAGGCGTTTGTTTTAACCGTCTCACTTGATTCAGCATATTTGATCATGCCTGTTGGATCATTCATACTCTTTGTATAATCCCAACTTTGAAAACGACCAACAATTGCTTCTTTATCTTCATTAATGTGACTTTGACCAATTAGAAGTGACTCATTAACATTGGCGTTATCGTAACGAATAAAGTTTACACTTAGACCCGTAAACGATTCGCTCTCTTGATTAAATGTCATGTTTTCGAGATCAAAGCTTATTTCAAATTCACCAAAAACTTTAGTTTGGTCACCAAGACTACGGACTTTGTGGTCCTTGCTCATCGTTGTCAGACTATTAAAGGTAAAGTCACTATCATCAATATAAGTAACATTATTACCACTAGTGAAAAATGATTTACCATATTCCACAGAAGAAATTTTGGCATCTAATGCGGAGGGATCACTAACTAGGTGGTAATCACTAACAGTAACCGCCATATCAAACCCAACGATAACTGGATAGGTGTTGATTTCATCGTATTTATTTGTATCATCGACCCAATGTAGTTGATCGTTGACTAAGTAGTAGTAGCGGTTATTATCGCGTAACATTGCAATTTTTACACCATCGTTACTGTCTATTTGATTAAGACCGTGTTCACCCCAAACTTGTGAGCGATCTGTTAAAGCTCCCCAAGTTGTTGGCATGTCACGAAGAATTGTCTTATTGTGGGTGTTACCTTGATTTGGGGCGAAAGGCGAGAAGGTAAAGAAACGGCTATCGCTATCGCTTAACCCTGTCCCCACACCAATGCCTTGCCAGGCCCAAGCGTCACCTGTTAATGCGCCTGTCTTAAAGGTAGCTTCAATATAGAATCTTTGGCCTTGATAGTGATTAAAGTAGGCTGAATTATAACCACTACTACTTGCGCCAGGTAATTCAATGCGTGGGTTAACTGGATCAGCTTGATTCGCTAATTGCCAATTTGCACTACCTTTATTGCTATAAAATGTTCCTAGTTTAACTTCAAAGGTCAAGTGCGCACTGATCTTCGTATCAGCTGTACTTGTGGCTTTAATCACCACGTTCCCGGCTGTTAGGAATGAAACAGCACCACTTTCACTTACAGCAGCAACCGCTTCATCAGAACTTTCCCAAGTAACTAAAGAGCTAGCCTCACTTGGAGTTGCAGTTACAAATAGATTAACGTTCTCGTTAACCCAAGCGATACCCGATTGAGCACCCGTAATCGTAAGCGCGGTCGGAGTTAGTGCAGGTAAAACTGTGATTGTTACTTCGCCAAAGGCATTTGAATCTAGGATTAAAGTCGCACGTACCTTAACGGTTCCGGCCCCTACACCTGTAACCAGTCCTCGGTCACTTACAGTTGCGATTGAATTATCAGTACTGGACCATGTAACATCTTTTTCGTTTGTTCCGATCACTGTTGAACGAAGTTGCACAGTTTTAGAAACAGCGATTTCTCCACTGCCAATAATATTAATGTCAACACTGTATGGACTCGACACCAGTTCTGAAGGCGTCGAACTAGACAAGGAATCTCCAGGGCCGCAACTCCCCAAAGCAACTACGCCAATTGAAACTAGTAATAGACTGGACATCAGCTTAACAATTTTGTTTTTCATCCATTGTTTCCTCCTCTATAATTTTTTATTTTTCTTGTCGGCGAAGATTTAATCCGCTGACATTGTCAAATAGATGAATACGATCAAGATTTAATTTAAAATCAAGTTCGCTACGGCTTCTAACTGGGTGTTTAGCGCTAAGTTTTATAACTACGTCGGCATTGTTCCATTTGGCGTATGCAATATATTCCGAACCAAGAGTTTCAACGATATCAAGATGTAGTTTTAATGTTTCACTCATTTTGGCATCACTGATCGCATCGGCTAGGTATACATCCTCTGGGCGAATTCCAAATTTAATTGGATGAGGATTTTTTAGTGCGTCAGTAAAATATTTGATTAAAGCTGTAATTTGCGCATGAATTTCGCTTTGTTCCTTTTTTTCGTCTTTGACAATTAGAGTTTTATTAAAAAAGGTTTGAAATTTAGAAAGATGTTGTTCTTTTCGTTTATATTTGATTAACTCATCATCCACTTCTGTCTTCTGGGTTGATTTAAAAGAGTTTTCAAAAAGAGCAACATCGATTATATCTTGAGCTAAAAGCGCTTGATACTTATCAATTTGTGTTTGATAAAAGTTCTTGTGAAGTTTCTTAAAGGTGGCCGGCAAATTAATGGAACTTCCATCAGCAAAAATAAGTTTATTTTTATCATAAGTTCCTTCAACAATATTCATTGCAGGAGCTCCAATAAAGGTAGCCACAAATAAATTGTCTGGTTGATCATAAATGTCCATTGGCGCACCAACTTGTTGGATAAAACCCTTATTCATTACAACAATGCGGTCGGCCATAGTCATCGCTTCCGTTTGATCGTGGGTGACATAAATTGTTGTCGCTTTAATTTCTTCATGGATTCTCACAATTTCAGTTCGCATTTGAAGTCGCAGTTTAGCATCTAAATTACTTAGTGGTTCATCCATTAAAAATAAGCGTGCATGACGAACGATTGCTCGACCCAAAGCAACCCTTTGCATTTGTCCACCACTTAACTCTTTTGGTCGACGATCAAGATATAAACCTAGATCTAGTATTTTAGCGGCTTCAAAGACTCTCTTTTCAATTTCGGTCTTAGGCATTTTTAAAGTTTTAAGGCCAAAAGATATATTGTCGTAAACATTCAAATGAGGATATAGGGCGTAACTTTGGAAAACCATCGCAATATCGCGGTCTTTTGATTCAGTATAATTACTATATTTCCCATCGATGAATAAGTCGCCACTTGTGATGTCTTCAAGACCAGCAATCATTCGTAATGTTGTCGATTTACCACAACCTGAAGGCCCCACGAGTGCGACAAATTCTTCCCGTTTAATGTCAAGGGTGAAATCATACACTGCTTGAACATTATTGGGATAAATCTTATTTACACTACGTAAGCGGACAAAGTTCTCATTGTTATCCATTGTTTTTATAATTTCTTTGTTATTATCCATAAGTACTCCTATCTTTTTGAGCCTGTAAAAGCGACACCTTCAATGATTTTAGATTGGGCAAATAAGTAAACAATCAGAATTGGAATCATCGCAATAACCGCACTTGCTAATGCGAGGGTAATCGCTTCATAAGATTCACTATTATCACTTAATATCTTTAAGCCATAAGCGAGCGTCCAAGTTGAACGTGGGGCATTACCAATTATAAGTTGTGACCACTGCACATCATTCCAACTTCCCATAAAGCCAAATAGCCCTTGTACGAATAGCACACTTTTTCCTAAAGGTAGGACAACTCGCCAGAGAATCTCTAAATTGGTCGAGCCATCCATACGGGCATTTTCAATTAAATCTTTCGGGATTCCGAGGAAGAATTGACGAATCAAAAATAGTCCAAAGACACTTAACATACTAGGAATTATTAGACCCAGTAATGATTTATATACGCCCATTAAATTCATATTAATTAACTGCGGTGTAATTGTAACTACACCCGGCACAGTCATCGAAATCAATATGAGATTAAAGATACGTTTACTATGTTTAAAATCAAGGAAGACAAAGGCATATGCTGCTAGTGTGGCAACTATCAAACTTAAGATTGTCGCTAAAATACTGACAATAAACGAATTTGTAATCCAGTTCCAAATTGGAAACCATTCATTAGCATTTGATTGAATGAATTCAGTTTTAGAAAACAATTGTCTGTAACCATCAAAGGTAAAGGCGGACCAATTGGAGGGGAAAAAATTGTCAGGAAAGAGATTAAAGTCACTAGCAGCTCTAAAACTACCAATGAAGCCCCAAATAATGGGGAGCATAAACAAGACACTAACAATTAGTAAGATAGTAAATGCTATTATTTTATTGAGATTTCTTCCAAGCCATGAACGCTGTGACATGTTTGTTTCCTCCCTTCGTATCGCGGGTGACAATTATTTGTGTAATCGAGATAACTGCAATAATTAACCCTAGACATATTCCCATTGCAGCGGCGAATCCAAACGCACGACTGCTGCCCATTAACATATCTTGAATACGGAAAACGGCACTTTTCATCGCGTCTTGATTGGGAGTATTGCTTGTGAGAATAAATAGTTGTCCAAACAAATTCATGAAGCCAATAAAAGTCGTAAATAGTGTTAAAAGAATTTGATAACGGACACCAGGAATTGTAATTGTAATAAATTGACGCCACTTATTACTTCCATCAACTCGACTTGCTTCATAAAGAGACTTATCAACATTCTCCAGCCCAGCACTATAAATAATAAAGTTTGTCCCAATTCCACCCCAAATACAAAATAGTCCAACCATAAACCAAGCGCTGCCTGTGTTACCAAACCAATCGACGGCAATATCAAAGAAGTTATTAATAAAGCCATTTTGGTAACTAAACATTTTAAGCAATATGATCCCTGTCGCAGTCAGAGGGAAGATTCCCGGAATATATATAAGAGCACGAAACAACTTATATCCAGGAGGCTTTTGACGGATTAACATCGCGAGTCCGAAGGGGATTAATAAACTGAGGGGAACAATCACAAGCGCAAACTTAATTGTGTTCCACACACTACCCCAGAAATCTTTGATTAGTACTGGATTAGTAAAAAGTGCTCTAAAGTTATCAAGACCCACAAAGGTTGTAGGCATAAATGAACTTCCGTCGAATTTGGAGAACGCCATTATGATTCCCAGGACGAAAGGAAAGAGGAAGAGCACAATGAAACTCACAAAGAAAGGTCCTAGGAAAAACGTTAAATTGGCAAACTTAAGGAGTTTTTTCTTGTTTCTTTCTCTGTGAATAAGCTTTTCACTAAATGATTGTTGTTCCATTCCTCATATCCTTTCAATTATTATTAAGAGTAAAGCTCGATATAGTTTATACAGTCATTATATTTGCCTAGTAAGATCTCATTAACGGCTTTATTTTTAAATTCATTTGACAGTGATTGTTGTAAAGATTGCTTATAGTAAGTATCAATGTAGCTATAGTATTTAGTCGAAGGAACCACGACATAATCCGCACTTGTTCCCCAATGTTTAATATATTGATCGAACGCTGGATCACTCGTAAATTCTGTTGAGCTTGCAACTGATTGTAAGGCTGGCAAGTGACCTCTTTTAGCCCATTCAATTCCCGAATAGTTGGCCATATAATCTGCAAATACAACTGCAGCTGTCGATTTTGTCATACTATCGACACTAGACATCAGCATAATGGCATGGCCTTCACCTTTAATAAGTCCAGCCTCTAGTGTTTCATTGTTCTTAGCAAATAAATTTCCTAGGTTACGCGTCGTAATATTAGTGCTGCCTCCATCATTTTTTAAATCACGGTCAAAGTTAGTCAGGTCATTTTGGTAAACCCAAGGACCATTAAATTTAAAGATGGCTTCACCTGTTCTAAAAGGTGCATCACCGACGTCATAATCACTACCATAAACTTTGGATAAAGCATGTTTATTACTACTTGTCTCCGTTGGAAAGATCATATCTTTTAAAATTTGCATTCCTTGAGCTGTATTCGCATCATTCCAAGCTGGCATTCCGTGGTTATCGACAATCTTACCACCGTTTTGAGTCGTAGCGGTATAACCAACAAATTCATGAACCCACATATCACCATAAGAGAAAGGCAATGGATAGTATGGATCAACTGTGCTAGCTTTTCTCCAAGTCTCAGCCGGAATATTATGAGCGTTTTCTCCTCTAATCCACAGATTTCCTGCAGCGGCAAGTTCTGTCGCTGAGTTCGTCACCGCAATTAGTTCAGCAAAAGTTTCAGGAACTTCTAAATCATTTTTAAGTAAGATATCTTCGCGAATTTCAAGAATTGCGGAATGAACATCTTGTGGTACTCCGTATAGATAATCGCCGACTGTTGATGCTTCAAGTAATGAAGATGTGAAGTCTTCTTTATCAAGATACAATCCCGCTTTTTCATAATAGGGATCAACCGGTTTTAACCATTGACGATCAAGATATTCGGCAGCCCTTGCACCGTGTGTAAATAACATATCTGGGGCATTTTCGCGGTCAAATTCCATTGTTGTTTGTAATAAAGCCTCTAAATCGTAACGAGAAATATGTCTAGTTGTAACATCAATCATGCCTTCATACATTTGATTAAATTCTTCAATCAAATCATCTTGTGTCCCCGCATCTAGTCCGGTTGTTACCGACCACATCTCGAGTTCAATTTTGTCATAAACTATTTTTCCGTTGCCATCACGAATAATATCGCCATCATCTAGTGAAGTATAGTCCTCGCTGCTTCCATTTCCATTTGGACCACAAGCGGTTGTTGCGACAAGGGTTAATAGTGCCAATGTAGCAAAATTGCTAATCTTTCTTTTCATAAAATTCTCCTTTTTATTTTAAAACCAATGGACCCTCTTTTGGCGTCCCATAGGTCGGTTTAAAATCTTTAACATAAGGCATCTTGGTTACTTGATCAAACAAGATACGGTCGATAAGTAATTCACGTTCGTTTGGATGTGTGCCCTTTAAATCAAAACCGTGATAAATAATCCAGTAATCACCGGCAAAGTCTTGAATAACGGCGTGATGTCCAGTCCCTGCGACATTTTCATCGGGTCCGATAACTAAATCGCCATAAGGTTCTTCAGATAAATCTTCGCCACTACTTGCCACATAAGGACCAAGTAGCGAATCACTTACCCCTACTTTAACGCGGTAAGTACTACTAATTCCAGAGCAGCAAGTGCCTTGGGAACCCATGAAATAAAACTTATCATCTTTTTTTAATACATAAGTGCCTTCATAATTTATATTAATATTCATCTTGCTATTAGTTGTATTATCAATAATCAGCCAATGTAGATATTCTGGATAACTTGCACCGTAATATGGTTCAATTCCATCATCCGTCAACTTAATCGCGGCGATTCCAAAGAAACTACCCCACAATAAATAAAGTTCATCCCCGTCATATATTGCTTGTGGGTCAATTGAGTTTTTCACGCCCGAAGTCGCACTGTCAATCACACGTCCATGATGCGTCCATGGTCCATAGGGGGTTGAGGATGTTGCCACACCCACTCCGGGGTTACTATCTCCCCATGTTGATAGTGAATAATAATAGTTCCATTGGTTATTTACTTTAATCACACTCGGTGCCCAAACACCCGCTCCTGGAGTTCCCCAATTAGTTGCTTCAGAATGTCCTTGAAAGGCACTCGCAACCCATTTCCAAGAGATTAGGTCTCGCGATTGAAAAATTGGTCCGTAATCGAAAAATTGGATTCCTTCTTTGTCTAAAACTGGCGCGTTAGTTGGGTACATATACCAATATCCATCCTCACCATATACAACATCTGGATCGGCGATTGGTACAAAATATTGATTACCTTGTTCATCTAATATCGCTAGTGGATTTTCATACATTGTTCTTGCTAATTCTACTTGGCTGGTTGGCTCTGAGGTAGAAGGAGCTTCGCTAATAATTTCACTTGTACTACTTTCACCTGGACTGCAGGCAATTAGCAATGATGCCACAGCGGCAATTCGCAAAATCTTAAACACTGAGTAGTCCCTCTTCTAAACTAGCAATATATGGTCCTGGCAATTCTACGTGATTACTAGCCTTTTTTCCCTTAACTTCAAACATTCCTGTCTCCTCATTAATCGAAAGGCGATCTAAATAAGTCACTCGCCAATCAGGCTTGACACCTTGTGTATCAAAACCGTGATATATAATCCAATATTCACCTAAATCATCTTGAGCGATTCCGTTATGCCCAACCCCCATCGCTCCACTTAATGAAGGAACAACCACTTGATCTCCACGTTTAGGACCAAATAGGTCACGGCCATGACTATCAAGATATGGCCCTGCAACATTGTTGCTTTTAGCGACGACAACATTATAGGTTGATTGCGCTCCACTACAGCAAGTGCCTGTCGATAAAAAAAGAAAATATTGCGAATCATATTTGATAATCATTGCACCTTCATAATTATTCATTTCATAGGTAGAATAACCTCCTAAGGCCACTTTGTTTTGTACTTGTTCCTCTAACCCACCCTTAAGACCTAATCCATCAGAAGTTAACTCCAGTAAGGTGATTAATCCGCCATAACTGCCAAAGACCATATAAACTTTTCCATCATCAATAAATACATGAGGATCAATAGAGTTAGTTACACCGATTTCATTACTTGAAAAAAGTTTACCGTAATGTTCAAATGGTCCATAAGGCGTTAAACTACGAGCGACACCAATGCCGGGATTATCATCGCCACCAATTGATAGACTATAGTAGAAATTATAGTAGTTCCCAATTTTGACAACGGTTGGAGCCCAGACCCCTGCTGAACTTTTTCCCCAATTAGGAACATAATCAGCAAACACATTGCTCTTATAACGCCAATTAACAAGATCAATACTTTCAAATACTGGACCACGAACGAAGTACTTCACTAATGAATCATTAACGTTTACTTCCGTTTGTGTTCCGTACATATAATAAATAGAAGATTCTTCATCTCTAATCACGTAAGGATCGGCTAAGTAGGTTGGTTCTTTTTGGTCATTGACAAGTGGATAGGTCGGATTAACATAATTATTATTTTTACTAACGACCATTTCTGAGCTAACTACTTCGCTACTATCAGGATTGGAGACATTTGGTCCGCACCCTGACAAGGATGAAACAAGGAGCACGAATGCCAAGGACAGGCTTTTGGTTAATATTGTTTTATTCATGAAAGACCTCCAAAGTGTAATTAGGCAATTATTGAGTAGTCACGTAATACTTCACCAAACATTTTTCCTAATTTAATTTGTCCATCGCTATCATAATGATAGATATCTGGTCCATAAATTGGTTCTTTGTTAAATTCAAGATTTTCCGAAATAGTATCAATATATATATTTAGTGAATCAGTGCTCGCAACATTGATTTTAGCTTGATTAATTTCTTTGTAATATGTCCACGGAGTAGAGTTACTAATTCCAGCATCAAGGAAATAAATTCCGTGAGGGCTAGTATAGTAGGAAAATTCTGAACGTAAATCTTTAATAAAGGCATTTAAGTAACTTTCATATTCGGTATGTTTGCCGTTTGTTGAATCATCCTCGCCTTGCATAAAGCATATCGCGCTTATCTCTGGATATAAATCTTGCGCTTCTAATTTGACTAGTTGTTCGTTAACGTAATCAACAAGTGCTAGATAACAATCTCCACTAAAACCGCTAGAAGGTGAACGCCAGTTATTGGCTAACGAGGTCGCGCCAACTGCATATTTAATAAGATATATTTTCTCAGAAGCCCCTAAACCAAAATTATCAATCGTTTCGGCGATACCGATTTCTGGGCCAAATTGACCGATGTCGGTCCCCTGACCGAGTTTGACTTTAACAAATTCACCTTCAGAGTGGTTTCCTAGGCGATTGTTATTATATGCGATTCTTGTATCAAATCCTTGCTGATATTTCTCAACAATGTTTTGACTGAAATGGTATTTTAAATATTGTGACCAAGCATGACCTTCCATATTGGATTGACCCGCTAGGACGACCACCTGAACTTTTTTTGCCTTATTACTTTCGGAAGTATTTGTCATATTTGATCTTTCACTTTCATTGTAACTAGTAACATTGCAAGAACAAAGCAAGGTCACAAAAAAAACCGCTAAATATCTATAGAGATGTTTCATCAAATGCTTTCCATGTCTACAATATAAACCACTTTATCGTTAAAGTAAACCATCATTTTTAAATTTATTGTTGGAATTCTTAGTCATATTAATTCTAATTTGCTAAAATGAAATTTATAAACGGAGGTTTTATGGCAAAAAGTGTCTCATTAAAAGATATAGCACAACATCTTGGCCTTTCCGTTACCGCCGTATCGAGAGCTTTACGTGATAGTAAAGATATTAGTCAGGCGACAATTAAACTTGTTAAGGATAAAGCAGGGGAATTGGGTTATATTCCTAATAGTTTAGCGATTTCACTAAAAAGTGGCCAAACCAAAAACATTGTCGTCATCATTAACGATTTTCAAAACCCATTTTTCGCAGCAATTTGTGATAAGGTCTTTAAAATAATTATTGCTCGTGGTTATCAAGCTAGTCTTCATTTTTCAAATAAGCACTTATTAACTGTCGATGATATGGATCAAGTTTTTCGCAACAAATTTCGTGCTGTTATTTCATTTGTCGAGCCTCTTGATCACGTCGCTGAAACGTTTGCGAAAAGAAACGTTCCCTTTGTCTTGGTTGGAATTAATAGCCGCAACCCCTTAGTTAGCTCGGTTTATACTGATGATTACCTCGGAGGACATTTAATTGGGGAACATTTTATAAGTTTAAAAATGGAGAAAGCACTATTTTTAACTAACTCTTTTTCTGAAACATCCTATCGGCGTTATAGCGGCTTTAGCGATGTTATTTTAAGAAATAATAAGCACGTCGATATTATTCCTTTTGATGGAGGAAGTGACAAAGTATTCCTTGACACCTCAATTCAGAAGATTACTTATAACAATTATGATTTTATCTTTTGCTTTAGTGACTATTTAGCTATCAGATTAACTCATGAGTTAAAAGAACGGAAATTGCTGACTAAAAAAATGACAATTTTTGGTTATGATGATTTGAATCGCTATTACAATATTATTGATAAAACAAATAGTGTTTCCGCTGACTACGACAAAATGATTACATATTCAATTGATCTAATCATCCAACAAATCGAGAATGAAAGTGATTATAAAACTGTAAATAAAATGTTTCCCGTTCAATTGTCACTGAGAAAAGGTTAGGCGAAACATTAACATAGAAAACTTAAGTTTTTCTTGATTCGTCATTCACTATAAATATTATACGTAAATTGATGTTCTTCGAAAATTACGGTATCTGTGATAATAGAAATACTTAATGCCAAGTCGCCTTTTGCATGTCTTCTTTCAGAGGTTTCCCCCTCTTACATGTCCTTTATAATATCTTTTTTGCACTTTAAAACAAGATTTTACATTTTCAAAATATCAAATTTCAGTTTTTATTTAATGTAAACACTATTTGTATCTTTTTCATTTTCACTTAACGAATAACATTCAGCTTAGATTTTCATTGTTTTTTTACTTTTCCAAATTATTGGTTGGTAATAAAATAAAGTCCTTTCGGATTAAAACTGTTGTCTGCTCATCTAATTTTGCGGTTTTAGCGAATTGATCCCATTGTAAAATTGCATCTGTAACTTCAGCAATAATTTTTTTTGCATCTTTTGATTTGATGTTCATCACACTTGCTGAGTGCATAATGTCTTCTAAGGTTATGTTGCTCTTTTTCCCGTTAATTAGCATCTGATGTGCGGCAGTCCACTTCCCGGTGGGATTATGAGCATAAGTCATATCATAGGCGGGTGAAAGATTCCATTTTCCATCTCGACCCATCAAAAATGCAATATTTTTAATGTGATCGTCTTGGTTACGGGCCATTACATTAAAGACCATACGTTTAAAGAACTGCCTTATTTCGCTAGCGGGTAGTTGAAGCAAGTTCATCACTTGGACAACATATTCATAACTAACAGTGCCTGCATCGTTATAATCGCGATGAATCAAGGCTGCTAGTGTTTGCATATGGAGTTTTTCAACTTTTCCATCAACTTCGACGCGATCAAATCTTTTTGTCATAAAGTGAAATAAGTCGCCTTCATGATAGAGTCTTGATTCACTCATCTTTATTCCCGCTGCGATGGCCATTAGGTAATAGGCATATTCAATCCTCGTAAACATTGTCAAATTATCTTCATATTGAGTAACCTTGTTAGAAACACCATCGAATTTAACAATACAGTAGGAAAAACCTTGTCCGACATCTACCTGCCCAGTCCGAAACTCTTTTGTCTTATCGTTATACGCCAAAATGGCTTTAGGCCGCGCTCCGCCGGCGGAAGTGCCAACATTTATCAGTTGCTTTAAGGCCTCAGTTCCCTTCGCAGAAACTGACATACGATCAAGGAGGACATCGTTACTTATTTGAATTAATTGTTCAAGTTTAATCTTTTCATCTTTGGACATGTTTTCTCTCATATTAGGAAAAAATTCAAGCGCCCCCATTCCTCGTGTGCCGATATAACATAGACGTTCGACTGCGTTAAAAGAGTCTCGACTCCTTCCAAGCGAGTCAAGCCAGGCATCAATCACCGTATTACCAAACTTATCTGGTAAAGAATCCGCTAGTAAACCAGGTAATCCATTAAAACTAGTGAGGGGCAAATTTGTGAATGTGTAATTATCTTCGGATAATGGCATCATCAGTGGCGAGAGTTGTTTTCCACTTTTAGCAAATTCTGGATCATAACGAAAAACACAATAAGTTGAATCATCTTCAATGCTCACCGCTCCAATCCTTGTCCCCCATAACTTAACCTCGGCTGTGGTCATTTCTCATCCCCCCATTTCCAATCTGAATTGTCTTTAGGTTTTGTTGCCCTTTGTCTTTTCTTTTTAGAGGTGAGCAATGCAATCGGATCAATTTTAGTTTCAGGAAATAGCAGGCTTATATTTTCAATCATCTTTAATTTTTTTAAAATTGAAATAATGTTATCAAATGAGGCGTTCTTACCGTTTTCAATATTAGCAATCGTTCTTAAAGAGACACCACTTAACTCTGAGAGTTCCTTTTGCGTAATAGAAAGAGAAATACGGCGTTCCTTTAGACGAGTTCCAATATCTTTAAGAATTGCTTTATTTGACTCCGCACTGTATAGTTTCATTTTATTTCCCTCTTTCATTATATATCATTTAATTTAATGTGCAATATATTGCTTTATAAATGAGTTAATGAGTAATAAAAGGCACTATATTGCACTTTATTTTCTATGTATTTCCATTATATCTAAATTGTTCTTAAAAATTAATGGAAATTAGCTTAATTAAGATATTTATCGACTTGAGGACACTAGCCTTTATATATATCGAACCTATCGTGAGTTTAGTCTTAACTTTTAAAAAGTAATTAGCGCTAAAAGCCCTAACTCCGTTTTTTAGTTTCTAAAAGAGCTCTTATTATTGTATAATAACCACAGGTAAAACATATGAGTTATAAAGCACTATATCGGACTTATCGTCCTTTAACATTCAAAGAAGTCGCGGGCCAAAAAGCGATTGTGACAACGCTAACTAACGCCCTAAAGACTAAACGCATTGCCCATGCGTATCTTTTTGCTGGTCCCCGCGGGACTGGTAAAACGACGATGGCAAAGCTATTTGCTAAGGCTTTAAACTGTGAAGAAGGCATTGGTCACCAATGTAATAAATGTCAAAACTGTATCGAAATTAATAATGGATCTCATCCTGATGTGATTGAAATTGACGCCGCCAGTAATAACGGCGTTGATGATGTTCGTGATTTAATTGAAAAAATTAACTATTCGCCAATTAAAGGTCAATATAAGATTTATATTATTGATGAAGTGCATATGATGACTTCTAGTGCTTTTAATGCCTTACTTAAAACACTTGAGGAACCACCACCAAATGTTATCTTTATTCTGGCAACAACGGAACCACATAAAGTTATTCCAACCATCTTAAGTCGCTGTCAACGTTATAACTTTGCTAAAGTTGCCGATAAGGACATTAAAGAACGTTTAATTGAAATCTTCAAAAACGAAAAAGTTGTCTATGAAGATGAAGCTTTAGATATCTTAATCAAACTCGCGGATGGTGGCGTCAGAGATGCGCTTTCAATGCTTGAGCAAGTGCTGGCCTATAGTAATAACTCTCTAAAAGAACGTGATGTCCTGGAAATATTCGCACTTACGAATACGGAAGAGAAAACCAAACTCTTAAAAGCTCTCGCAACCAATGATATTAAAGGGATTTTAGATAAAACAACCGACTTCATTAATAACGGCGTCGATATTAAGCGCTTAACGACTGATTTATTGTTAACCCTCAAAGATTTACTTGTCTACATTAAAACTAGTGATAAAAAGTTACTACTTCTGCTTAATGAAGATGAGGTCAAAGAACTTAGTGAAGTCTACACAATTAGACTGATTAATCGCTCGATTGATATTCTTGTTAAAACTCAAACTGAATATAAGTTTACGAGTGATATTCGAAGTCTCTTTGAACTCTCACTTCTACAAATCGCCACGATTAATGATGAAGACGGCAGCAATCTTGAAGTTAAACCCAAAGTTGCGCCAGTGTGGACGAGACCCCCAGTTGGCGTGAAATCTGCGACTTCGCCGGTCAAGGCGCCAATCTTAAGAACAGCCCCACTAGAGGAAGAGCCAGTTGAGGAGTTACCACCGTTTCTGATTGATCAAGCTGAAGTGGTACCACAAATCGAAAAACCGCTTGTTGATAATAGCAAAAAACTTCAAAGTGTTTTAAAAGCTAAAGAAAAACACGAACTTGACCAAGCTAGTCTGACCCCTAAGGTTGAGTTCTTCCATCAAGGAACAAGTTTTACTCTTAGTGAAGAAACGTTAATTAAAGCCGCAGCGCTCGGCGATAAAGACGAAAGACAACGCCTGACAAAAGACATATGGCCAACACTTGCAACATTGATCTTCGATTTTTCAATCAGTGATTATGCTTCTTTGCTTAGTGAAGGCGTCCCTTATATATATATGGATGAACTACTTGTCCTAATCTATGACTTCCAGGAAAAAGCCGACCTCATTAATCTGAAAGAAAATCAAAAGGGTCTTGCTGACCTGGTGGAAAAGCTTACCGGCAAACGCGTTGCAATTTATGCAATCAGCCGCAAGCATCAAGAAAAGTTTCAT
>Ga0265295_1002642_pt1 | contig 27690 bp, 22 predicted proteins | sample Munlansysbiofilm_FD_192503 | JGI IMG/M metagenome (GOLD analysis project Ga0265295, IMG submission 192503) | Leachate microbial communities from a municipal landfill in Southern Ontario, Canada - Methane capture system biofilm | ecosystem: Engineered > Solid waste > Landfill > Unclassified ... | reverse complement strand
GCCCTTTGTTTATCTGAATATCTGCAAGTTTGTTTTCAGTCTGTAATAGTTTTACTTGTTGAGCAATCTTTTCAGTTTCATATTTTGTTTGCATTTCAGATATTGCTTGTGCCATATCCTGATTAAAAATAGTGTCATTAGCAGCTTCATACTTAATTTGAGTTAAAAATGCTTTTTGATAATCCCCAATTTCGGCATAAGCATTTGCTAAACTTTTATAACCAAATCTTAAATGAGGATAACTGTGGTTTTTCTCTGCAATTGACAAGCCTCGTTTCTCGTATTCAATAGCTTTTTCATATTCTCCTATTGAATAATAAAGTGTTCCAATATTTATCAAAGTGTAGGCGAGTTTATTTTCATTTCCTAGTTCTTCTTGTATTTCTAAAGATTTCATTATTAATTCAAAACACTTTTCAAAATCTCCATTTTTGTAATAAACACCTGCTTTGTTATTCAGAATATCTGAAATTGCATCTTTGTTATTATGTTCTTCAAATATATTTTGTGCCTTTTCATAATAAAATAAGGCAGAATCAACTTTTTGAAGATCATCATAAGCCATAGCAATATTGTTATAACAATCTCCTGTTCCAGATGCATCGCCGACTTCTATATATTTTTTCTCCGCAAACAAATAATACTCCAGAGCCTTGTTGATATTTTGGCTTCGGTAAAAATCAATCCCAATATTATTTAATGCTTTTGCCTCTAATAAGACATCCTTATTTTTCTCTGTATGTTTTAATCCAAGTAAATCGTATTTTAAAGCATCCTCATATTGTCCTGAAGATCTGTAAACACTTCCAGATAAAAGACATATTTTAATGTATGTATCTTCATTATCAATTAAATTTAGCAACAAATGTAATTCATCCAGAGATTTTGACTTATCATTCGTTGATTCCTGACATTGGATCTTGCAAATCTCCAATTTCCAAAGAGCAATTTTATTCAGATCTGTCGAAGAGTTAACTAATTGCTCCAGACTATCAACTGGAGTATTGTATGCCTTGCTAACACATACAAATGATATGGAGATTAATATTATTATTAGCGTTTTTTTCATATAGAAAATATGTGTAAATTTTTTTTACTAATATACTATAAAATTATCTTAAAATCATCAGAAACCAAAAATAAGCAGCGTGATACCGATAAAATCAAAATTTGGAAAACTTGTTGCTTACATATATATTTGCAGCTTATTAAAATTAAAAAAATGAGTGCAAAATTTCAAGAATACAAGCAATTGGATCTTTCAGCAATTAATAAAGAAATAGAGAAAATATGGAAAGAAGAGAAGACTTTTAAAAAAAGTATCGAAACAAGAAATAACAATCAACCATTTGTGTTTTTTGAAGGTCCTCCATCTGCAAATGGAACTCCTGGGATACATCATGTTATGGCACGAACCATTAAAGATGTGGTTTGTCGATATAAAACACTTAACGGATATCGAGTTGATAGAAAAGCGGGTTGGGACACTCACGGCTTACCAGTTGAACTAAGCGTTGAAAAAACTCTTGGAATAACCAAAGAAGATATTGGGAAAACAATTACAATAAAAGAATATAATAACACTTGTCGCAGAGAAGTTATGAAATATACCGATCTGTGGGAAGAACTTACAGAAAAAATGGGATACTGGGTTGATATGGAAAACCCTTATGTTACCTACGACAACCGATATATTGAAACAGTTTGGTATTTGTTAAAAAAGCTTTTTGATAAAAATTTGATTTATAAAGGCTATACGATACAACCTTACTCTCCAGCTGCTGGAACAGGTTTAAGCACACATGAACTCAATCAACCAGGTTGTTACAAAGATGTTACAGACACAACTGTAGTTTCTCTGTTTAAAGTAATAAAAAATGAAGCATCAGTAAAAATAAATCAAAATACTGAAGATAATTTATATTTTATGGCATGGACAACAACTCCATGGACTTTACCCTCAAATACAGCTCTCGCTATTGGTTCGACAATAAAATATTTGAAAGTGAAAACATTTAATCCTTATTCAGGCAATCCTATCAATGTTATTTTATGTAAAGATAGACTTAGTGCCTACTTTAAACCTGAAAATGAAAATCTTAATTTTGATGAGTATAAGTTTGGAGATAAAAATATACCTTATCAAATTATAGCTGAATATAAAGGAACGGATTTAGAAGGTGTCGAATACGAACAACTTATCAACTGGGTACAGCCTAAATCTCCAGCTTTTAAAATAATACAGGCAGATTATGTTACAACCGAAGACGGAACAGGAATTGTACATATTGCACCTACATTTGGAGCAGATGACGCTAGAGTAGCTAAGCAAGCAGGAATTCCGGCATTAATTCTTGACGACAAAGACGGAAACCTTGTTCCTATGGTAAATAAACAAGGTAAGTTCTTTGAAATACAAGATTTAGACCCTGATTTTGTTAAAAATTACATCAATATTGAAACATATTCAGAGTTTGCTGGGAAATATGTAAAAAGCGAATATGATCCTGATGCAGAAAATAAAGAAACTACCACAGATGTTGATATTGCTGTAATGTTAAAGCTTGAGGATAAAGCATTTAAAATAGAAAAATATGTTCATAATTATCCACATTGCTGGCGAACAGATAAACCCATATTATACTATCCATTAGACTCATGGTTTATCAAAACTACTGCGGTTAAAGATCGTTTAATTGAGCTGAACAAAACCATAAACTGGAAACCTAAAAGTACAGGAGAAGGACGTTTTGGAAAATGGTTAGAAAACGTTGTTGACTGGAATTTAAGTCGTACGCGTTACTGGGGAACGCCATTACCAATTTGGAGTACCGAAGATGGAAATGAACGCAAATGCATTGGCTCAGTTGCAGAATTAATGGACGAAATTAAAAAATCGGTTGATAAAGGATATATGTCTGTCGAGTTTTGGAAAGGATTTGAATCTGGAAATTACAGTAAAGAAAATTATGAGAAAATAGATTTGCATCGTCCTGATGTGGATGAGATAATTCTTGTGGCAAGCGATGGCAGCAAAATGTTTAGGGAAGTCGATCTTATTGACGTTTGGTTCGATTCGGGTGCAATGCCTTATGCTCAATGGCATTGGCCTTTCGAGAATAAAGAGAATTTTGATAAGTTATTTCCTGCTGATTTTATTGCCGAAGGAGTTGATCAAACAAGAGGTTGGTTTTTTACGCTGCACTCAATTGCAACAATGATTTCCGATACTGTTTCATTTAAGAATATTATTTCGAATGGTTTGGTACTTGACAAAGACGGTAATAAAATGTCTAAAAGGCTTGGTAATGCGGTTGATCCGTTTATAACTATGGAAGAATACGGAGCAGACCCATTAAGGTGGTATATGATTACAAATGCTCAAGCTTGGGATAATCTAAAATTCGATATCTTGGGAGTTGATGAAGTAAAACGTAAATTTTTTGGAACGATTTACAATATTTATAATTTCTTTGCTTTATATGCAAATATCGACCAATTTATATATAAAGAAGCTGAGATAGAGTTCAACAAACGACCAGAACTTGACCGCTGGATATTAAGTTTGCTAAATTCGTTAATTACAGATGTACAAAATGCTTATGAAAACTATGAAAACACAAAAGCAGGCAGACTAATTCAAGATTTTGTTATCGACCATCTTAGCAATTGGTACGTACGCCTTGGCAGAAAACGGTATTGGGGAGCTAAATATGATGACGATAAAAAATCTGCATACCAAACTCTTTACACATGCTTGGTTACTGTTACAAAATTAGCTTCGCCCATTGCCCCATTTTATATGGATAAGCTTTATAGAGATTTGAATAATGTTACTGGAAAAGAAAATTATGAATCTGTTCATCTTTCATATTTTCCTGAAATCAACGAAACATTTATCGATAAAATGTTGGAAGAAAGAATGCAAATGGCACAAACAATATCTTCGATGATTTTAAGTTTAAGGCGTAAAGTTAGTCTAAAAGTAAGACAGCCACTGCAAAAAATAATGATTCCTGTTGTAAACGACACATTTGTTGAACAAATTACAAAGGTTCAGCAAATAATAATGACAGAAACTAATATTAAAGAAGTCGAATTTATTTCAGACTCTTCGGACATTTTAGTTAAATCTATTAAGGCAAACTTTAAAATTCTAGGCCCTAAGTATGGTAAAATAATGAAACAAGTTGCCGCCGCAATAATGAACATGAGCCAAAAAGATATTGTTCAGCTTGAGCGAGAAAACGAATTCAATTTATCAGTTGAAAATCAAACTATAAAAATTGGTGTAGCAGACGTAGAAATTATCTCTGAAGATATTCCAGGATGGCTTGTTACTAACGAAGGCAAAATAACCATTGCTCTTGACATTAATTTAAGTCCTGAATTAATAGAAGAGGGTATCGCACGTGAATTTGTAAACAGAATTCAAAATATTAGAAAAGATTCTGGATTTGATGTAACTGATAAAATAAACATTAATATTCAGTCTCACAAAGACTTAGATGCTTCAATTAAGAACTATAGCGAGTATATCTGCTCTCAAACATTAGGTAATTCGATAGAAATAGTGAAAAAAATGGAACAAAATAATTCTTTTACCGTAGAAGTTAATAATTTTGAAACAGAGTTAGTAATAGAAAAGTGTAATAATTAAACAATATAGCTATGAGCGAAGAAGAAAAAATCAGATATAGTAAAGAAGAGCTACAAGAATTTAAAGAGCTTATTTTAAAGAAACTTGAGAAGGCTCAAAAAGATTATGATCTTTATAAAAGCCTACTTAGTCATGAAGATACCAATGACATAATGGATACTTCTCCAACTTTTAAAGTTTTGGAAGAAGGAGCTAATGTTTTATCAAAAGAAGAAATTGGAAAAATTGCTCAAAGGCAGGCAAAGTTTATTCAGCATCTTCAAGCAGCATTGATGAGAATTGAAACAGGCACTTACGGTGTTTGCCGTGAAACTGGTAAGCTTATTTCTAAAGAAAGGCTTAAAGCTGTTCCGCACGCAACTTTAAGCATGGATGCGAAAATGAATAGAAAATAAAATAATAAATTGGTTTGGTTGAAAAAGTAGAGTTTTGTATTAAAGCTCTACTTTTTGTTTTAAATTCACTATTGTTCGATAAAAATAAAACATTAAATTATACAGTTGAGAAGTATCTTAATATTTTTATCGGATAATAATGTTTATAATAATGAAAAAATTATTTAGTTTTGAATTATGAAAAAGAAAATTTTCAGATATTATATATTCATTTTTTTCTTGATTTCGCATCTATTATTATCCTTATCGTGTGTTAATTCTGAAGAATATGAAAAAATGAAAAAAGAATTCAGAGATGTTGAATACACAAATAATTTTGAGAGTTTTGATAGTATTTATGCTCAAATTCCTAATTATTCTGAAGTGAGCAAAACTATTGCGATTATGCACACCGATTTTAATAAAGATATACTTTTACCTTATAAATCGGTTGGATTGTATCAAAGTACAAAACAAACAGCCTTTGTATTAGGTATGTATATTGCTGACTTAGGTTATGTTAGACATTTTGAAAGAGTTCAACTTTGTATGGATTATCTTGAGGCGGTAAACACTCTTGCACAAAAACTTGCAGTAGGCTCAAAAGAATTTAATTCAGTTGTTCCATTAGTAGAAGAAAATTTGAATAATCGTACCGAGCTTTTTAGAATTACCGACAGTTTGTTAAATGCGGGCAATATAATGTTAGCCTCCAACGAAAAGTACGGAATAAGTGCATTGGTATTAAGTGGATTGTGGACAGAAAGCCTATATATAGGATTAGTTTCAGAAGGCACAATTGATTCGGAAATTATAAAAGAATCTATAGAAAAGCACTTTTTAATATTATTAGAAATAAATAAGCTTTTCGATTGTCTTCAAGATGGCTCAAGTATATCCGAAATTAAAACTCAACTCAAATCCATACAAGCAAAAGGTTCTACTTCGAAGAATCTTTTAAATGACATTTTGCAACTTAGAAATTGTCAAACAATAAACTAGTCTTTCGCTACTTTACTACCATCATAAGCCCACTTAATATAAGTTGAGCCCCATGCAAATCCAGCACCAAAAGTAGCAATAATAATATTATCTCCGGGTTTTAGGTCATGTTCATATTCCCAAAGGCAAAGAGGGATGGTTGCCGATGTTGTATTGCCATATTTTGCAATTGTAAGCATAACGCGTTCTTTTGGTATGCCCATACGACGTGCCGTTGCTTCGATAATTCTCATATTTGCCTGATGAGGCACTAAATATTTTAAAGTTTCTGCTGTCAAATTATATCTTTCCATCATTCTAGTTGAAACGTCTGCCATATTTGAGACGGCAGCTTTAAACACGGGCTGTCCTTCTTGATAAATAAAATGCTGGCGACGAAGAATAGTTTCAAAAGTAGCTGGGCGTAAAGAACCACCAGCAACTTGATGCAGATGTTGTCTTCCCGAACCGTCAACGTGCATAATTGAGTCGATTAAGCCCAATCCGGTTGTGTCAGGCTCAAGCATTACGGCACCAGCTCCGTCTCCAAAGATTGGCGATGTATTGCGATCATTATAATCAACAATCGAAGACATTTTATCAGCTCCTACTACTACAACTTTACGATGCGAACCACTTTCAACAAATTTTGATGCGGTTATTAAAGCAAACAAAAAGCTAGAACAACCTGCGTTGACATCATAACCAAAAGCGTTTTTAATTCCCACTTTATCGCATATAATGTTTGCGGTAGCAGGAAACTGCATATCAGGAGTAACCACTCCACAAATAAGCATATCAACCTCGTCGGCCGATGTTCCAGTTTTTTCTAACAATTGTTTGACAGCTTCGGTTGCCATATCCGAAGTAGCTTTTCCCTCTTCTAAAAGTATATGTCGTTCTTTAATACCTATACGTTCCATTATCCACTCATCAGTGGTATCAACCATTTTTGCTAACTCTTCATTAGTTAGTACATAAGGAGGTACATAAGCACCAATACCAGTAATTGCAGCTTTAATTTGTGCCATAACTAAAATGTTTAATTATTATTTCAGCGATATTAGATTCAATAAGTTTTTTTGATAATAATATCATGTTTTTTATTGCAATATCACTACTAACCCCGTGTCCAACGATTACAGGTTTTGGAATGCCTAAAATAGGGGTTCCACCATAATTTTCATAGTTGTAATTTTCGAAATATGAATCTGAAATATGTCTTTCGTTAAGGATTTTGTAAAATGATTCTGCTTGTTTTAGTACAACATTGCCAGTAAAACCATTACACACGACAACATCTACCATATCCGCTCTATAAATATTTCCTCCTTCGATATTTCCAATAAAATTAATGGTATTATCTGCTTCAAGCAAATTATATACAAGTTTAGTGTTTGCAGTGCCCTTTGATTTTTCGCTTCCGATATTTAATAGTCCCACTTTAGGCTTATCAATTTTCATCACATGTTTGGCAAAGAGTTGCCCCATCTGAGCATATTGTACAAGTACCTCTGGTTTTGTATCTGGATTAAGACCAACATCAAGCAATAAATTATTGTGTCCTAAATTGTTAGGATAATAAGAAGATATTCCAGGTCTAATAACGCCTTTGCCGACACCAATAATTTGTGTTGCCCCCGCCATCATTGCTCCAGTATTACCTGCACTAACAAAACTATCTATAAGCTCGTTTTTAAGATACTCGAAACCTCTAACGATGCTAGAGTCTCTTTTTTCTTTAATTGCTTTAATGGGCTCATCTCCCATTTCGATAATTTGAGAGCAATTAATTACTTCAACTCTATCAAAACAAATTTTCTGCTGGCTAAGATATTCAACAATAATATCATCCTGACCAAACAGGAAAAGTTTATCTTTGTCAGAGAGTTCGTTTAAAGTAAGAACCACTCCTTTCAAAGTTTGTTTGGGAGCAAAATCTCCTCCCATTATGTCTAAACCAATATTCATCAACAATTAGTTGACTGCAATGGGTTCTTTATCAATAGCCAGTTTCCCTTTATAATATCCACATTCAGGACAAACATGATGATACCGAACAGTTGTTCCACAATTAGAACATTTTGCTAATGTAAGAAATGCCGCTTTGTAATGCGTACGACGTTTGTTTCTTCTTTGTTTTGATGTTTTTCTTTTTGGATGTGCCATTGTTATAAAATTTTTAATTTAATTTTTATTCTTAATTTCTTTTAATTTTTCCCATCTGGGATCAATAATATCATCATTTTCAACTGTCAGATATTTATTTATCAAATCTAACATTTCTTTATTACAGCCTGTTTCCCCTGTTTTTGTATCAGGGTGATAATGTTGCAAAGGTAAGGCAAAATGTGTAAATTCATAAATTAATTGTGCAATGTTTATTTCTGTCTCACCTTTTTTTAGAAAAACACATTCTTGATTAGTATCAAAATTTGTCTCTTCACCAAATTCAACCATCACAAAGTCCCTAAAATCAATCTCTTGATCATAATATTCAAGACATCTATCACAAAGCACCTTAAGTTTGCCTTTAAGACCAATTATCAATTGTAGCGAATTTATATTATTTAATACTTTCAAATTAACATTAATATTTCCGCCATTTATGGTATCATCTTCAAAGTGTTTAAAAAACTCATCTGTAACAACAAAATTAAAAACATGTTCTTTGTTGCCTAAACCATGAAATGGTACGATATATTGACTTAAATAATTCACAATTGTCAAAAAAAATTTTCGTGCAAAGTTATAAAAACATATTTAAAACTTAAAAAAAAAGTAAATTATTAACACTAATAATGTAAATTTTCTTTAATTGCTTAGATTTAAAGCTTGTTTATAATTAATTTATATAACATAATAATGATTAGAGCTGCTAATTAATAAGAGGGACCTGTTTTTTTACCGATACTATTTTGATTTTTTAAGTACTATTCTAAAAGTTGTACCAACTCCAAGTTCGGAGTGTTTTACGAAAACCTTTCCATTGTGATATTGTTCAATAATTCTTTTAACTAACGAAAGTCCCAGCCCCCAACCTCTACTTTTTGTAGTGTAACCAGGGCTAAAAACTGTTTTAAAAGCTGATTTAGGGATGCCTTTCCCTGTATCCGTAATATCTATGAATATCTTTTTTGAATTTTGTTCTAATGCAACTTTTATTTTACCTTTTGTTCCAATCGCATCGACAGCATTTTTGCATATATTTTCAATTACCCACTCGAACAATTCCTGATTTAGCGGAATTATAAGGTCTTTATAATCACGAAAATTAGCAATTATTTCAATACTTTTTGGAACCCTTGTTCTTAAATAATTTAAAGAGTTTTCAATTGTTTTAGTCAGACCTATTGGTACAAGTTGTGGTTGACTTCCTATTTTAGAAAATCTTTCAGCAATTTTCTCAAGACGTTGAACATCTTTCTCAAGTTCTGCAGAAAACCCTTTACCTGTATCTGTTTCTTTAAGAATTTCGACCCATGCCATCAGCGATGAGATTGGAGTTCCTAATTGATGTGCTGTTTCTTTTGACATACCGAGCCACACTTGGTCTTGTTCGGCCTTGCGAGAGACACTAAAAGCTAGATACGCCATAAAAATAAATAGGAATACTATTCCTAGTTGAATATATGGATAATAGTGTAATTTTTTAAGCAACAAAGAATCGGAGTAAAAAATTTTATTTAGCGGTATTCCATCCTCTGTTTTAATAACAAAGTGGTCTTTTTGATTAGTTTTAAATTCTTGTAGTTTTTCAGTTTTGTATTTGTGGTTTGCCATTTTAACTGAGTCGATATTTCTGTACGACAAAATATTGTCTTCCATATCCACTAATAGTACTGGTATTGTTTCGTTGTTTCTCAAAACTTCAAATAAAAAGTTAACATCCTGTTCTGGGTCTGAATTTATTAGTTGTTGAGTAGCCTCTGCCCATAACTCTATTCGCTTTCGCTCTTCTAAAGATAGCTTTGTCATTAGTGAGTTAGTATACCATAATGAAAGTCCTCCAATAACTATTGCGAACAGAAACAATAAGTATTTCCACTTTCTTTTTTGTCGGTATATTTTTGCTTTAGCCATTATGTTATTGCTAACGTATTTGAGAAATATTTATTTTAATTTAAGATGAGAGTTTTGTAAACATAAGTATTATTTTAATATAAAGACAAATAGTACGCAATTTGAACAATTTGAACAGCAACTAACGAGAGGATAAGACCTCCAAAAATTATTGAAACAAAAATCTTTTTTGCATTTATAAGAACATTAGAAATCAACAAAGAAAGCCAAGGGAATAAGAGTATTACCGATTCGTTTGTTGAGTATGGGCCAAGAAAAAATAAAGATAAAACTACAAGTATCAAAACAATTGATGTTTGAAATCTTCGTGTTGAGATTTTTTTTGGGGTATCAATTGTAAACTTTGAAATTATAGCTATTAAAGATAAAATTATAATTGGCAAAAACACTATATAATTAAGTGCGACATACTTAAAATCAGTATATTTAAATTTCATTGCCGAAAGTACGGTTTGATATACCGAATCTAAACCTCCTAAAAGCCATATAATTGTTATTACCACAATGTATGTAATCAAAATCCCTGTAAAAAAAACAATGAACTCTTTTACTTTGATAGGTTTAATAATGATAAGTACAATAAGTATTAGTGGAATAGCAAAAATCAACTTATGCACAAGCAGAGAACTTATGGCGACAAGTATAGCTGCATCGAAAACATATTTGTTTGTAGATAGTTTTTGATAAGTACCAAATATTCTAATAATGGCAAAAAAGAGAATTATAGATGCTATTGTTTCGGGCAGCACTCTCTGAGCATTTATAAAAAAACCAGTAAGTAAAACAAATACAATTCCGGGTGCTTGATAAGCATTTTCAATTATTATTGAGTTTGAATTAATCTTTATAATAATTAATGCGAACCCATAATATAGCATAAATGATAAAACCGCTGATAAGTATTTCATAAAAACAGTTTCGGGGAATTGTGGAAGAAAGTAATTGCTTAACTCGTACGTTTCGATTTCGGTTGGCATATAATAGAACTTAAACGCCCATACTGTAAGCATCAAAAAGAACATTAACGCAAAGTTAACTGGGTTATTCGCTTTTACAAGTTTTATCATTTTAGTTCAAATCCAATATCATGTCTATAATTCATTTTATCGAAACTAATTTTTTCTATTGTCTTATATGACTGAGTTAATGCACAAAACATATCTTTTCCAAGCGAACTAACGGCAAGTACTCTACCTCCATTTGTAAGAATTTTATCGCCTTCTTTTTTAGTCCCTGCATGAAACAAAACACTTGCCCCTTGATAATCTAGTCCAAAAATTTCTTTATTTTTTTCATACTCATCAGGGTATCCTCCCGAAACGAGCATTATTGTTGCAGCTGCGTCATTTTTAAATTCTACTTTAATATTTTGAAGGGTTTTACTACATGTAGCATCAAGTATTTTTGCAAAATCAGTTTTTAAACGTAATAATACCACTTCGGTTTCGGGATCTCCCATTCTAACGTTATATTCAATAACATAAGGCTCTCCATTAACATTAATAAGGCCAATAAAAACAAATCCTACATAATCCATGTTTTCAGACTCCAGTCCAAATATAGTTGGTTTTACAATTTTTTCTATAACTTTGGTTTTAAAATCGGTTTTAAAGAAAGGAACCGGAGAAACGGCTCCCATTCCACCTGTATTAAGTCCAGTATTATTTTCGCCTATTCTTTTATAGTCTTTTGCTTCGGGTAATAACACATAGTTTTTACCGTCAGTTACAGCAAAAACAGAAAGTTCAATACCATCCAGAAACTCTTCGATAACGACTTTCTTGCTTGCATCTCCAAATTTTCCAGAAAGCATATTGTCAAGTTCAGTTAAAGCTGAATCATAATCTTCAATTATTAAAACTCCTTTTCCGGCAGCTAATCCGTCTGCTTTCAGTACATAAGGAGGCTTTAAGATTTTTATAAATTCGACAGCTTCAGTAAAGTTTTCTTTTTTTGCAGTAAAATATCTAGCGGTCGGTATTTTGTACTTGTGCATAAATTCTTTTGCAAAGTTTTTGCTGCCTTCTAGTTGAGCTGCTTTCTTGGATGGCCCGATAATTTTAAGATTAGAAAAATCAGTTTTTGATCTAAAATAATCTGTTATTCCGTTTACTAATGGGGCTTCGGGTCCCACTACAAGCATGTCTATCTTTTCAATTTTAATAGCTTCGGCAATTTTATCAAAATCATTTACTCCGATAGACAAATTTGTTGCAATCAGATCAGTTCCTGGGTTTCCTGGAGCAACAAAAATATCATTTATCAAAGCACTTTGCCTTAATTTCCATGCAATTGCATTTTCTCTACCCCCAGATCCTAAAATTAGTACATTCATTTTATATAGTAATTTATTTATAACCTAATTTAAACAGCTATTTTATGGACAAACACAAATATCTAAAAAAACTCATGCTCATAAACAATAATATAATCTCCATAATCTTCTTTTACAAGGTTTTTGTCCTCATCAAAATAATTTGTAACACGACTTAGCTCTTCGCCTCCAGGCCCCAGTTTTAATTCAGTAATAGAACCATCATCATTATAAATAAACTTAATCTTTGCTCCCGACATAGCAAATTGCTCAACTGGTTTTTCATTTTCATCAAATTCAATTTTTACCCAATCAATTGTTTTACCTTTTCTGTTAAGCGTTTTCACCGCACTTATATTTCCAGCATCAGTATAATAATAATGATGAACTTTTTCTGGTCTGTTTTTATGGTCTAACTCTTCGCGCAAGATTAGTTTTCCACTATCATCATACGAATTTTTGACAACCTCTTTTTGTTTCTCGTTTTCATCAAAATGCTTGTTGTAAACGATATCTCCTTTTTCGTTAAGCTCAACAATATTCATTTCTTCAAGCTCATCATCTTCATCTAAAAGTGATACTTTAACAGTTTTTCCGTCGTTTTGCCTTTCGTATTTTTTAATAGATGTCCAGCCTTGTTTGTTTTCTGTTTTTTCACTTATCAATTTACCCTTATCATTATATTTATACGATATGATTTCTTCGATATCATCTAAATAATTCATGCTTTTTTCGTTAATTGGTTTCCCTGTTTCGTCAAATTGTGCACTTACTTCAAAAACAGCAGAGCCTGTTTCGTCAAATTCCTTATTGTAAATGAGATTTCCTGTAATGTTATACTCTTGAATTTCTTGTAAATTTTTGTCTTCAGGAGAAGTCTTTAGAATCTTATAAGTTTTGATTAATTTAATTTTTTTTGTCATAATATTATTGTCTTAAATAAATACAAATCTACGATTTAGTATCAACTTATTAAAAATACTTTGAATAAAATTTAGTATATTCATACAAATATTGTAAAATTGCTAAAAATTTAATGAATTGGAACAACAAATAAATACAAAATATTTCTTCGTTATAAATCCGAATGCTGGTAATGAAGGAGGCAATCTTGAGTGGCCTAAGATAGTAAACATGCTGAAAACCAACAGTATTGAGTATGATTTTGCATTTACTGAACATGTAGGACACGCTGAAGAAATTGTCTCTCAAAAAATATTGGAATCATATCGAAAATTTATCGTAGTAGGTGGCGATGGTACGGTAAATGAAGTAACAAACGGCATTTTTAAGCAAAAAGCTGTACCAACTCTCGAAATTTATCTTGGTTTAATACAAATGGGGACAGGTAACGACTGGGCACGCTATTACGATATGAAACCCGACTACAAAGAAGAAATGGAAAGATTGGTAAATTGTCCTTCTCGAGTTCAAGATGTTGGGAAAATAAAATATAGCTCCGATGGAGAACAAAAATCGGCATATTTTATAAATATTGCAGGTTTATGTTTCGATTCAACAGTTGTAAAAGCAACTAACGAAATGAAACAACGAGGTCGCAGAACAAAATTTGCTTATCTAATAAGCCTGCTAAAAAGCCTTATTAAATATAAACCTTGGCATTTAAAAATATATATTAATGATGAGATACTTGAAGGGCAGTTTTTATCAATTAGCATAGGTAATGGAAAATACTCAGGTGGAGGAATGATACAAACACCTGATGCAATAATTGATGATGGATATTTACATGTTACAATATATCAAAACATGCCCAAACATAAGATTATAACTAAAGTGCATAAGTTATATAATTCTACAATACTTGAGATTAAAGGGATTAAATCTTTTAAAACTAAAGGCTTCAAAATCGAATCTAAAGAGCCAATTTTTGCCGAAACAGATGGCGAAATTATTGGAAGCACACCTTATGAAATTAGTATTTTACCAAGCTCGCTTAATGTAATTGTGTAATAAAAAATAATAAAAAGTTTTTTTAAGCATTGCCTGTTGTGTTGATATTTATTTACTAAATTTGTTGAGAGATAATTTATAAAAAAGACATAGCAACATTACAAACTAAGTTTGAAAATAAAAATATGAGTAAGGGGAAAATATCTATACGCTTTTTTGACGACCGTGAAGTGCGTGCCATTTGGGACGAAGAAAACACCAAGTGGTGGTTTTCAGTATTAACCTGAGTTCGGTATAATTTTTAAAGTTCATATTGATGTAAATTGCTAAAGATTAAGGCAAATCAATGAATAGTCTTTGCAAGAACTTTAAAAAACATCTCACTTGCGAAAATTTGCAAAATTGCGTTGATAATTATTTTAAATTTTGTTTATCTTTACAATATGGAAATTTAATAATAAGGGTTTGATAATCTCTAAGTGCAAGAAAGACAATGGATTCTGTTTTGTTCTGCTCAACACATTGCTATAACCGTTATACTTAATGTTAAAAAGACAAACATGATAAATTTTAACAAAATAAAAAGGACAAAAACTAAATTATTACTGACAATAATAACTATTTCATTGTTGACTTTTACTGGCTGTAAAATGACTGTTTTAAAAGTTTTTTACGGATTAAAAAATCCGAAAACAGAAAACGAAAAGAGTATTTTAAAATGTGCTAAGAAAAAAGAACTTTCGCAGGACAATATTTATTGTTTTAATCAAGAAGATTGGATATGGGCAATAAACAATCTAAGTTATGCAAAATCAATTCCTGACATTATGGTTTTTGACAAGAATGGAAACTTACTCAAGTATCGAGAGGAATCTCAATGTAATGCTCAAGCATTTTCTTTTCTTTTGTCACTTACTAAAGAGAGTCAGTTTGAGTATGATTCTTTGCTCGTAATGAAAGATTTAACAACTAAACTAAAAGACTTGAAAGGGAACAATGTGTCTATTACAGAAAATGAAACGACAGATTATTATGTGTTTTTATTTTGGGCGGTTTGGATTGGACGCTTAAATAAAGACCATGTAAAGGAATGGGAAAATGACGCAAGCAATAATACAAACTGTAATATTGAAGTAATAAAAATTAACATGGATATGCAAGAATGGTGGGAATAACACTAATAAATAGAGTGGGTAGCGTAGAAATTTGAAAATGAATTGTACTAAATATTATCGCAATTATTTTTCTTACCTAAAAACATACAACTTTTATAAAGATCTTAACAACACACTATCAATTCCAAACACATAATCATCTATAACATTAAGTGTATCAGCAAGTTCGCACCCGTTAAAGCCAACAAATTCTTCGTAAGATATTTTTGCTCGATATTGTTTTAGAAATTCTTTTGCAACTGGAATATATGACCAATGCCATTTTTCTTCGTTATAACCAACAATTCTATTTTGAGTATATACCTGATAAAATCCATACTTTGGAGCATTTTCACACATCCACTTATAAGCTTTTTTGCCTTCTTCGGTTTCAAAGAAATTTAATTTTGTGTTTAGCATATCGATGTCTGTTCCCCAGTGATGACGAGAAGTGCCCGGCATAGCAATATATTTAAGTGCCGTTTTTGCTGCTACTGTTGGATTAGATGAATTTACATATCGTGAATTCCAAAGCCAAGCTTGTGTTTCGTAATTGCGATAAGCTGAAATTATACCAAGGTTTATTCCTTCCATTGCCGCTGCTTCGTACATTGCAATAAATGGTTCAAGTGCATCTTTGTGAAGATATTCTGTCCTCATTAAACAATATTTTGACGGTACAACAACAAATAAAGAGTCGTTTTGTGGATTTATTTTTCCAAGCAAATATCTTTTATCAATATCAGGATATTGAGCTTCGTTTTTTACGATAACTGTATCAATAGAATCATTAATATAGTGATTTGTGGCTGTATTTATTTTGTCTGTTGAATTAGCTCCACTGCATGAAAATAAAAATGGAATTAATCCTAATAATATTAATGTTTGAAATTTATTCATTTATAAGTTGTAAACAGTTTATTAAGATGCTATCTGCATCAAGCTTGTAAAGTTTAAGGAGCTCATGCGGGTTTCCTGATTCGCCAAAACTATCGGGCATTCCACATATTTTCATTTTTGTAGGATAATTTTGTGATAAAACTTCTGCAACTGCACCGCCTAATCCGCCATTTATTTGATGCTCTTCTATTGTTATAATTTTATCTGTCTTTTGTGCCGAATTAATAATTGCATTTTTATCAATTGGTTTGATAGTGTGTATATTAATTACATCTGCTGAAAAACCATTTTCTTTTAATTGATTAGCAACTAACAAAGCAGTCCAAACCATAGAACCTGTTGCAATAATGCTAATATCTTTACCCTCTTTTAAAATTTGTGCTTTGCCGATTTTAAAATCATCATTTAATGAAGTGAAATTGGGAACAGGTTCTCTACCGTATCTGATATAAACCGGTGAACTCAATTCTTTAATTGCCGCTATTGTAGCAAGTTTAGTTTGATTTTCGTCGCATGGCGACAATACACACATATTTGGCAAAGATCTCATTACCGCAATATCTTCAAGTGCCTGATGAGTTGCGCCATCGGGACCAACAGACACTCCAGCATGTGCACCTCCAATTATTGCATGAATATTATTATAACAAAGCGAAATTCTTATTTGGTCGGTTGCTCTCATTGCTGAAAAAACTGCATAAGTCGAAAAAACGGGGATTTTACCAGATAATGAAAGTCCAGCCGAAACTGCTGCTGCATTTTGTTCGGCAATCCCTAAGGAAATAAATCGATCTGGAAATTTCTCTTTAAATAAATCTGTTCCTACTGATTTTGTAATATCAGAGCCGATGACTATTAAATTTTTGTGATCTTCTCCCATTTCGGCAAGTGCTTTGCCAAAACCGTTTTTCATTTGTGTATTCTCCATTATGATGTTTTTTATTCTATTCATTTTGGTCAGAGGCATACCATTCGGCATAAGAATTTGTTGTCTCGTGCAATTTCACACTGTAAAGCTGTATGTTTTTAGGCAACAGAGGTTTGATAATATTTGCAAAATGGATTACCATATTTTCGGCAGTTGGTTGAAAATCAACAATATGAATCCGTTTAAAAAGTTTATTTTCTTGCTCAAAATATTCGGTTTCTTCTTTATCGTTAAGCAAAACGCTATGATCGTATTTATCAACAATATTGGGTTTTACAATCTGCTTTAACAGTCCAAAATCCAGTACCATACCGATTTTTGCGGATTGATTATCCACTTCGGGTTTTCCAATAACAGTTACAGATAACTTATAAGTGTGTCCATGTATATTTCGACATAAGCCATCGTAATTATGTAAAGCATGAGCCATCTCGAACTCAAACATCTTTGTTACTCTAATTTTTGTCATTGCACTACTTTTAATATTAAACAAAGTTAGCTGTTTTTTTGTTCTAAATAAAGTTTATGTTTATACAGATTACAAGTTTGATGAATAGATTTGCAATAATGTTCTGTTTTTGAATAACAAAATATTATTTTTGTGTTTTTAAACAAATATATGAATTTTAAACAGATTACAAATGAAATAGAATCCGATCTCGAAATTTTCGAACAAACATTAAATAATGTTGCAGGAGATTCTGAGTTGGTTGTAAAAGAAATCTTAGATTATATTTTTAAATCTAAAGGTAAAAGAATAAGGCCAGTACTTGTTTATTTATGTGCTCGATTATTTGGTGCTCCCACACAATCTACACATAATGCCGCTATTTTAATTGAAATTATGCATACTGCTACTTTATTGCATGATGATGTTGTCGATAAAGCTCATTTAAGACGTGGGAAAACAACTTTAAACAGCAAGTGGGATGATAAAACAGCAGTACTTACTGGAGATTATCTTTTTGCTAAAGCAATGAAATTGGCTACGGATAATAATGAATATCATTTATTCGATATAATTACTCCTGCAATTATGAGCCTTTCTTTAGGTGAATTACAACAAATGGATAAAAGCAAAAATTTCGATATTGACGAAAATAAATATTTCGAAATCATTAAAAATAAAACTGCAGCTTTAATGTCTGTAAGTTGCGAAGCGGGTGCTTATACAGGCGGTGCAAACCAAAAGCAAATAAAAACAATTACTGAGTTTGGCGAGATTCTGGGAATGATTTTTCAAATTAAAGATGATATATTAGATTATACTGGAAGTAATAATACTGGTAAAGAAGTCGGAGTTGACATAAAAGAAGGTAAGGTAACTTTACCTCTTATTATGACTTGGAGAAGCTTAAGCGAAAATGATAAAAAAATTCTCCTATACTATTGGGAAAAAGCGGCATATTGCGAGGGGGGACAAAAATTTATTATAAATATGGTAAAAAATAATAATGGAATTCTGCTTTCAAATAATATAATGCTTGATTACAAAAATATTGCAAATAAAATGCTCGCAGACTTACCAAATAATAAGGCAAAATCTGCTTTATCTAAACTAGTTGACTACGTTATTGAACGAGATAAATAGGGAAACGGTTAATCGGTTCACAGTCTTCTGTTCTTAGTTAGCAGACTATATTTACTCCATAAATATAAAATTTAACACCTCCAAAATAGCATTTGTTTTTTTCGCATTAACGAGTTAAGAAATAACAATTTTCGGCTCAAATGTTTATTAAAAAAATCAAATGTCTGATTCAAAATGTGCGAGAACAAGGCTTGCGAACCGTTGTTGTCAGGAGTTTAGTTTTGCAAATGGCTAATAATCAAGGTGAGTATAACGCAGTTAGAGAACATTATAGACAGACAAATAATTTAGAAATATTTAATCTCATCTTTTTTCCCTTCAAGAGCATTAAGATCAGTTAGAATACTATTTGCTAAACGCGATGCACCTAATCTAAACAACTTATTATTTAGCCATTCGTTACCAAGAACTTTTTTAACTATTTGATAATAAATAATGGCATCTTCGCTTACCGACATTCCACCAGAAGGTTTAATGCCAACTTTGCGACCTGTTTTTGCGTAATAATCTTTTATTGCAGAGCACATTGTATAAACAGCTTCGGGTGTTGCCGAAACAGATGTTTTTCCTGTAGATGTTTTAATAAAATCGGCACCTGCTTCCATTGCAATAATACTTGCAAGGTGGATATTGTCAGTATTCAGAAGTTCGCCTGTTTCTAAAATTACTTTAAGATGAGCATCGCCGATAGATTCTTTAATTATCTGTATTTCGGCAGCTACTTTATTGTAGTTTTTCTCAAGAAACGAACCAACCGAAATAACAATATCAATTTCATCAGCACCTTTATGAACAGTTAATTCGCATTCTGCAGCTTTAACTGCAACAAATGTTTGCGAAGACGGAAAACCTGCACCTACAGCAGCAATCTTGACATTTTTTGCTGTGAGATTTCCTTTCACTATTGGTACTAATGAAGGATATACACAAATAGCTGCAACATTTTTATACTGAGGAAAATTTGAAGAAAAACCACTAACTTTTTGAGTCATTGCTTTAATCTTCTCAGTTGTATCGGTTGTGTTTAAACTTGTAAGATCAATACAATTCAGTAATTGCAGTAAAACTTCTTTATTCTTTAATTTATTAGTATCTTTCTTTAATTCAGACAGTTGTGAGTCTATAAGTCCTTTTGATGGAGCTTTGCTATATTCGTATTCTTTCATGTTTTTATGTTTTTTTGATTTATCAAAGATAATAAATTAGTTAATATTATTGAAATTTAAGATTTTAAATACATTTAAAAGTCCAAAAGTTTTGCTCTGTGGTTTCATTTGGGTTTATGGTAAAAAAGTTATCCTCATGTAAATAAAGATATTCTCTAATACACAGATAATATACACCGACTTCGAGTTTTTGTTTAAATTTTCCTACATTACAATTTGTACTGTCCGAAATTGAGAGTAGTGCGGGTAAGGACAAAGAGGTAGTATCTTTAACTGCTTTATTTACAAAAAAAACATATCCAGAATATGGCGTGTACGTTCTAAAATTCGCATCGAATACGCAATTACCTTCTCCATATTGCAATGTGCCAGTAATTCCTGACTTTAATGAATTTGTTGTGCAGCCCAACAAAAACACTGTAAAGACAATAGAAATAAGTATTATTGCTTTTGCTTTCATATTACAAATATAAGGAAAAACATAATGTTAACAAAAAACAGATTACGCAGATTGTTTTTTAAATGCAGAGTGCCGCAGAGTGTTTTCGCAGAGAGCCGCAGAGGTATTTCTTTTTCCTTGCAACGCTTTGCGGTTTCCTTTCTTTTACCTTGCGTTATTTACGTTTCCTTTTTTTCTTTTCCATTCATCCTTGCGGTTTCCTTTCCGTTAAAAAAACTACTTTACCACGATATTAATTATTTTCTTAGGAACAATAATCATTTTTACAATTTGTTTTCCTTCTAGCCACTTAACAGAATTTTCGTTTTTTAGCACAGCTTCTTCAATTTGTTTGTTATCCATATCTAAAGGCAATTCAAGATTAAATCTCATTTTTCCATTAAAAGAAACAGGATATTTAAAACTATTTTCACGAGTATAAACCTCAATATATTCTGGCCATTGTGCTTTTGTAATGCTCTCTTTATGACCAAGAAGCGACCAAAGTTCTTCGGCAATATGTGGAGCATAAGGAGAAATCATAATACAAAGAGGTTCTAAAACTTTACGTTTATTACAATTTCCAAGCTCGTTAACACAAATCATAAAGCTACTGACTCCAGTGTTAAATGAAAATCTTTCGATATCATCTGTTATCTTTTTGATAGTATTGTGCAACACTTTTAGCTCATCTCTTGTTGGCTCATCGTCAGAAACTAAAAAATTATTGTTTTCATCGTGATACAATCGGTGGAACTTTTTAATAAACCTAAAAACACCTTCAATTCCGTTGGTATCCCAAGGTTTTGCATGTTCTAATGGTCCAAGAAACATTTCGTACATACGTAAAGTATCTGCACCATATTTTTCGATTAAATCATCAGGATTTTGAACATTGTGCATCGATTTAGACATTTTTTCAACTTCCCACCCACATACATATTTATCGTATTCGAGAATAAATTCAGCATTAGCAAATTCAACTTGCCAATTTTTAAATTTCTCGATATCTAAAATGTCATTATCTACGATGTTTATATCGACATGTATTTTTTGTGTTTCGTATTTGTCTTTCAAATTTAATGAAACAAATTTATTTTCACCAACAATTCTGTAAACGAAGTTTGATCGTCCTTGTATCATTCCTTGATTTATTAATTTTTGGAATGGCTCGTCTTTTGGTGTTAATCCTAAATCATATAAGAATTTATTCCAGAACCTTGAATATATGAGGTGTCCGGTAGCGTGTTCTCTACCACCGATATATAAGTCAACGTTTTGCCAATAATTTACAGCTTTTTCAGACACAAGTTCCCAATCGTTATTAGGATCCATATATCTAAAATAATATGCTGATGAGCCAGCAAATCCTGGCATTGTAGATGTTTCGATAGGGTATCCGTCAAAAGTCTTCCATTTTTTTGCCCTTGCTAATGGTGGTTCGCCATCTTCGGTAGGTAAATATTTATCAACCTTTGGAAGTTCAACTGGCAATTCTTCGATACTCATTGCGTGAGGAACGCCATCTTTATAATAAATTGGGAAAGGCTCGCCCCAGTATCTTTGACGACTAAAAATAGCATCTCTCAATCGGAAATTAATTTTTTTCTCACCAAGATCAAGTTCAAGCATTTTGTTAATAACAGCAGAAATCGCATCTTTAACTTCCATTCCATCAATAAAATCAGAATTAATCATAATTCCTTCTTTTGAGTCGTAAGAAGTTTCCCATTCAGTTGTTGGGATTGGTTTTTCATCTTTTTGAGAAACAACCTGAACAATTGGAAGACTAAAATGTCTTGCAAAAGCAAAATCTCGACTATCGTGAGCTGGCACGGCCATAATTGCACCTGTTCCGTATCCAATCAAAACATAATCGGCTACATATATTGGCATTTCCTTTTTTGTAAAAGGATTTATTGCATACGAACCTGTAAACTGTCCGCTAACTTTTTTCTCAGCCATACGCTCAACATCAGAACGATTTTTAGCATGAGTTATATAATTTTCAAGTTTTTTCTGTTGTTCTTTTGTTCCTAGTAATAATGCAAGCTCATGCTCTGGAGCAATTACCATAAAAGTAGCACCAAAAATTGTGTCAGGACGTGTTGTAAAAACTTCTATTTTCTCATTTCTATCTTTGATATTAAAAATCATGCTTGCACCTTCGCTGCGTCCGATCCAGTTTGTTTGGATGTCTTTTACAGGCTCTGGCCAATCTATTTTTTGAAGCCCATCTAATAATCTCTGAGCATAAGCAGTGATACGTAACGACCATTGCTTCATGATTTTTTTCTCAACTGGATATCCACCTCTTACAGAAAACCCATCAACGACCTCATCATTTGCTAAAACAGTTCCAAGCTTAGGGCACCAATTTACAGAAGTATCCGACAAAAACATTAAACGATAACACATTAGAATATCTCGCTGTTCTTTATCTGACATATTTTTCCAATCTTCAGCAGTGAAAAGCTCATGTTCAGAATGTACCGCATTTAATTCATTTGAGCCATTATGTTCAAACTGCTGTATCAACATTTTTATTGGATTTGCACGATCTAATTCTGTGTCATAATAATGCTTATATAACTGAACGACTGTCCATTGTGTCCATTTATAATATTTAGGATCGCTAGTGCGAATTTCACGGCTCCAATCGAACGAAAAACCCATATTATCAAGTTGTTTTCGATAACGAGCGAGGTTTTTTTCAGTTGTAATTGCAGGATGTGTACCTGTTTGAATTGCATATTGCTCGGCAGGTAAACCAAAAGCGTCAAAACCCATTGGATGTAAAACATTAAATCCGTTTAAGTTTTTGTAACGCGAATATATATCAGAAGCAATATAACCTAAGGGATGTCCAACATGCAAACCAGCTCCTGATGGATATGGAAACATGTCTAAAACATAATATTTGGGCTTAGTTTTATCAATCTCAACTTTATAAGTTTGATTTTCTTGCCAGTAATTTTGCCACTTTTTTTCAATATCCTTGAAATTATACTCCATTATGCTTTAGTTTTATTCTGCGAAAATAGGAAAAAATTAAATGGGGACAAAATTAGTATTTAGTCTTTGCAAGTTAAAATGCGATGCAGTCCGATTCATAGTGGCTTGCCGAAGTGAAGTTGATTTTGATGAACGATATATCTTTAAATCAATTGAGTAAACAGTTTTTCAATTCCAATTGTTTATGCCCCTTCGACAAAAGCTCACTTCGGTAAAAACTCAGTGCATCGCAGAGCATCGCCTACGGGCAAAATGTTCTAAGGAGTATCTTTTTTTATTGACATATATGTCCTACGGACAAAAAAACCAAACAAAAAGATTACTTACAATACCTATTTTGTAGTCCGTAGGACTTCAATATCAGTAAAAAGTAACAATCCGCTCCCTAGTTTGTCCGTAGGACATAAACATTTTTGATTTTTTTTACTGATAGAACTTCAAACTTTAACAATGTGTCAATGGGGAAAAACAAATACAGTTCCCAAATCTAAAACTTTAGCATAAAATTTTAGATTTGTAGTCCGTAGGACTTCATTGTCAATAAAAAGTAACAATCCGCCCCCTAGTTTGTCCGTAGGACATATACATTTTTGATTTTTTTTACTGATAGAACTTCAAACTTTAACAATGTGTCAATGGGGAAAAACAAATACAGTTCCCAAATCTAAAACTTTAGCATAAAATTTTAGTTTTGTAGTCCGTAGGACTTCAATGTCTATAAAAAATAACAATCAACCCCTATTTTGTCCAGAGGACATAAACATTTTGATTTTTTTTACTGATAGAACTTCAAACTTTAATAATGTGTCAATGGACAAAAAAAACAGTTTGCAAATCTAAAACTTTAGCATACAATTTTTGTTTTGTAGTCCGTAGGACTTCAATGTCAATAAAAAACAACAATCTGCTCCCTAGTTTGTCCGTAGGACATATACATTTTTGACTTTTTTTCCTGCAAATAAAACAATTCGTTAAATTTATTTTTGCAAAGCAAGTATATTTTAATAATTTAGTGATTTGAAATTTATAGATATTATACTATGGCTAATACTTATACACAGTTATACATTCATTATGTCTTTGCGGTTCAAAATCGTTTATGTTTGATTAGTCCGAAATGGGAAGAGGATTTGTTCAAATATATAAATGGAATAATTGAACAGCAGGGACATAAGCTTTATATTATAAACGGAGTTCAGGACCATTTACATATTCTTATAAGTATGAATCCAAAACAATCTCCGTCAGATCTGATGTTTCACACAAAGCGAAGCTCTTCACTATGGATAAATGATAACAAACTTACATCAGTTAAGTTTTCTTGGCAGGATGGTTTTGGCGGTTTTTCGCTTGGTAAAACTCAATTAACACCAAAAATTAAGTATATAGAAAATCAAAAAGAGCATCATAAAAAAACTAGTTTTCGAGAAGAATATCTTAAGGTCTTAAAAGAATATGAAGTTGATTTTGATGAACGATATATCTTTAAATCAATTGAGTAAGCAGTTTTTCAATTCCAATTGTTTATGTCCTACGGGCAAAATGTTCTAAGGAGTATTTTTTTTATTGACATATATGTCCTACGGACAAAAAATAGTTTGCAAACTTAAAATTTTTGCATACAATTTTTGTTTTGTAGTCCGTAGGACTTCAATGTCAATAAAAAGTAACAATCCGCTCCCTAGTTTGTCCGTAGGACATAAACATTTTTGATTTTTTTTTACTGATAGAACCTCAAACTTTAACAATGTGTCAATGGGGAAAAACAAATACAGTTCCCAAATCTAAAACTTTAGCATACAATTTTTGTTTTGTAGTCCGTAGGACTTCAATGTCAATAAAAAGTAACAATCAACTCCCTAGTTTGTCCGTAGGACATAAACATTTTTGACTTTTTTTTCTAATGATAGAACCTCCTACTTTACCAATGTGTCTACGGACAAAAAAACACACAGTTTGCAAATCTAAAACTTTAGCATACATATAATTTTTGTTCTGTAGTCTAGATATTCTGGTGATACTGACCGAGGATATATACATTTTTCTTCAATATCGAACTAAGGTTAAAAGAATATGAAGTTGATTTTGATGAACGATATATCTTTAGATCAATTGAGTAAACAGTTGTTTCAATTCCAATTGTTTATGCCCCTTCGGCAAAAGCTCAGGGCATCGCCTACGGGCAAAGTGTTCTAAGGAGTATCTTTTTTTATTGACATATATGTCTTACGGACAAAAAACCCCAACAAAAAGATTACTTACAATACCTATGTATAGTCCGTAGGACTTCAATGTCAATAAAAAAACAACAATCAATTTCCTAGTTTGTCCGTAGGACATATACATTTTTAGCTTTTTTTTCTAATGATAAAACCTCCTACTTTATCAATGTGTCTACGGCCAAAAAAACACACAGTTTTGCAAATCTAAGACTTTAGCATACATACAGTTTTTGTTTTGTAGTCTAGATATTCTGGTGATACTAACCGAGGATATATACATTTTTCTTCAATATCGAACTAAGGTTAAAAGAATACGAAGTAATCCGATTGAAATGCAGAAAGTGTATATATAAACATTCAGTTTTCGCATTTGGTTTGCAGTAATTCGGTTGGTTTGTCTCTCATATTGGCATCTCCATGGTTTAAAACTTGATGTTGAAGGAGCAATACAGCATGCTCTGCATTTACGACAATTCAAAATATAATTTTTCACTTTTCACAAAGGGATTGTCATACAATAAAACACCAAATAATGCATTAAACCTATTTTTGGAACACGATTTTTACAGTTGCACTTTTTGGAATTATCGTAAATTTTAAACTTAAATTTTTGAAAATTTATTAACTTCGCAGCGAATTATGTGCAAAGACTTTATTATAATAGCTGGTCCATGTAGTGTTGAGTCAGAGGCTCAAGTTATAACAACTGCACGAGAACTGAAAGAAAAAATATCTCCTGATTATTTTAGAGCAGGAATATGGAAACCTCGTACACGTCCGGGAAGTTTTGAAGGTGTTGGCGAAAAAGGACTTAAATGGCTGCAGTTTGTACAACAAAAAATAGGAATCAATGTTATTACCGAAGCGGGTTGTGCAAATCATGTTGAAAAACTAAGCAAACATGACATAAATTCCTTTTGGATAGGAGCCCGTACAGTTGCAAATCCATTTTCGGTACAAGAAATTGCAAAAGCAGTAAAAAATACTGACGTAAATGTATTTGTAAAAAACCCCATACATCCCGATATTGAATTATGGATTGGTGCAATAGAGCGCTTTTTAAATGCTGGTATTAAAAATGTTTATGCAATTCACAGAGGGTTTTATCCATACGAGAAAACACACCTTCGAAATGTTCCACGTTGGGAAATACCAATAGAGCTTGCAAGGAGATTTCCAGATATTAAGATTATTTGCGACCCAAGCCATATTGCTGGAGACACAAAATATATTGCTGAAATTTCGCAACGTGCAATAGACCTTAATATGTGTGGCTTGATGATAGAATCACACTATAATCCTGAAATAGCTTTAAGCGATAAAAAGCAACAACTTACACCTGACCAACTAAAAGCATTACTTAGTTCGTTAAATTTTAGAACTGCTAAAATAAACGATGATACTTACAAAATAAAACTTGCAGACTTACGTGAAAAAATTGATGTGATTGATTATCAGCTAATTGATATGTTAGAACATAGGTTTAAGTTGGTTGATGAAATTGGAGATTTAAAAAACACACACAATGTTACTATCTTACAACTTGATCGTTGGAAAAGCATTGTCGAATCACGTCTTGATTATGCAAATACAGATAATATTTCGAGAGACTTTTTGCTTAAAATACTCCAGATGATTCATAAGGAATCTATTCAAAGACAGAATGATATTTTTGGGGGTTGAAAAGCTTTTTTTAACCTGATTTTGGTTTTGTTTGTTTATTTACTGTCGTTTATATTGCCTTCAATTTACTGTCAGAAATAGGATTTGATGTTTTTGGAGGCAATATAAAGTCGAAATTTGTTCGCTTTTAACTCTTCACACTTCTCACTTCGGCAGGCTCACTTCGGCAGACTCAGTGCATCGCTTTTCACTCCCCACTCCGCACTCCCCACTCCCCACTCCCCACTCCCCACTCTCCACTCCCCACTCCCCACTCCTCACTCCCC
>Ga0265295_1002641_pt1 | contig 27695 bp, 24 predicted proteins | sample Munlansysbiofilm_FD_192503 | JGI IMG/M metagenome (GOLD analysis project Ga0265295, IMG submission 192503) | Leachate microbial communities from a municipal landfill in Southern Ontario, Canada - Methane capture system biofilm | ecosystem: Engineered > Solid waste > Landfill > Unclassified ... | reverse complement strand
ATCTTCATCAAAAATCTGATTCTCAGCGACCTTCTTAAAAAAGATGTTTGAGAAAACATAAGATCCAAGCAGAGAATGGTTGGATTGAAATGTTAACTTCTTATCTTGGCAGAACAAATTATTCTCCATTTTAAGAATCTGAAAATTTGGATTTACCTTACCTAAATCATGATAGGCAATAGCTGCAAGAAATATTTCTTTTAATTGATTTCCCCATTCCAATTCATCTTTTATTTGCAAAGATAAAATGAGCTGTTCTATCAAAGAATCAAGCACACTTTCTAATCCGTGTTTGTCTACCAATTTTAAACAGTATGCGGATACTAATTCTGAGTGTTCATAAAGTGTTTCCTTTATGGATTTATCATTAGATAAATGGGCATAGTAAGGACTCCTAAGCTCTTTAAAAACTAACAAAAGGTTATTCAAACAATCCCTAGAACAATTGAATGATTTCATTACTCGACAATTTATAAAGTGGATACGAATCAGGTAAAACATAATCTTGTTTTAATTCCCAATTTGTGAAGGCAAAATCTTTGTATTCATATTGGAATAAAGGTGATTCTATGTAACCTATCGGCAATCGCTCAAAATACATGTATTTGCTTCCGTTCAATGTTAAAACTCCAGGACGAAAACGGTTATTGATTTTTCCTTCTTTTACAGTTTCTTCTTTAATAAAAAGACTTTTTATTTGAAAAGCACCTTCGGGTTTAAATGTTTCATATTTATACTCTTGAAAATTATCCCACCATAAAGAAAATTCATTCTTACCCATGTATGGTAAATATTCTGCTTTACTGCCCTTTAAATAATTGTAAAGTTTAGCTTCTGTTTCATTTTCCATATCCACCAATACCCAACACTTAAATGCTGGAGCTACTAAAGTCTGTTCTGTTATTATCAAATTACCACCTTTCTCTTCGCTTGCCAAGCCAGTGGTATTATTGTACTTGATAATAGTTTTTGTAAAACCTCCGCTTTCGTGGTAAGTTTTACCATTTTCCTCTAGTGGTGCAATTGATACATTCAAATCTTTTAACTTTTTATAATAATCTGGCATTTCGCCATGTTTTTGAAATCCTTTTTCACCAATAATTGCCCCTAATATCCCCAAAAGTGAAGGCTTGTGGAGCATATTAAATGTCAGATAAATTGGATCGTTGGTGTCGGGTTTCTTTAAAAAGCCAAAATCTGATTTAATATTAATTGAAATTACTTTTTTCATACTTCGGTTATTTTCATACCCAAAAGCTTTTCAAATCAGTCGGGTTTGGATAAGTTTACAAACTTTTAATTGTCGCATTCTGAGGTGCATTCTTTACCTCAAGAGAAGCTGAATTCAAATAAATTTCAATGCCTTCAATTTCTGTAGCATTTAAATCAACAATATTTTTCAATTCTATCAAATCAAGTTGAACTTTATCGTTATTTTTTTCTTTAGCCATTTTTATTAATTGGGTAAAATTCGGCAAAACCAATTTTGATTCCGGTTTTAATGTAACCCATAACAATAATTCATTTTCGCAACCCGTTTTTGCCGCTGAGTCGTAATAAGTAACACCTTTTTTTAAAGCTTCTTTCAGCTTAATGATATCGTTGGTAGAAATCACTTTTGCATCTTTCCCTGCTAATTCGGTAATATCTTCCAAATTTTTTGGGTTAACTGAGAAGTGATGCAAATAATGACCTTCATGCAAACGGCTTTGGCGACCGAGAGTTGTTGCACTATTATCTTCGTTTTTTTCATTCGGATTTCTGAATGGCGACATAATTTGCTCTGAATAGAAGTTGTTCTCATGCCAGATATTGACTCCATGAGTAATTTGAACAGGACCATGAACCGAAATAGCGACATTATTGGTTTTTGATTTTTTTGCAAAAGTTGCACCAAAAAGACGAATGTCTATGCAACTCAAAAGGTCACTTGCAATAACTTTTTTGTCTTTTTCATCTTTATGGTCAGGAAAAGCTGTTGCAAAAGCATCATCTAGACTATACGGAATAAAATCTTCATTATACCTTTTGAAGTAGAAAACCTTTTCTTCTTTGTAATTTTCCTTCAAAAAGTTCTTAACTGCATATTTCAATGCTTTATCAGTTGCATAAACAACACCATTGGGTAAGGTTCTAGGTTGTCCAGAAAAATCAGCATTATAATTTGCATTTACTGCTTTTATTATCGCTGCTCCATAAATTCTTTTTGAGTAAGTCATATTGTTTTATATTTTAATTGTTATTACTTTTCTTTTTTAAATATTGATTCTGAAAAATATCCTGCCAAAATCATCGGTAAATGCTCTTTCATATTTGAAAGATTTGGAAAATAACCCATTACCTCACTAAATATTTTATCAAATTCGTATTTATTAGCGTATAATACCAACTTGTATTTATACGTATTAAACGTATTTGCAATTGCTTGTTTAAACAGGATAGGTTCTGTTTTCTGTAGGAAAGGTTCAAGCAATGCATGTGTACGATTTGCCGATTCACTTTGAACTAATAATTTCCATATTATCTGTCCAGATGCAAATGCAAATTCTTCATCTGTCTCAATGTGAAGAGATTCGGTTTGAGCGATTTCCCGAAGCTTTGTTTGTAACTCTACTGTTTTATTTGCCATATTATTAGTTTTAAAATTATTATCAAAAAGTGGCTGTATCCCGAACCAGAGGCTTAATTTTTTTCTTATTTGTGTGGTCTTTTTTAATTCATCATCATGCCTGAGATCATCAATAATTGAATCAATAAACATTTCATCAATCATTGCCATAGTTATCCCATTTTGCTTTGATTTGTAAATAAAATCATACCATGCTCTCCTATATTTATAAAGTAAATTATAAATAGAATCTGTTAATCCATAGTCTGGTTTTATCTCAAGATCATCAAAATATTTAATCCATAATGAACCAGTCTTCGTTTCTTGTACCAGTTGTTTGTTAAAAATAAAATTTACAATTAAAAATTGAAAATCAAAAACATTATGCTTTTTACTGTTAAAATACTCTGTGAATTTTATTCCAAATAATTCTCTAATTACAAAATCATTTTCTGATTTATCTTTTAAGGAGTACTTAAAAACTGGAACAAAATCCAAGTCAATGATTCTACCTTTCTGAACAAACAAAAGATAAAAATTTTGAAGATTGGTTCGTCTTAGATTAAGTAACGCTCTAATTATCTCTGAATAGCTAGCAACACCATCATTATTAAATAGCTTAACAACATCAGCATTTAAATTCACTTCATCTTTATCAACAAAAATTGGAAGTGGGTTTGGTAGTTGCTTGTTCTGGCTCAATTGATAAAACTTCCATATTAATTGGGCATCTTTACCATCAATACGATAATTAAATTGAAAACTGGCAGATTGATGTTTTAGAAAACGCTTTTTGTCATTGAAAGTATTTAAGCTATCGCTTACTCCATAAATAGTATTCTGAAAAGTGGAGTTAAATTCTGCTTTATTAAAAACATTTTCACCTATATACTTTAAGTATGGTCTCTTGTATTGTTCTATAGATACTTCTTTTAGATAAAAGACAATAACATATCCATCTTTTAAAGAATCAAAACCTATACTATTTAAAAGTTCCCAGAAGTTCCTTAGAAGATAATTTTTCAAAAAATCATACCATATGCGAGCTTGCTCATCTTCGATATATTCTTCAGCTTTTTTAAAATACTGTTTGGAAAGCTCAAGCAGAATACCTTCTTGCCCAATAAGTGAACCATCTTTTCTTGTTTTGTATAGATTATTTAGTATTCCAATTTTTGTAAATCCAACAGTATAAGGAGAGCATGTGACATTAAATATTTTTAAATTTGGATTAAATATTTTATTTTTATCAACTGGCTTTGAAGATTGAAGCACCTTTCGACAATGGTCAAAAAATGGTGTAATATCATCTTTTTTTGTAAAAAGTCCAATATCTTCACTTAAAATACTTCCTGCTTCATCTACATTTTTCAGGACATAATTACCATCCTCAAGTCCAATATCCAGTGCAACATAAACACCTTCTTTAAGCCTAGCTCCTTCTTCAAAAAGATCTGGAGCCTGATCTTCAAGTGTTTCTACAAATTGGCATATTTCTCTTATCATATTTTAATAATTTTCATCAATTAAAGTTAAACGGTTTATTATTCCCTCCCCCTTCACACCACCTCCCCACACCCAAACCCCAAGCTATTTGATTTGCCGAAACCAGCATAAAAGCCAATTTTATTAAGTTCGGGTGTTGAATTAAGCTCAAACTCAAATAAATATCCTGTTAGCTTTGTTTCGCTGGGTTTATCTGCTTTTATCTTTATTAATCGCTGTACTGGTTCGCTCAGTATTTTTAAATTAAAATTTGTTACATCAAAATCCCTGACTTCGTTATAAGCATTGTATTTCTCTATTAGATTGCTTATAAATAATTTTTCAAAATCTTTGTGAAAGGGATTTAAATGATCTGTTTTGTTTTCGTTAAACGGATTTTTCTGTATTAAATGTACCGGCGAAATTAACCTAAATTTCATTTTTTCTTTAAATTGTGGTTCAGGCAGTTTCTCTACTGATTTTACATAAAACTTCGCACTGCTTATTTTGTCGCCAATGCTAAATTCTTGCTCTTGAAATATGCCAGATATAAACGGATCCATAATTTCTGTCGAATAAAAAGATACAAGCAAAGAAACTTCGTTACTGAGTATTTGCAACCTATCGCCTCTCTGTTTGTAACGAAAATCCTTAAGATTCGAAAATGTAAACATTTTAAACTGTTTATTCTTATTCATAAACCCATGAGCATGTAACCAGTCGGCAAACTCAGGATTCCCAAAATGAATTAGTTTATAAATCCATGCAGAAATCTCATATTGATAATTAATAGGTATCAGCTCATTTTGCCCTTTTGTTTCTAACTTTAGTACTAATCTCATATTATATTTCTCAATTTTATACCCAATTTGTCAATACTTGCCGAAAATTATTTTCCTATTTTACTTCTACAATCCTAACCAATACCCCAATCTGTTCTTCGGGATTAGCTTCTGGTTTAACTTTATTAATATTTGCCTCAAAAATGCTATTATAGCCACTATTTATCAAAATGCTAATTTCTTTGTTTGCCTCACGTGGGACGAATCCCAACTTCACATCTTCGAAATACAAGGCTACTGCATTTGCATCATATTTATTTTCCGACTCTGCAATCAGTTTTAACTTTGTGCCTATTTTCAAGTCCTGAAACACATCAACTCCATCATAGTATGTAAATCCTGCAATATTAAAATGTTTAAAATATCTGTTTTTCATAATTAAATATTTTTATTCTCTACAAAGATATTATGGCATTTTGACAACTTGTGTCAATGAAAAATTATTAATTTTATTTTTAATAAATTCTTTAAAATCTTCCGAATCCAAAATCTCAACATCACCAGATAATCCCATAACAAAGCGTCCAATACCTTCGTATGAGCAAACATTTGTATTTAATAACCATTCATTTTTGCTTAATTGAGTAATGTCTCTTTCGGCCAGTGGATATTCTTCGGTAAGTAAACTGGTAGCTCTTACACCCATTTTTAGTTTTACAGGTAATTGTTCAAAACTGCTTATTCTAAAAATATCAATAAACCCTGCTTTGTGTTGTTTCTGAAACTTCCAGTTTTTTTCACTAATTATTACATCTTCAATTCGTGAGACTTTAAACAGTTTATTTTGGTTGGATTCCAATTCATAAGCCCAAACCTGAATGTAATTTGTGGTAAATGCAAAAACTTCAACTAACCTATCTCGAACAATATTGCTTTTTGCGGAGCTGTAATTTTTCAACACAATTTGTTTTCGTTGCACAATTGATTCTGCCAAAGCATTTATATTATCTGAGTTTTTCCCTTTTACAACAGTTTCGGCTAGAATTTTATAGTCGTAAACAGTTCCTAATTTTCTTTTCAAATTTTGTTTAAGCAAGTTGTTTTCGTCAATGCTGTCTATAGCTTTTTTCAAAATATGCGACTCTTCTTCTGTAAAATGAAGCAGTTTACTAATATCTTTGAATTGAGGTGAAGATTTGTCAAGTTTGTAAATATCTCCCTTGTTTTTAATGACAAATCCAGCTTCGCGAAAAGTATCAATATAACGATAAATTGTTCGTTCAGAAACTTCAAGCCTTTCTGCAATTTCAGAAATAGAATAATTAATATTCCCTGTTAGCATTTTCATCAAACGCAAAAGCCTTTCTAATTTTGGTTGATTGGCCATATATTGATAATTTTTTAGTAAATGTAAGATTTTTTCTACATAAACAAAACTAAAAACTAAAAAAGCTTATAAATTTTTCGATTCCGCTATATTTCAAACGTAAACCAATTATAGACGTACGGCCGAAATAACAAAAAAAATGGTGCGATTATAAACCATGTAGAGACGTACGGCCGCACGTCTCTACGTGGTTTATAATTATCGTGGGTTTGTTTTGTTACAGTAAAAATGTGAAACTGGGTTTGTTTTGTTACAACAATATCGCAAAACTGGGTTTGTTTTGTTACAATTTATGTTATATTTGCATTTTATAAACTTAAATAATATGCTTTAACTATGCAATTTACAAGAAATGTTTATCAAAATTTATGTGACTGGCGAAACAGTCAAGATAGAAAGCCTCTCGTGCTAAGAGGGGCAAGACAAGTAGGAAAGACAACTTTAATTAAGAGTTTTGCAGATTTATATAAGAATAAAATTTTCATTAATCTGGAAAAGGAAATTGATTTTGAATTTTTTAATCAGTACAAAGATGTCAAAACACTTGTTGAAGCTTTGTTTTTACGGAATAATATTTCTCCTGATGATATTTCAGACACAATTCTTTTTATTGACGAAATTCAAGAGTCTCCAAAAGCAATATCCATGCTTAGATACTTTTACGAAGATGTTTCGAAATTGCATGTAATTGCCGCAGGTTCTTTGCTCGAACATGCAATACGAAAAGTAAAAAGTTTTCCAGTAGGCAGAATTACATACTTATATCTTCATCCTTTAAGTTTTGATGAATATTTGCAGGCAACTTCGGATTATTTGCTTTATGAGCAATTGCAAATAGTACCTGTAAGCATCTCTGCCCACAAAGTTCTGTTAGAAAAATTTAATCAATATGCCATTATTGGTGGAATGCCTGAGATTGTAAGAAAATATATTACTAATGGAAGCATTGCATCTCTACCTCCAGTTTATGAGAGTATTTGGGCAACATATAAAAACGATATTGAGAAATATGCTATCGGCGATGCAAATGCTAAAGTTATAAAGCATGTCGTTAATTCGGCTCATTTATATTTTGACCAAAGAGTCAAATTTCAACATTTTGGAAATTCAAATTATCGCTCGAGAGAAGTTGGCGAAGCTTTTCGTAGTTTAAATGATGCAAAAATAATTCAATTAGTTTATCCTACAACATCTATAACTCCACCTGTAATTCCAGATTTGAAGAAAAGTCCCAGGTTACAGTTTCTTGATATTGGAATACTTAATCATGAACTAAATATTCAAGCTGATATGCTTGCATTTGATGATTTTAGTGAGTTATATAAGGGGGCTCTAATTCCACAATTGATTTTTCAAGAGTTACTTTCTCGGAATGTGAATACATACAAGAAGCCTATTTTTTGGGTAAGAGAAAAAACTCAGGCATCTGCCGAAGTGGATTTAATAATACCTTATAAAGATATGTTAATCCCAGTTGAAATTAAATCTGGTTCTACAGGAAGTCTAAAATCGTTACACCAATTTATTGACAGAACTGATCATCCTTATGCGGTTAGAATGTATGCTGGAAAGTTTGTTGTTGAAAATGCTGTTACTCCCGCAGGCAAACCGTATCTCCTTATGAATCTGCCTTATTATTTAGGAACAATGTTAAAACTATATATTGAATATTTTATAAATAATTTCACAATTTAATTTGTAATTATTTCTTAATCTTTTACAAAACCTAATAATACTAACATCATTCATATTTTAATTTTTCAAAACTGCCTTTGTTTTGTTACAGTAAAAACATAAAACTGGGTTTGTTTTGTTGCATTTTCAAATCATATAGATGTACTGCCGTGCGTCTGTACATGGTTTACAAATGTAGGTAATAATCCTTTGTTATTTCAATATATTCAGCGGTGTAATCGTGTCTGTTTTCTTTTTCAATTGCAATTGTGTGGTTCTGTAAAACAGTTTTATATTTGCCAATCTGTATTATTTTTCGAATGATTTCCGATTTGTAATTTGATTTAATATTTAAAATAGAATTTATATAAAAACCATTTTGTAGAGCGATTATCATAAAATACTCAGCAATAATTACAGGGTAAATAACTGCACAGTTTCCTTTTTTGGATAAATATTTCTGGCAGAATGTGATTATATCTTCAGGTTGCATTTTAAGAATATGTCGGGCAATTGCACGGTTTTGGTCAGGAGAATGTGTATCTGCTGTGTAAAATGGTGGATTTGAGACAATTACATCAAATTTGGATTCTGGTTCATATTCTTGTAGTGAGGTCTGAATAATCTTTATTCTTTCTTTCCACTTTGAGTTATTAACATTCTCTGTTGCATTTTTGCAAGCTTGTTCAAGAATATCGATTGCAACAATTTCTGCATTGGACTTTTGTGCAAGCATCAAAGCTATTAGACCAGTTCCAGTTCCAATATCCAAAATGGTTTTTGCATTTAAATTATTAAGCCATGCACCAATTAAAACAGAATCTGTTCCAACTTTCATTACGCCTGACGTATGCTCAATGCTAAACTCTTTAAATTTGAAAATATCTTTTCTCATCTAAAAATCTTCATTTACACCAACACCAAACAATGCAAAATCGTATTTTACTGGGTCATTTTTATCAAATTCTCTCAGTTTTTGTGTTAGTTCCAAAACTGCTTTCCAATCGTCTTGTTTTCTTTCTAACAGACCAAGCATTCGTGAAATACGTCCAGTATGTAAATCTAAAGGAATATATAATTGAGCAGGTTTGATGTTTTTCCAAATACCAAAATCTACTCCTTTATTGTCATTACGCACCATCCACCTGAGGTACATATTTAAACGTTTTGCTGCAGAGCCAGTATTCACATTTGCAACATGGCGTTTTGTCCGCTGTAGAAATGGAATTTCAAAAAACGCCTGATGAAATTTTGCTAAACCATCAAATAAGTTATCAGATGCGAACAAATTTTCGGGACTTCCATATTTAGTGTAAATATTTCTCAACGATTTTACAAAAAACTTAAGGTCTTCGCCATTAAATGTACGATGTACGGCATTATCAAAACGTTTTAAATCATTTTCTGCATATCCCATTATAAACTCGTAAGGCGAATCATCCATAAGCTCAATAAAATGTTTAGAATTTTTAATTATAGATTTTCTTTGTCCCCAGGCAATAGTTGCAGCAATAAATCCGCTAATTTCTATATCCTCTTTTTTACTAAACGAATGAGGTATTTTAATAGGGTCATTTTGAATAAACTTAGGATTTGCAAATTTGATGTATTTTCCCTCAAGAAAATCGAAAAGTTCGTCTTTATTTAGCTTTTTATCCATTTGTTAATAATTTAAACTATAAATTAACAATTTTTTTGTCAAATATTTGATAACAAATTACTTTATTTGTAAAATGATTATAAACTACCTGTGGAAAGGAATAATAATTGGCTTATCTGCTTCAATTCCGTTAGGTCCTATTGGTGTACTTTGCATCCAAAGAACATTGAACAAAGGGCGAAAATCGGGATTTGTTAGCGGTTTAGGTGCTGCTGCTGCAGATGGGTTTTACGCAATTGTCGCAGGGTTTTCGGTTTCAATTGTAACGGATTCTATTGCAGAATATCAGTTTTATTTACGAATTATTGGCAGTATTATTTTGCTTTTCTTAGGATATAAACTGATTATAACCAACCCAGCAGTCCAACTTAGAAAACAATTAAAAAAGAAAAGGAAAGGTCTTTTTGGCGATTTTATATCGATTTTTGCTCTTACATTGTCAAATCCGATAACGCTATTTGTTTTTGCGGCTGTTTTTGCAGGTTTTCAAGTAGTAGATCCAAACTCTAAAACTGTTTCAGTGCTTATTCTAATATGTGGTGTGCTTTTAGGAGCATCTTTATGGTGGTTTACCTTATCAAGTATCGTAAGCGTTTTACGTCATAAGTTTCGATTAAGACGTATGCTCATTATAAACAGAGTTGCTGGAATTTTAGTAATTGCTTTTGGGGGTTTTATTATTGCTACTTTGTTTTTCGATAAGTTTTAATTATTAGCGATTATGGGGTGATGGGGTGATGTGATGTGAGGATGAGTTTATCGATTTTCTGCGACTCTTGGCGTATCGTTTCTTGCAGACACTACATATAAAACATTTAAAACACTTTACTCAACCATTTTTCAAAAAACACATCGTAAATCTGATATTTACCGTTTTCATGATATATCATTTCTTTATCAGATAGTATCTTTACAGCACTGCTAACCGAGGATGGCTGACCTAATTTATACTGTGTTAAAAACCAACCAGCATTTATTTGACTAACACCACCTTCCTTAGCAATAGCAATCAAAATATTGAAATGCAAACTGCTTAATAAATTTCGATAATTATAAAACACATACTCTCGTTCTTTAACAATTTCTTCAGTAACAAGATTAATATCTGCTTGTGTAATTACACTACCAGCTTTTTCAAATAATCTATTAAAAAAATACTGAACGTAAAATGTATGATTACAAAAATTATCAATTTGTTGGTCAATATAAGCCGTATCAATTTCTTTATTTCTTTTCTTGAATTGTTTTTTTATAAACTTTGAATAAACCTTCTTATCAATTCTTCCTAATTCAAGCAAATCACTACTTTGATAAAAAGGCTTGCCATAATCACTAAACATTGAAATTAATGTATGTTTACTGCTACCCGAAAAAACAAAACTATCTTTATGCTGATGCTGTATCTGTGTTCTCAAAATTGCTTCAACATTCTTTTCAGGATAATTTGTAATTTGTTGAAATTCGTCTATTACAATAATGTATTTTTCCTTTTGTTCTGCCAAATATTCAAAAATTATCTGAATCGAGAGTTCACCCGACTTTTCATCATCTACCGTAACCTCAACAGATGGGACTCCTGTAACATCATCAAAAACCAACTTCCCCTTTATACCTGATAACAACTTTGATACTTTTGTAAGAAATCTACCATTCGATTTTTCGTCTTTTAGTATTGCGTCACTAAAAGTTTTTATAAAACCTGCTAGATTTTCTGTCGGTAATATATCAAGATATAAAATACGTGTAGATTTATTTTTTGACACTTTTTTTAACACATGCTTTAATAGAGCGGTCTTTCCCAACCTACGTACAGAAACTAAAGTTACATTACGACCATTTTTTAATGCGGAAATAATCTTTTCTGTTTCGATTTCTCTATCACAAAAATACTCAGGTGAAACATAATCCATCAAAGGGAATGGATTAATTAAATTATTTGTTCTTCCCATATTAAATTAAACAATTATTTGTAGAAATTAAAATATTACCGCTACAGGATTACAGATTTTTCGTTACACAATTTTCGTTACAGATTTTCCGTTACAAATATACAATTAAAAACATAACGAAGCAAATTAATATTTTGATATTGATCAGTTGATGTGGTGATGGGATAATGGGATGATGCTCAGAATTTCTTTATTTGCTCATAATCAAAATCACAATTTGTCCATTCCTCATCAATTGTAGCTCCTACTTTTTTGTAAAGCTCGATTGCCTTAGTATTCCAGTTTATTACCTGCCATCTTAAACGTCTGCAATTTTCATCTTTAGCAAGTTTAAAAATATGGTTTAATAATTCGTTACCAATGCCCATATTCCTATATTCTGGAGTTACATACAAATCATCAAGATATAGAGATTTTCCTACCCAAGTAAAATATGCAAAAAAGTATAATGCGATTCCGATAATTTCTTCAGTCTCCGATACTGCCACATAGCAACCAAATAAATGTTTTTCTTGCTTCATAAACTCAACAGTATTAAGAACTTTATCGGGAGCTTTTTCAAATAAAGCCAGCTCTTTAATAAAAGCTAAAATTTGGGGATAATCTTCTTCTGTGGATAGCCTTATAGAGTAATTCATGTCTTTTTTGCAATAAAATTAATCGAATAAAATTATTTAGTAGTTATTCTAAACATAGCCAAAATCTCTCAAATTAAAATCGCTATCTCTCCAATCCTTTTTCACTTTCACAAAGAACTCTACAAAAACTTTTTTACCAAAAAACAGTTCCATATCTTCTCGTGCGTGCGTTGCAACACGTTTCAAAGCACCTCCTTTATGTCCAATAACAATACCTTTTTGGCTTTGTCTTTCGACTACAATAACAACTTTTATTCTGATTATTTTTTCTTCTTCTTTAAACTCTTCAACAATAACTTCGCAAGCATACGGGACTTCTTTTTGATAGTTTTTAAGTATTTTTTCGCGGACAATTTCTGACACAATAAATCTTTCTGTTTTATCGGTTAGCTGATCTTTTGGAAACCATTCGGGACCTTCGGGTAAAAGACTAAAAATACGATCAAAAATCACGTCCAAATTAGTTTTATGCAATGCTGATATAAGATAGATTTCAGCTTTTGGGAGTTGTTGTTTCCAAAAATCTTGCAGTTCTTCCAATTTATCTGGGCGTGCTAAATCAATTTTATTTATCAGACACAAAATTGGAACATCTGTTTTTTGCAATTTTTCAATATACTCAATATTTTTATCTGAAGTCTCCACAACATCGGTAACATACAAAAAAACATCAGCATCTTCAAAAGAAGCAACTACACTATTCATCATTTTCTCTTGCAATTTATAATGAGGCTTAATAATGCCTGGAGTATCACTGTAAACAATTTGAAAATCCTCGCCATTAACAATTCCCAAAATTCTATGACGTGTAGTTTGAGATTTATTTGTAATTATTGATATACGTTCGCCAACCAACTCATTCATTAAAGTTGACTTACCAACATTGGGATTTCCGATAATATTTACAAAACCTGATTTATGCATATTGTTTTTTTGCAAAAATGAGAATAAATATTGGATTTAAGGCTATTTTTTTTGAGAAAGCAATTAGAAAACGACAATATACAGTAAATCACATAGAGTTGGGAGTGGGGAGTGAGCTAGAGTGGGGAGTGGGGAGTGAGCTAAAGTGGGGAGTGGGGAGTGGGGAGTGAGCTAGAGTGCGGAGTGGATAGCATTGCTTGTTCGTGTTGGTTTCAAAAAATCCTTATCTTTGTAAAAAAACTGCTAACAGATGAACATTGAAGAAATACGTATTTATTGTTTAAAAAAAGCTGCTGTAACAGAGTGTTTTCCATTTGATGAATTAAGTTTGGTTTTTAAAGTTGCCAACAAGATGTTTGCTCTTTCGGCTTTAGAAAAGCCTTCTAATATTGTTCTTAAATGCGATCCAGAACGTGCTTTGCAATTACGTGAAACATATTCAGAAATAGAAGGGGCTTACCACATGAATAAAACCATGTGGAATCAAATTGCATTGCAAGGTAATGTGCCTGATAAATTAATAATTGAGCTTATAGACCATTCTTATGATTTGGTTGTTAGTAAGCTATCAAAAAAAGATAGAATATCGTTCGGATTGTAGTGTTTTACAAGCTATCAAATATTTCCCTAACAACAGGGCAAGTTTCGATATTTTTTACGCAAACTGATAAAATGCTTTTTATATTTTTTTGATTTGTATGTGGATATTCGCGACAAGCTTTAGGACGAGATTTGTAAACCATACAATAGTTATCATCCATCAAAAAAGGACAAGGCATAGTTTTAAAAACATAATCTTTGTCTTCATCAATTTTTAAATATTGGCTAATAAAATCTGTGTTTTTTAATTTTAAATAGGCAGCTAACCTTGTAATATCCACATCGGTTAATCTTGGTCCTAAACTACGACAACAGTTTGCACATTCTAAGCAATCTATATGTTCAAAGGCTTTTTCATGCAATTCTAAAAAGGTCGCATCAAGTTCTTTGGGTTTCATTTTCCGAAGATGTTTCAATAAAACCGAATAATCGACAGGCATAAAATTATTTTTTTACAATTTTATAAGATTGGAAAATTCCCTCGCCTTTAAAACTCATAATATAAATTCCATTTTCAAATCCTGAAATATCGATTGTTTGAATATCAGAATTTATAGAGTTTGTGCTGGTTGTGTATATTTTTTGTCCTACGCTTGAATAAATGCTTACTTCTACACTTGTTTGTAAATTACTTTTCAAGTGATAGCGTATTATTCCGTCGGTAGGATTAACAAGGTTTGCATAAAAATCGGGTGTTGAAGACATACTTGCTACGCTGTTATTATCGCCAATTTGAAATTCAGCAACAACTGGTAGGTGGTCGCTCATATTATATAAAGCATTTATTACATCTGTGGGTAAGGAAGTATTTGTTGGATTGATAAGGTTTCCATTAAATCTATTTCCATCTTGTCCAACCGCCCAGTAAGTGTCTTCAACATATTTAATATCGGCCGTTCCATCCTTTAAAGATGAGCTAATTAAAATCCAATCAAATCTATCATCCATCCCACCATAGGAGAAACAGGTATTATTATAATCGTCACTTGTGGATTGCGTATGATAATCCTTAAATGAATCATTATTATTCCAATAGCCCAATTTATTAATAGGGTCGTAAAATGCTAGTGATGGATTACTTGGATTTATTAACATCTGAAAAGCCGGTTCGGTATGATAATATACATTCAAATCGCCAACGACAATAAAGTTTTGATTGTTTCCAAACTCTGATGATAAACGTTCCATTAGTGCTATAACCATAGCTGCCCTACCAAACTCGTCGCTACTACTACTACCAGCTTTTAGGTGCATAACAACAACATAAAACAAAGTTTCTTCGACCATTTGCAGGCATTTTAGTTTATATATATTTATGTCTCTAACATCTGTTACTACAACGGGTTGAGACATTAGTTGGAATTTATTACTGTCGTAGTATAATCCATTTATTAAATATGAGCCAGATTGGTCGGTTGGTGCAGCAGCTAACCACTTAGTTTCTCCGTTATTATTGAGGGAGTTCCCCAGAATATAATTTGTCATATAATTAATATTTGAGCTTTTGCCGAGTTCACAAACGGCAATAATATCGGGTTGTTGATTATTAACAATAGTAGCCAAATAAGCTGCTTTGTTTGCATGTGGATTGTTTTCGGCTGTACAATATGATGTATAATTACCAAAATTCAAGAGATTGTATGACATCACTTTAATTTTGCCCTGCGAAAAAACTGAAAATGGAATCAGCGAAAGACTAATAATTAATAATTTAAATTTCATTATAATTTTAAAGTAAGAAAATAATCAATGCAATTAAGCCATTTTTTAAGTTATTAATAGTTTCACTTTGGTGTTTTTATACAAAAATCGATGAATTTGAAGTTAAAATTACCATAAAACTTAATTCAAAATATCTTTTTTATCTAATTCAATAATTTTTCCAAATTTAGCAAGTTTATCCATATCAATGTTCTTTTTATTTCCTACAATACATATAAGCATAGGTTTTTGTTGAATATTATTTTCATAAAACTCATAAATTTGCTTAAAATCGAGATTGTCATATACTTTATAATCAATGATAGCGGGGTCTTCTTTATATCCTTGTATTTTCCAGCTTTCTATTTTTTCGCTAATATTTCTCCAAGTTGGTTTAGAGCTATTAATTGATTGCGTAAGTGCTGCTGCTATATCTGGCATTCTATTTTCTTTTACTGGCATTTGATGTATTAGGCTGTCCATTAAACTTATTGCATCAATAGTTTTGTCGCATTGAGTCCCAACATAAGCTTGCAAGTAGCCTTTATCTTTTGGTAAAAAGGCAGGACGGTAAACCGCATAAGCCGAGTAAGCCATAGAGCGGAACTCACGTACTTCCTGAAATACAATTGCAGACATTCCTGTGCCAAAATATTGATTGTAAGCTTTTGCAATTGTGCGTTCTTCGGGATTGTTTATTTCGCCATCAACATAAAAATATATTCTGCTTTGCAATGATTTTGGATCGTCTAAAAACAAAATAGTATTTTCTTTGTATTCAGTTCTGTCGAAAAATACGGGAAATTTCGTGTCTGATTCTTTTGTTTTAAAATTCAAATTTTCTTCAGTTATTTCAGCAATAAGTTTAGGGTTTAGGCTGCCTGAATAATGAATACTGAACTTTTCATTAGTAACACTTGACAAAAGATCGAGTAAATCTTGCGAGCTTGTATTTTTTATTTCTTTTACCGTTGTGCGGCGTAAATACTTTGAGTTTTTACCATATAATCCGTAATTAAACATTGCACTTGCAAGCTCGTCGGGGCTACTACTTTCGAATTTTCGACCAAACGATGCGTTACGTTTTATGTTTTTTAGTTTAGATTCATCTGCTTTAGGCGATTTTAATAAGCTTGTAATCAAGTCTATCGATTCCTTGAATTTACTATCAAAACCATCAATGTAAATTGTAAAATAATTATCTTCGACATTTGTATAAAACGAGCAACCAAGCTGTTGCAACTGGTTATTAAATTCATTAAGTTCCAGTTTTTCTGTACCTATTAATTGTATATATTCGGCGAGTTGTGACAGTTGCATATCTGAGTTTGTTCCTTTTTGGAATTTAATAGTCAGATTAAAAATATCGTTTATTTTATTTTCGACATAATAAATTTTTGCTCCGCCTTTGAGTTCGATGCTTGTAATGTCTTTTTCAAAATCGACAAAATTAGGTTTTGTTTTATTTTCGGGCATTTCGTTAAGTTTTTTACCAAATTTAGATTTTGCCTCAGTATTTACAGGTATTACAGGGTCGAATCCAGGTTTTTCGAGTCTATTTTTTTTAGGGAATCCCATTTTCGACTGAAAAGACAGCATATTTTCGTTTAGATATTTTTCGGCTACATTTTTAATATCCTCTGCTGTAATTTCACTTATCATTTTAGGATAGTTTATAATTTCGTCCCATTTTTTGTTGGCAGTAAATAAGCTGGCTATTAAAAAAGCTCTATTTGTTGGGTCTTCTAGAGATTGCTGATGTTCTTTAATCATATTGAGTTTAACCGCTTCTAACAATTCTTTATCAATATCTTGAGTCTGCAATTTCATAATCTCATTATTTACAATTTTGAATGCTTTTTTATGCGATTGTCCTATAATTTTGGGAACATAAAGAACAACTATTGCTCCATGGTCGTTTCTGACATCACCAAAACACATTGCCTCAAGTAATTCGCCTTCGATACTTAGTTTATCTAAATAACCTGTTGATGAGCTATTACTAAGCAATGCAGTAGCCACTTCAAGTGCAATTTCATCTTTATGATTTGCAGGAATTGTTCTATATCCAATCAATCCAGCTTTTACTGGAGTTAATCTTTCGACTACTTTTTCAATTCCTTGAAACGCAGGTTCTTTGTATTCTGGGAATTCTGGAATTTCGCCTGATTTCCATGAGCCAAAATATTTTTCTATCATTGGTTTAACTTCATCAGTATTAAAATTACCAGTTATAATCAGTGCCATATTGTTTGCCACATAATATGTTTGGTGCATTTTTCGCATATTTGTAAGAGATGGATTTTTGATATGCTCGCTTGTGCCAAGAACTGTTTGCGTTCCGTAGGGATGGTTTTTATAGAAATTTTTGTAAAAAGTTTCTATTAGATTTGTTGCAAAATTATCTGCATACATGTTTTTTTCTTCAAAAACAGTTTCAAGCTCCGACTGAAACAATCTAAACACTGGATATTTGAATCGATGCGAATAAATCATCATCCATTTTTCCATTTGATTATTAGGAAACATATTAAAATATGCAACAATCTCATCCGATGTAAAAGCATCTACCATGCTTGCTCCAATCTGATCTAAAGTTCTGTCAAGTTCGTTTGGGATAGCATATTTACCGGCTTCGAGGGATAACTCGTTAATCTTTTTTTGAATCGCTTTTCTTTCTGTCTCGTCATTGATTTTTGCTAATTCATCATATTTTTCTGAAATGCTGTCGAGGTATAACTTTTCGGCTTTATAATCTGTTGTACCAAGCTCGTCAGTGCCTTTAAACATCATGTGCTCTAAATAGTGAGATGTGCCAGTATGCTCGGCTGGGTCGTATTTTCCGCCAGTTTTTATTACTACAGCACCCAAAACATTTGGAACACTCGTATCTTCGTTAAGATAAACGCTTAGTCCGTTTTCTAATTTATATTCTGTTAGTTTAAGCTTATTCTCTTTATTTTGGGCTGTTACAAATAAAGAAATTAAGACGATTGAAAGAAAGAATGCTATTTTTTTCATAATATTCGTTTTTTATTAGATAGTTATCGTTTTTATTTATTAATTAAATCAATCAATGTTTTTCTTACGTTTTTTATATTCTTTTTTTGTCAAGATTTGTGTTGATAACACATAAATATTTGTTTTAGGTTTATTAAATAATCCTATTCGAGTATTAGAGAGAGTCTTTAATATCTCATTGCCTAATACAATTTCTCCAAAGACCGTATATTGTCCGTCATAAATTGGCACACCTCCCAGATTTGTGTATTTGTCTATCTGAAATTTATCAAGGACAAAAAGACTTTTGCCATCTGCTTTAATTCGTGGTTTAACACTATCGGTAAGCTGTACATATAATTGTGTAAATTTGTCGTTGTTACGGTTTGTTTTGTACTGATTAAGACTATCTTCAAAATGTTTATGTCCGGGTTCTTTCAAAAATGTTGATATATAATCTGCTATCAATGGTGCATTTCGTTTAGCTTCAAGGGTTCTTAATAATTTTTGATTTGCTGGGATACCATCAATTATATAAAACAAAATATTATCAGAAACTTGTTCAGGGTTTTTGTCATTATTTATTCTGTACATTCCTACTGCACCAGTCTTATTAATAAGTTTCGGATTAAATTCTGGATTGATTGTGTTGTCAGGAAATGAATCAAAGAGTAAATCATCTTCTTTTTCGTTAACTGGCAATCCGATTTTATGCATTCCGTTAGGCATTACTGAATATATTAAAGTACTGTCATACTGCATATTGTGGCAATTTTTCAAGAAATTATCACGATGGAGAGGTGTCCCTTCGTATAAACCTAAAATAAAATCTCCATGATTTGTTTTAATCTCGACAAACTTATTTATTTTTGCAGGGTTATTAAAAATCGTGCATGAAGAAACAAATATCATTAAAAAAAAAGCAGCCAATAGATTATTTTTTCGTTTAAACATAAAAAATATTTTTTTTTATTAAAAAAGTTCACTAATATTGTACATTACAAAAGTAAACAAAAAGTTATAATTATGAATAGAATTTTAAATATTGTCATAATCGCTGTAATACTAACAGGAGTTGTTGTTTTTAATTATAGTTGTAGGCCAGAGGATCCACCAAAAGCGGTAGTAACAGTTATTGATGAAGATAACAAGCCAGTAGAAAAAGCACAGGTTGTTGTTAGAGCAGCTAATTCGGAAACTGCTCATACTATTGTTTATTTGCTTAACGAGGCTAAAGCTGTTGCTGATACTCAATATACAGATAAGGAGGGTAAGGTGTTTTATGATTTTAAATATGAATCAATTTATAAAGTTGAAGTAACAAAAGGGACAGATAAAACACATGCTTTTGTTCGTCGTGGAGTAGGTGTTTTGATTTTAGAAAATGATAAAACTTACGAAACAAAAATCGAAATAAACGAACAAACTGTTTTTAATTAGACCTTAATTTTAATTAAACTATAATCTCATGAAAAAAATTTTACTTTCTGGGCTATTGATTTGTTTAGCCTCAATTTTGTATTGTCAGATTTCAATTTTAAGGTCTGATGTTTTTAATTTAGGTGATGAGTTTCCAAGAATTTATTACTCTTTTGAAGCAGAAGGAAATGGTTATCATATTGATAGTGTATTAACTAATCCTGTGGTTTTTGATGATCTTCGTTTTCCTTTTATTGAGATTGATACTTTAGTTTACACTAGCCCTTCAGAAACTGATTCTGATGGTATTTATGCAGATGCAACTTGTTCGTTTTGGACTCGAGATGGTTTTATTATGCATTTGCTTATTACCGATGAACAAATGAGGCTTATAGGCGTTCAGGGGCAATTGCCAATGACTGGTGACCCAATGAATTTGGTCTTTACAGACACATTAATAATGAGCAATTTCCCATCTACTTTTGGATCTTCTCATCAAGATACTGGCTCTGGATTTGAGAAGCAGCATATTTCGGTTTTTGAAAGCATTATTCCCTCCGAGTATTATGGTCTTTTTTCTGGTCTTTATGATACTGTTAGATTTAAAATGGATTTTGCAATACATGCTGAGTATGATGAGTTTGGCATTATGCAATGTGTAGGAGACTCAAATCTAAACGGTAGTTTTCATTATTTGCGAGAAAATCGTCAATTAATTAATGTATTTGATATCCAATTACGAGAAAAATCTTCGGGAGTTTTTTCTTCAATCGGCGATAATCCTTTGATAGCAGCTCAACTTCCTGTGGAGTTGCCAATGATAGACACAACAACAAGTTACGCATATTGGACTAAAGGTAACAAAAATCCACTTGCAGAGATAGAAATGAATACAGGACGAGATTCAGTTTATAATGTAACATATAGGTATGCTTTTTTAAGTAGTTCGCCAAATTTTGAGATGATAAAACACAGCGTATTTCCAAACCCTGCTGATAATTATTTTACACTTAACATTGCTGATTTCAATAATCAAAAATTGGAAATTTATTCAATTGAAGGCAAAAAAATAGAACAAATTATATTATCTTCTCAGAGTTCAAAAATAGATATCGCCGACATGTCGAATGGGACATATATCTATAAAATACTTGACAAAAATAATAAAGCCGTTGCTGGCGGTAAGTTTGTAAAAAACTAAATTTTATAAATTAGGGGCTATAGCTCAGTTGGCTAGAGTGCTTGACTGGCAGTCAAGAGGTCAAGGGTTCGATTCCCTTTAGCTCCACGATTTAAGATTTTAGTAGCACCACGTAATCGAATGATTGCGTGGTGTTTTTTTTATCCGTTACAATTTAGCAAACAGTGGCTACAATTAGAAAACTCGCCTCTTAGTCTGGAGTTTATTAGTCCTGAGATGCGTTTGCGTAGAGGTTCGATATTTATTTTAAGTAGCACGTCGTTAGCAAATGCGAACATTAGCATTAGTCGGGCTTCTTTTTTGTTTATTCCTCTTTGCATTAAGTAAAACAGAGCAGTTTCGTCTAGTTGCCCTACTGTTGCTCCGTGGCTACATTTAACGTCATCGGCATAGATTTCGAGTTGTGGTTTTGTTCGCATTTTAGCATCTGGCGTTAAGCAAAGATTTTTATTTGACTGATATGCTAATGTCCTTTGTGCATCGGGACGAACAATTATTCTGCCAGCAAAAGCACCTTTACCTTTTTCGTCTATAATTCCTTTAAATAGTTCATTGCTTGTGCAATCGGGTACTATATGGTCTATGATAGAGAAATTGTCCACTCGTTGTTCTCTGTCGGTAAGGTTTAATCCGTATAGGTTGGCTTCGCTAAAACGTCCGGCAAGTTGGACAAAGAAATTATTACGGATTATCCCACCGTGCAAGGACAAAGCTAATGTACTTGCATTTGCATGTTCATCTAATTTTATGAAATGCGAATTTATAACTCCCGATTTATTTGGTTCGTTTTGTAAAGCATGATATTTTAAATTTGCATTTTTACCAATAAAGGATTCGGTAACGTCAATAACAAAATTGTTGCTGGTGTTGAGTGTATGATCACAAATTACCATGTTTAGCTCGGTGTTTTCTTCTAAAATAATGAGATTTCGTTTAAAAATGTTTTTATTTCCGAAGCCATGAGTTAAGTTAACAAGTTGAATTGCTTTATTTAGCTTTGCATTTTTAGGGATGTAAATAAAAAGTCCATCATTAGATAGCATGGTGTTTAAATTTACAAAGCCGTCAATAGAAGAACCAGCATGTTGGTTGTAATATTTATTAAGGATTTCTGGATGTTTAATTTTAGCTTCTTTTAAACCGCAGATAATAATATTCTCGTCAATGCCTGTGAGTTTTTCGTTTTTCTCGTAATATTCGCCATTAGAAAGCAGAATTACGTGAGTGTCCATATCTTCGACTTCGCAACGAAAAAAAGTGTTTAGATCGACTTTAGCACTGCGTGAGTCTGTTGTAAATTCATACTCTTTGTCACAAATTTCGGCAATTCCAGCGTATTTGTAGTCTTCGTGAGTATGATCGGGAATACCAGATTTTTTAAAATTCTCAAATGCTTTTAGTCTAGTTTGAAACACTGTATCAGCATCAGTTTTTTTTAAATCAGGCGAGACTTGTTGAAAAATATTTAGATAATTTTCATAAGTTTTTTGAATGTCCATAATAAATAATTTTAAGCTTCGATTTCTTCTTTAATCCAGTTATATCCTTTTTCTTCAAGCTCGAACGCCAGTTCTTTACCAGCAGATTTTACAATTTTTCCTTCGTAAAGCACATGAACAATATCGGGAACTATAAAGTCTAGTAATCTTTGATAGTGAGTAATTACTATAACTGCATTTTCGGGAGATTTTAATTTATTTACTCCATTTGCGACAATTCTTAGTGCATCAATATCAAGACCTGAGTCTGTTTCATCAAGTACGGCAAGTTTAGGTTTTAGCATTGCCATTTGGAAAATCTCGTTTCGTTTTTTTTCTCCGCCCGAAAAACCTTCGTTTACCGATCTATTTGCGAGGTCTGATTTTAGTTCTACAAGGTCTTTCATTTCGCGCATGTATTTAAGAAACTCCGCCGAGCTCATAGGCGGTAAACCTTTATATTTACGTTGTTCGTTAACGGCAGTTTTCATAAAATTTATCATGCTAACTCCTGGTATTTCTACTGGATATTGAAAACTTAAAAAGATTCCTTTTTTTGCACGCTCTTCGACACTAAGTTCTGATATATCTTGATTTTCGTAATATATTTCGCCTTGAGTAACTTCAAAATCTTCTTTTCCTGCCAAAATAGCAGCTAAAGTTGATTTTCCTGAACCATTTGGTCCCATAATTGCGTGAACTTCACCTGGCTTTACTTCGAGATTAATCCCGTTGAGTATCTTTTTGCCATTTATTTCTGCATGTAAGTTTTTTATTACTAACATAATATTTGTTTTTTTAATTTTTTTAATTTTTTATTTAATAATCGAAATTTCATTTTGTAATAAATTGTAATTTGTTTCTATCATTATCCAACACTGCCTTCTAAACTTATTTGCAATAATTTTTGAGCTTCAACGGCAAATTCCATAGGCAGTTTATTTATCACTTCTTTAGCATACCCGTTTACAATTAAGCCAATAGCATCTTCGGTTGCGATACCCCGTTGATTACAATAAAAAATTTGGTCTTCGCTAATTTTTGATGTTGTCGCTTCGTGTTCTACAATAGCCGATTCGTTTTCTACGTCGATGTATGGGAAAGTATGAGCTCCGCATTTATCGCCAAGTAGCAGGGAGTCGCATTGCGAGAAATTTCTGGCGTTTTGTGCATTTTTGCTTACTTTTACTAATCCTCTATATGAATTTTGACTTTTTCCAGCCGAAATACCTTTGGAAACGATTATGCTTTTTGTGTTTTTACCAAGATGTATCATCTTTGTTCCCGTGTCGGCTTGTTGATAATTATTTGTTACAGCGACTGAATAAAACTCAGCAGACGAATTATCTCCTAAAAGAATTGTACTTGGATATTTCCATGTAATTGCTGATCCTGTTTCTACTTGAGCCCAGCTGATTTTGGAATTATCGCCTTTACATATTCCGCGTTTTGTAACGAAATTAAAAATTCCGCCTTTGCCTTTTTTGTTACCCGGATACCAATTTTGGACAGTTGAGTATTTTACTTCTGCATCTTTCATTGTAACAATTTCTACTATTGCTGCATGAAGTTGGTTTTCATCTCTTTGCGGAGCAGTACAGCCTTCCATATAACTAACGTAGCTTCCTTCTTCGGCTATAATGAGTGTTCTTTCAAATTGACCCGTATTAATGGCATTTATCCTGAAATATGTAGATAATTCCATTGGGCAACGCACATTTTTTGGAAGATAACAGAATGAGCCGTCACTAAATACAGCGGAGTTTAGTGCAGCAAAGAAATTATCTCCATAAGGGACGATGCTTCCCATATATTTTTTCACTAAATCGGGATGTTCTTTTACAGCTTCGGAAAAAGAGCAAAATATTATACCTTTTTCGGCAAGAGTTTCTTGAAAAGTCGTTTTAATTGACACAGAATCCATTACTGCATCCACTGCTACGCCAGAAAGCCTTTTTTGTTCGTCTAGTGGAATGCCAAGTTTATCGAAAGTAGCTTTAATTTCAGGATCGACTTCGTCAAGACTGTCAATAACTATTTTATGTTTTGGTGCAGAATAGTAAATGATATCCTGATATTTTATTTCAGGGATTTTTAGATGAGCCCATTCGGGCATTTTCATAGTTTTCCATTTTCTAAAAGCTTTTAATCTAAAATCTAACATCCATTCTGGCTCTTCTTTCTTTGCAGATATTAGTCTTACAGTATCTTCATTAAGCCCAACAGGTATCTCATCTGCTTCAACATCGGTAGTAAATCCAAATTTATATTCCGTTTCGGTTACTTCTTTTAATACCTTATCTTGTTCTTTTTCCATTTTATTTTGTTTAAATTCTTTTACAAAACAGGATACAAAAGTACAAAAATATATTTGTAGTTGTTTGTTAAACTTGAAACAAGTTTATAATGGTTTTGTTTTTATCGGTGGCTTCGAGACATTTCGGTTTTCGCCGAAACCTAATTCGACAAGCTCAGCACAACGCTCAGCCACCTTCTGATAGATTTGTGTAATATTATTAAAAACTATCAAATTGTTTAACAGATTTCTCCTGAACTATTACGAACTAAAGCCCGACATGTCGGGCTTTAGTAAAAGAGAACAGAGAACAGGGAGAGTAATAATTATTGTTTTATCAGTTTCACTTGCTCTGTGGCGTGATCTGTTATGAGAGTAATTGTATATAAACCTGGTGCAAGGTGGCTGATGTTTATGCTTGATTTGTTTTGTCCTTTTATGCAATGTAATTCATCAATATGGACAGGCGTGCTCTGGCATCATAAATTTTGACAATAGGATTGGCTTCGTTTATACAATAATAGTTGATTTCGATAGATTCTTTTGCGGGATTAGGCGTAATTGCGAAAACACCTTTTTCACCAATAATTATAGCAACAATATGTGAATATTGGTATGCTCCATCAAAATCGTATTGTTTTAGTCTGTAATAATATGTTCCGCTGCTTATATTATTATCATTAAGTGAGTAAAATAATTGAGTATTGCTATTGCCGTTAGGAGCTTTAGAAAACACTTTACCAATTTGGTCGAAATTAGTTGCGTCACTTGATTTTTGCACAAGGAAGAAATCGTTGTTTATTTCTGTTGCAGTTGACCAATCGAGATCAACATCTTTTCCGTTGTAGTAGGCATCGAAATAAAGTAGTTCGACAGGGAGCGGAATTTCTTTATAAGCAACTGCATATTGCGAAAAACTTGTCCAATCTGTTCGTTCGCAGTATCCATCAGCAACTAAAGTAGGAATATGGGTTCCACCAAGGGCTGTCCAATCTTCAGCTGCTGTTGAAGTACTTGGTCTTTTAACAGGAGCAAATTGGTTGTCTATAAGATTTGCAAATGTTCCTGTTCCGCCATCATCATGCCAAAGAGCAATATCATAGCTACCACCTGTTGGTGCAGCGTTTGCATCAAGTTGCCAAATTCCTTCGCTTGCGATATAATCATATCTCATTAATCCATCATATACTTTTGCAGGATCAAGTATGCCAGTATTTGTAAAGCTAGACATAAATTTAGCATCTAAATAAGTAATACCTGTCAAACTATTATTTGTGAAATCCATAAGAGCATATCTACTAGCTTCGCCAACAGGAAATGCGTAATCAGAAACTGTGGATGTAATGTAGCGTCTAAGATTTCCAACAACATATCTATCGGCATTATGTCCATTTATACCACCACTTGCAGTATTTTTGATTATAAGAATATTTAAGCCAGTAACAATTATTCCATTTATAAATGTTAAACTTCCATTTGGGCTTATTATCATATCTCCGCCTTCGATGGTAAGAGTTGGAATCGCATTTGAGTTGTTTATTCTTACATTATTGAATTCTCCAGTTCCTGATGAGTAAATATATTTTTGAGCATCAGAGCCTGTAAATTCAATTGTACCAAAATTGTTAGTTGTTAATGTTCCGGCATGAGTAAAATTGCCACAAATTTGTAATACGGCTTTATTAGCTGAAAATGATAATTCTGCACCAGATTGTAAGTTTATATTTTTGGCTTCGGCTACTTGTGTTGGGTCAAAACCAATATCAGGATCACTTGTAAGGTTTGGTATTTCAACATTTGTTGCACATGTTGGTATGCAACCGTTTTGCCAATTTTCTGCAATAAACCAATCATTAGGGCTTGTAGCGTCATCGCCTTCCCATAAGATAGGATCAGTAGGTGATAATACTGTTACTGTAACAGTTGCACATGTACTCATTGCACAACCGGGAGGTGTTGCTGCAACATAGAAATTTGTAGTTGCTGTAACATTATATGTAAAGTTTGTTCCAGTACTTGATTGTAAAGGAGTTCCTCCGCAGCTACTTATGTACCAATTGTAGGTATATCCTGCGCTTGGCGAGTTAATAGAAAGTGTTACATCATTTGTTCCGCAAGTTGTTGCATTATCGGCAGAAGGAGGATCCGCATCTTCACCTTCTATCTCTATTTGAGTTCGTTGGCTGGAGCAACCGAAACTATTTGTTGATTGCACATAATAATAATTTGTGCCAGAAGGCATAGTGGTAAATGTGAAACTTGTACCACTACCAAGTTGTGTTCCGCCAGTAATAGCATTAAACCATTCGAACGAGTATGTTGGGTCAGGATTATTTACCGAAACTTCTTGCTCTCCACCAGTACAAGTACTATATGGGTTTCCGGTAATTTCTGGCATTGTTGGACCAGGGAAAATAGTAATATATCTTCTTACTTGTTTTAATGCACCGCAACATTCGGTTTCAATATCTAAAGTAACCAAGAATATTTGATTTACGCCAGTTTGGTTAACAAAAGTAATATCAGTTGACGATGCAGTTGGATTATTAATACTTACTGAGCATCCACTAGGAGCTGTGCAGTTCCACTCGTAAAGGAAACCGGCACTACCAGCAACCGAGCTTATGTAGTTGTAAGTTGTTGGACAACCAGCACCACTTGGTGCACCTAAAATAGTTCCAGCATCTGGAGCTATCATTGTAAGATTATTAAAATCTCTATATATTTTAAAACTTTCGATTAAATCTTTATATCCTGTGGAAGTATATTCACTTTTTGCTGGAGCAGAAGTAGATGAAGTTGGATTAGAGCCGTTTCCAAATAGCCAACTAGGACTTGCATCTGCGGTTGTAAATGTAAATTCGCTATTTGTACAAGATAAATTACTAGCTGT
>Ga0265295_1002640_pt1 | contig 27706 bp, 30 predicted proteins | sample Munlansysbiofilm_FD_192503 | JGI IMG/M metagenome (GOLD analysis project Ga0265295, IMG submission 192503) | Leachate microbial communities from a municipal landfill in Southern Ontario, Canada - Methane capture system biofilm | ecosystem: Engineered > Solid waste > Landfill > Unclassified ... | reverse complement strand
GCAACCGCTGCCAAAATACCGATAATTACAATCACAAAGATCAATTCGATCATCGTAAACCCGCGTCTCATGTTTGTCTGTCTCATGATTAACTCCTGAAAAAATATAGTACCGATTCAATAACCGGTCTAATAACATTTTATAATGTTATACCTTTAAAAAATTTGAAAGAGACCTTTTGTGGATATTTTTTTCGCCGATCCATCTTTCGATACCGCTTCATCGAAGCATCAAAAAGAGCTTTTAGATACGTGCGCTTGAGGAGAGATGCCTATATCCCCTCAAGCGTCTCGATCAGCATTTCGATCTCGCTTTCGTAGGAGGTCGCCTGTTTTGCCAGGCGGAGGTAGGCCCTCAGCAGGGCATCGGGTTTGTTGTCTTTAAAGAGTTCGACTCCGGCTTCTTTCAGATCCCGATAGACAAAATCAGCGAAATCGTCGTCAAGATTGATGTTATAACGATTGCCGGAGATCGTAAGCCCAACCTGCTTCATGAAAATCCTTTAGATTTTTAAAATTAAAAAGTATAAATTAAAAATTAAAAATACAGTAGAACCAATTTTAATTTTTATCTTTTAATTTTTAATTTAAGAGTCTTTACGCAAGTAAAGACTCGACCTGCGCAATGATCTTCTCGATCTCCGCATCTTTCTCTTCCAGTTCAAGCTTCAACATTTCGATCTCGGCAGACTGCTCCTCTTTGGAACCGGTCGCATTTTGCAGTTCGACCTTCAACTGCGCATTTTCACTTTTAAGCGCTTCAAAATCCACTCTCCACTGTTCGATCTTCGCTTGTAATCTCTGTAACGCTGACATAAAAAAAACTCCGTTTTTTAAATTAAAAAGTAAAAAGTAACAATTAAAACACTTTTTAACCTTTATCGTTATAATACTCATAAATAAATAACAGATGGGTAAACTCTGACATGAAAAAAGAGAACTTATTGCACTCTAAATCCTATGCTTTTGCTATCAGAGTAGTAAACCTGTCTCAATACCTCAACAATGAAAAAAAAGAGTATGTATTAAGCAGACAGATCCTTCGGTCAGGAACATCGATCGGTGCATTGATCTCTGAGTCTGAGTTCGCGCAATCTCATGCTGACTTTATCAATAAACTCAACATAGGTCTAAAAGAAGCAAATGAAACAAAGTACTGGATCAATTTACTATACGATACCAAGTTTATTACGCAGGCAATGTTTGAAAGTCTTATAGAAGATATCAAAGAGATCATCCGTCTGCTTGTATCCAGTCTTAAAAGGCTCAAAAATAAAACTGTTGTATAATAAAATATCTACATAAACTTTTACTTTTTACTTGTTAATTTTTACTTATAAATTCGAAAGGGAGAATTTGAAAAATTTTACCGTAAGCAGTCCCTATCAGCCTTCCGGTGACCAGCCGGGAGCCATCGAAGCGCTCAGCAGCTCCATCCTTGCGGGCAACCGCTACCAGACGCTGCTGGGGGTGACGGGTTCGGGAAAGACCTACACGATGGCGAAAGTGATCGAAAAGACCCAGAAGCCGACGCTGATCATGACGCACAACAAGACACTGGCGGCGCAGCTCTACAGCGAGTTCAAGTCCTTCTTTCCCAACAACCATGTCGAGTACTTTATCAGCTACTACGACTACTACCAGCCCGAAGCCTACCTGCCGAGGCAGGATCTCTTTATCGAGAAAGACAGTTCGATCAACCAGGAGCTCGAACGCCTCAGGCTCTCCGCCACCGCTTCCCTGCTCAGCCACGATGATGTCATCGTCATAGCCTCGGTCTCTGCCAACTACGGGCTGGGTTCGCCCGAGGACTACAAAACCATCGTCCAGAAGCTCTGTGTCGGCGAGGAGTATGACCAGAAGGCACTGCTGCTCAAACTGGTCGATATGGGGTACAAACGCAACGATGAGTACTTTGACCGGGGGAACTTCCGTGTCAGCGGGGAGGTGATCGATATCTATCCCGCCTACTCGGAAGAGTTTGCCATCCGTGTGGAGTTCTTCGGCGATGAAGTCGAGGATATCTATACCTTCAATTCGCTCACCGGAGAGAAGGACGAACACAAAAAAGAGGTGACCGTCTACTCCGCCAACCAGTTCATCGTAGGCAAGGAGAAGCTGGCAAAAGCGATCAAAAGTATCGAAGAGGAGCTGGATGAGAGACTGGCTTTTTACCAGAAAGAGGAGCGGATTGTCGAGTACAACCGCCTCAAACAGCGTACCGAGTTCGATCTCGAGATGCTCGAAGCAACAGGGATCTGCAAAGGGATCGAGAACTATTCGCGCCATCTCACGGGGAAAAAACCCGGCGAGACCCCCTATTCGATGATGGACTACTTCGAGGCGATGCATGATGACTACCTGGTGATCGTCGATGAGTCGCATGTCTCCCTGCCCCAGTTCCGCGGGATGTATGCGGGGGACAGAAGCCGCAAGGAGGTACTGGTGGAGCACGGTTTCCGCCTCCCTTCGGCACTGGACAACCGTCCGCTCAAATTTGACGAGTATATCAGCAAAGCACCCCACTACCTTTTCGTCTCTGCCACGCCGGCGCAGATCGAAGGGGAACTCTCCTCGGTGATCGCCGAACAGGTCGTACGCCCTACGGGACTGCTCGACCCCGAGATAGAGGTGATCGACAGCACCTACCAGGTGGAGGACCTGCATGACAGGATGAAACCCGTCATCGAACGGGGAGAACGGGTACTCGTCACGGTCCTGACTAAAAAAATGGCCGAGGAGCTGACCACCTACTACAACGACCTGGGGCTCAAGGCACGCTACATGCACTCCGAGATGGATGCGATCGAACGCAACCAGACGATCCGCTCGCTCCGTCTGGGCGAATTTGACATCCTGGTGGGGATCAACCTGCTGCGGGAGGGGCTTGACCTGCCCGAGGTGAGCCTGGTGGCGATCCTTGATGCGGACAAAGAGGGGTTCCTCCGCTCGACCACCTCGCTGATACAGACCTCCGGGCGCGCGGCCAGAAATGCCAACGGAAAAGTGCTGATGTATGCCAAAAAGATGACGGAGTCGATGAAGACCACGATCGAAACCACGCAGGCAAGGCGCCAGAAGCAGATAGCGTATAACAAAGCGCACAACATCACACCCAAAACCACGGTCAGGGAGCTCGATACCGACCTCAAGGTCGAAGATGCCGGGGAGCTCTACAACAAGCGCAGCAAACTCGACAAGATGCCGAAAGCCGAACGCCAGAAAGTGATCGGGGAGCTCAAAGCCAAAATGCTGGCTGCGGCCAAAAACCTTGAGTTTGAAGAGGCGGCAAGGCTGCGGGATGAGATCGCCAAGATCAAAAAGCTCTAGGCTTTTTGATCAATTAACAAGTAAAAATTAAAAATTAAAAACTTTAGTATCCACTTTTGTCAAAGTGCTTTTATTTTGCTATAATCCTTTCAAATCATAAAAAGTGGAGCCACCGCCTCGTTCCATATCTCCTGATATGGAATGCGTACAAAACGACATAAAAGTGAATAGACTCCCTTTACTCTGAAATGTTGTATATGCATTCCCACTCAGGAGAGTGGGAACGAGTCTGACGGGTCCGAATTTTTAGTTTTTACCTTTTAATTTTTAATTCAAAAAACGGAGTTTTTATGTCAATGGATCTGAATTCATCGCAACTCTATTTCAACCGTGAGCTCTCATGGCTGCAGTTCAACTCCCGCGTACTCGCACAGGCGCTCGATGAGAACCTGCCGCCGCTGGAGAGGCTGAAGTTCATCGCGATCTACGGAACCAACCTTGACGAGTTCTATATGATACGTGTCGCTGGGCTCAAGTCGCTCTATGATGCACGTATTCAGGAGACAGGGCCGGACAAGCTGACCCCCGGCGAGCAGCTTGAGGAGATACGCAACTATCTCCATCAAGAGCACATGATCCTTGAGTCATGCTACAACTCTATTGTCTCAGAGCTCTATACCCATGGCGTCAATATCAAAAACTACACTACACTCAATGAACAGGAAGAGGAAGAGGTCAAAGCAATCTTTTTCAATGAGATCTACCCGGTGATCATCCCCATCGCCGTGGATGCGACCCACCCCTTCCCCCACCTCAACAACCTGAGCTTCGGCCTGGCGCTCACCCTCAGGGACGACTCCAACCAGATCAAGCACGGCCTGATCCGTATCCCGCGCGTGCTGCCGAGATTTATACAGATCGACCATACCTTCGTGCCGATCGACACGGTGGTGGAGTATTTCGCTTCGGAACTCTTCCCGGGGTTCAAGTGCATCGCCTCCACCCCATTCAGGGTCACAAGAAATGCCGATATCGAGATCGAGGAGGAGGAGGCCGATGATTTCCTCGAGATCCTTCAGGAGGGGCTGCGTTCGAGAAACAAGGGCTCATTCATCCGTCTTGAGCTGCTTGACGGGGCAAACAATGACCTGGTGCAGTTCCTCCTCTCCTATCTGAAGCTGGACCAGGAGGATATCTACTCCTACAAATCCATCCCGCTTGACCTGGGAAGCCTCTGGCAGATCGTAGGGGAGAACTCCCTTTCGCACCTCGTACTTCCGACCTTCAGCCCTAAGATACTTCCGCCGCTTGACAGCGAAGATATCTTTGGGGCGATCGAAAAACAGGATATCCTGCTCTACCACCCCTATGACAGTTTTGATCCCGTCGTCAAATTCATCTCGCAGGCGGCCGCGGACCCAGACACCCTGGCGATCCGCATGACGCTCTACCGCGCAGGCCCGAAGTCACCGATCGTCAAAGCGCTTATCGATGCGGTACGGGACGGCAAACAGGTGATGGTGCTCGTCGAGCTCAAAGCACGCTTTGACGAAGAGAACAATCTCAGGTGGGCAAAACTCCTTGAAGAGGTGGGCGCACATGTCGTCTACGGGATCCCTGGGCTCAAAGTCCATGCGAAGATCGCACAGGTGATCAAGCGCAAAGGCAAAAAACTACAGAGCTACGTACATCTTGCAACAGGGAACTACAATCCGAGTACGGCAAAGATCTATACGGATATCTCCTATTTTTCTGCAAAAGAGGCCTACGTCAAGGATGCAACCAACTTTTTCCATTTCCTTACGGGATTCTCCAACTATACCAAACTCGATACCCTCTATATGGCGCCGACACAGATCAAACCCAAACTGCTCCGCCTGATCGAAAAAGAGAGCCGCCACGGCAAGGAGGGACACATGATCCTCAAAGCCAATTCACTGGTAGACCAGGATATCATCAAAGCACTCTACAAAGCCTCTCAGGAGGGGTGCAAAATCGATCTAATCATCCGGGGGATCTGCTGTCTGAAACCGGGGATCAAAGGGGTGAGCGAGCATATCACGGTACACTCCATCATCGGCAAGTACCTTGAACATCCGCGTATCTACTACTTCAAACATGCCAAGACGAGATGCTACATCGCCAGTGCCGACCTGATGCCGCGTAACCTGATCAGGCGTGTGGAGCTCATGACACCAATCGGCGAAGAGCATCTGACACAAAAGATCATCCAGATACTGATGCTGCAGCTGGCGGACAACAACCTCAACTGGAGGCTTCAGCCAGATGGCAACTATGTGAAGGTACCTGTACTCGGAAAATCGATCAACAACCATAAGATCCTTGAAGAGTACACCAACAAAATTCACAACAAATCCCAAAAAGAGACACCGGACTATGTCCACCGTCTGGCGAACCGGCTGCTCAAAGAGAGCTGACCGAAACGCGTAGGGTGCGTAATCACGCACCTTTTTCACATCCAAATAATGGTGCAAGACGATGCACTCTACAAAGGAGAAAAAAATGTTAGTAAAATTTAAAGAGTGGACACCGAAACTAGGTAAGAACGCCTGGATAGCAGAAGGGGCGACTGTGGTGGGACGCACAACGATGGGCGAAGACAGCGCGATTTGGTTCGGATGCGTGGTACGCGGGGATGTGCACTACATCTCTATCGGCGACCGCACCAATATCCAGGATCTCAGCATGATCCATGTCACACACCACAAAAAAGAGGATATGAGCGATGGCCACCCGACGATCATCGGAAACGACGTGACTGTCGGGCACCGGGTGATGCTGCACGGGTGCACCATCGAAGATGCCTGCCTGATCGGGATGAGTGCGACGATACTGGATGGTGCGGTGATCGGCAAAGAATCGATCGTAGGTGCGGATGCCCTGGTCACCAAGAACAAAAAGTTCCCACCAAGAAGTCTGATCATGGGAAGCCCGGCAAAAGTGGTACGCGAACTCACCGATGAAGAGGTGGCAGAGCTCTATGCTTCGGCACAGCGTTATGTGGCCTTTAAGAACGAATATCTGTAATGAAACAGATCGCTGCCAAGAGCCTCCAGGATATCCTCAGCCCCTCGGTGCTTCTTTTTGTGGCAAAAATTGCCCTGCTCTCGCTGGCAAGTACCCTGATCCTGAGCTGGGTAGCATGGGATCTTCTCTTTGAAATGATCACTTTGTATGCCGACTGGATACCATGGGAGTGGCTCAGTGCGCTTGTGACTTCCCTGGCCTCCCTGCTCATCGCCTATACCCTTTTTATCCTCATGGTATCACTCTTTACTGCATTGATGAGCGAAAAACTGCTGATCACGCTGACAAAAAAACACTACCCTGCAACGCCGATCACAGGAAGTGCCGATATCATGACTTCCCTCTTTGTTACAGTGAAATCCAGCGCCATTTTCCTGGTGCTCTTTATCCTGTTGCTGCCGCTGCTTTTTATCCCATTTATCGGTCAAATCGTGATGCTCTATCTCTGGTCGATTCTGCTCAAAGACCCGACGGTCTACGATGTCGGTGCTCTATTTATCACAGATAAGAACAAACTCAGAGTAGTGAGTAAAAAAGCGACCCTCATCGCGATGACCGGATCGCTCTTCAACTATATCCCGATCCTCAATCTCTTTGCCCCGGTATTTGCACAGATACTCTTTTTGCACCACCTTTTAAAAAGTAAAAAGTAAAAAGTAAAAAGGAAGTAGGAAGTAGGAAGTAGGAAGTAGGAAGTAGGAAGTAGGAAGTAGGAAGTTTGCATGGTTGGGTTTTAGTCAACCTTAATTGGAACCTAAAATTTATAACTTCTAATTTCTAACTCTTCGCCTTCTCTTTCTGTTGCGTTCTCTCTTTCCTGCTGGAAGTCGTGAAAACGATCAGGTCATCCGCACTTCTTACATACTCAGGTATCGTCTCAAAACTCTTTCTCATTACCTGATACGCGCAGTAGGCATCACTGTAGGCCCTGTGGTGGGTTGCCCTATCTATCCCCAGAAAGTCTATCAGATACCTCAGACCGTAGCGTTCGCACTCGAAAGTACGTCTGGCAAGATCGATCGTACAGAGTTTCGGATTGCCGATATTGCCAAGTCCGAAACGTTCAAAAGAGGCGCCAAGAAAATTGTAATCAAAGTCGGCATTGTGTGCGACAAAGACCGCATCTCCCATAAAGCGGCGCAAATCGGTCAGTGCCTCTTTCCTGCTGGGAGCACCGATCAGATCCTGGGGTTCTATCCCCGTGATCTTCGTGATATACTCCGGCAGAAAAGCACACTCCACAAAAGTTTCAAAACGGTCGATGATCTTACCGTTTTGAACCAGCACCGCACCGATCTCAATCACCTGGGAATCCCCGGGTTTGCTCCCGTTTGTCTCGATATCTACGACACAGTAGCGCTGTTCATAATAGGATGTAAAATAGGTATCCAGCTGATAAAGGTTCTCTTCTCTTTGGGAGATGGGATAGCCTGATGCCTGAAGAAGGATAAAGATCGTATCGGCATCCTCCAGCAGCGTCGTATGCCTGATGGCGATATGTTCATACTGTTCTTGCGTCAATACCCCCTTATGCTTGCGAAATGCATGGGTCAGTTCATCAAAAACCTTTTGCATTGGCGATAAACTGCTCTACTTTCTTAGGATCTTTTTTTCCCTTGATCGACTCTACCCCGGAGCTGACGTCAACACCGTAAAAACCATATGCCCTTGCTTCATGAACATTTTCCGGTGTAAGCCCCCCCGCCAGAATAATCCTGGAGCAGTCAATCCCTTTGAACCACTCAAGGTCAAGACGTTCTCCTGTTCCGCCGTATGCGTCGCTGTGTATATCTACCAGGCGGTATCTGTGGTCGAATTTTTGGATATCCTCAGGAACTTTTACCCGCACAACCGGCAGCACCTGTTCGTGCAACTGCTCGAGCGACTCTTCGTCCACTTCAAAGTGTATCTGTGCACGGGAGATATCGGTATATTTGCAGATCGTATCAATCGTCTCCACCCCTTCATTGACAAAGAGGCCTACAGTCTCCACAAAAGGCGGCAGTTTGTCGATGATCTTCTTTGCCACTTCAGGGCTGATATATCTCGGGGATCTGTTGTAAAAGACAAACCCCAGTGCATCTGCACCGCACTCTATTGCATGCAGCGCATCCCTTAGATTGGTAATCCCGCAGATCTTAACTCTCAGTTTTCTATTTTGCATTTGCACAACTCTACTCTCAACAATTTATTTTAATGAAGCGATCGCTTTTGCCACACCCTCCGGATGCTTATAGACATAGGATCCTGCCACAACGACATCCACACCTGCTGCTTCAAGTTCTTTGACATTGAGATCGTTGACCCCGCCGTCCACTTCGATCATGCATGAAGGATTTCTTTTTTCAATCAGTGCTTTCAGGCGCTTTGCTTTTTCTATCACCGAAGGGATAAATTTCTGTCCGCCAAATCCGGGATTGACACTCATCAAAAGCACCATGTCGACATCTTCTAGCAAAAACTCGATCGCTTCAGGCGGAGTATGCGGGTTGAGTACGATCGCCGGACATATCCCCAAATCCCTTATCTTCTGGATCAGCCGGTGGGGGTGTTTCTCCTCTTCTATATGGAAAGAGATGAACCCCGGCTTCAAGGGTGCAAAAAGGTCGACAAAAAAGGTATTGTTCTCTACCATGAGATGGATATCAAGCGGTTTGGTGGCAGCTTTTGCCACAGACTCTACAACAACAGGGCCAATCGTGAGGTTGGGAACAAAGTGCCCGTCCATGACATCCACATGCACAAGATCGCACCCCCCTTCGCAGATTGCCTCCACATCCTTTGCTAACGCTCCAAAATTTGCCGATAAGATACTCGGTGCTACTAACATACTATCCCTATATGATATAATTTGTAGTTATTATAACAAAATATAGATGATAAGATGCCAAATATCGGCTGCAGCAGAAAGAAGAATAATGAAAAAATGCTTCTCCTCTGATCTGAAAAAGAGTGCAGATTGGTATTAAGCAAAAATTATGGTCATTTACTCTATAATCGCACAAAATATTCGCCTTTTACTAAGACAGGTTGAATTTATCTATTATTTTACAAAGGAAATATCATGGCAAGAAGATGTTCAGTATCCGGAAAAGGTCCACTTGTTGGAAATAACGTATCACACGCGAACAACAAGACAAAAAGAAGACAACTCCCAAACCTAAGATCAGTAAAGATCACACTTGAGGACGGTACAACAAAGAGAATCAAAGTGGCTGCTTCTACACTCAGAACAATGAGAAAGAAAGCTGCACAAGCTGCAGCTAACTAGTATCCCACACTGCGGGATACACTCCTTTGGGTCCTATCCAAAGATTCAAAAAGTTTCTCGGCTGGAGAAGCGCCCCCAAACCGCATATCACTCTAAATGACGAGTTCTATGGTCATTTAGCACCTTTTAGACTCCCCCTTATTCTTACTGTATTGATGATGCTTATCGGTACAATGGGCTACATGATCATTGATGACTTCCCTCTGATGGAAGCGATTTTTCAAACGGGGATTACCTTTACTACGGTAGGATTCGGTGAGATCGCACCCCTTTCGGATGCAGGACGTATCTTTACGATCACACTGATTATCTTTGGATTTATCCTCTTTTCCATCTCTATAGGGGTTATCGTAGAGATGGTCAAGAGGGGTGAGTTTCAAAAAACCGCCAAGGAGCGTAAAATGCTTTATGAGATTGCACGGCTAAAACAGCATTTCGTTGTCTGTTACCACAATGAATACACCATTCAGGTGACAAAACACCTCAGAGCGAACCATATCCCTTTTGTGGTAGTGGATCCAAGAGAGGATCTGGAAGCAATTGCCAAAAAATATCACTATCCCTATTTTATTGCGGCTGAGCCTCATACACAGGAGGGGATACTCAAGTCACACCTCTCTTCAGCCAAAGGGGTCATCGCCCTGGCTGACAACATTGCTGACAATATTGCTACGATCGCTTCTGCAAGACTCTATGAGAGGGAGATCCACAGAGGACAGCCCTACCTGATCATTGCCAATGCCAAAAACAGCGAGGATGACCAGAAGCTCCTGAAACTGGGGGCCAACAAAGTTGTAACGGCGACCAAACTGCTGGCACAGCGCATCAACGCAATGGCGGCACGTCCCGATATGGAAAACCTGCTTCAGGAGTTTCTCTATAAACAGGATACACCCCTGGATATGGAAGAGGCGAAGGTTTCAAAAACCTCGTGGCTGGCACTCAAGAAGATCAAAACAGCAAGGCTTCGCGATGTCGCCAACGTGACGATCATCGGTATCCGTCAGAGCGATAACAAATTTATCCCGATGCCCAATGGAGAGACGATCATCATGCCGAAGTCAAAACTTCTGCTGATCGGCACCAGTGAAGGGATCGCAAAAGCAAAAAGCCTGATCAGGCGCAAAGAGAAGCCCGAAGAGCTGAAGTACGTCTAATGGCCTTTGACTCTCGCTATCAACTATTCAAACCTATCAATCAAATGGAGAATCAACTATGTATACAATCATACCTTTAGAGAAAGGGCTGGAGAATGTGAAGGGGTTTTACTGCGGTGCAACCAATGTGGGGATGCGTACCAACTCCGAAAATGGGGATGTCGCGTTTATCCGTTCGGAGGTAGCTTGTGATATCAGTGCGGTCTTTACCCAAAACAAATTCCAGGCAGCACCGATCAGACACTTTCAAAAATATCCGAAAAACTTCCAGACCGATTTCGTGCTGGTCAATGCGAAAAATGCCAATGCAATGACAGGGGCCAAAGGCGTAGAGGATATCGATACCCTGATGTCAAAACTCACGGCAAAGATCGATGTCCTCAATCCCGTGATGGCCTCGACCGGTGTGATCGGCTACCGTCTGCCTCTCGATAAAATCGCCTCTGCTTTCGACACACTTGAGTTCAATGGCAAGAACTCCGATCAAGCTGCCCGTGCGATCATGACGACTGACAGTTTCAAAAAAGAACTTGCCTACAGAGTGGAGCTGGGAAACGGCGAGAGTTTCCATATCGCTGCAATCTGCAAAGGTGCGGGGATGATCAACCCCGCGATGGCGACAATGCTCTGTTTTATCACGACGGATGCTGCCATCCCCAAAGCGGATATGGATACACTGCTTATGGAAAGCTCGGAGCACTCATTCAACCGGATCTCTGTAGATGGGGACACCTCCACCAATGATACGGTCATGCTGCTTGCGAACAAAACTTCAGGTAACTACCACAAAGAGGCCTTCAAAGAGGCGTTAGAGAAGATCATGTTCGAGCTTGCGATGATGATCCTCAAGGATGGTGAAGGAGCCAACAAACTGGTCACCTTCGAGGTCACAGGGGCAAGAACGGAGGAGGAAGCACGCACTGCAAGTGTCGCCCTTTCAAACTCGCTGCTGGTAAAGACCGCGCTCTTCGGAGAGGACCCGAACTGGGGACGTATCGCTTCGACGATCGGTGCCTCAGGTATCGCATGCGATGATGAAAAACTCGTCATCCACTATGATGATCTTCTTATCTATGATGCTGCCCACAGAGAGCTTGACAAAGAGAGAGAGAAGAGAGCATATGAGATCATGAAACAGGCCAGCTTCAAAGTCACCTGCGATATCGGCATGGGGGATGGTGCCTATACTTCTTACGGGTGCGATTTGAGCTATGAGTATGTTAAAATTAATGCAGAGTATAGAACATAATAGCTATAATTACAAAAAATAAGCAGGAGTAGACGATGCTACACGAATACAGAGATGAGATCAGTGTCCTCAAGCAAGAGAATGCACACTTTGCAAAAATCTTTGAGAAGCACAATGAGCTTGACCAACAGACAACAGACGCAGATGAGGGAAGACTTCATCTGACGGATGCAGAGCTTGAAAAGATGAAAAAAGAGAAGCTTCTTTTGAAAGATGAAGCACTCATGATGATCCTCAAGTACAGAAAAGAGCAGCAGGAAAACGCATAACTCTTTTACACCAAGCGGGCTCTTTGGCCCGCCTCAGACACTCTCTCACTATAAACTTAAACTTATTAAACTCCCTTTACAAAGAAAACTATGGCACACTTTAATACCATCACCCAAATACCGCTTTCACTCTTAAAGATACTTGACACGCTTCACTTTACACAGATGACCAAAATACAAGAAGAGAGTATCCCTGCGATACTGGAAGGCAGAGATGTCTTGGCACAATCCAAAACAGGTTCAGGCAAGACAGTCGCATTTGGCCTGCCTGTGGTTATCCGCACAGATACTGCGCATAACAGGCCGCAAACACTGATCATCACACCTACCCGTGAACTTGCCGAACAGGTCGCATCTGAACTGCGAAAGCTGGCTGCATTCAAACCAAATCTGAAGATCCTCACGCTTTACGGTGGCGTACCTCTGCGGGCACAGGCTGACTCACTGGCAAAAGGGGCGCACATACTCATAGGTACACCGGGCAGACTGAAGGACCACCTGGGCAAAAATACACTCGAGCTCAATAGCATCAAGTGCCTGATACTTGATGAGGCCGATAAAATGCTTGATATGGGGTTTTATGATGAAATCGTGAATATCGCTTCCAATATCCATGCACCCAGACAAACACTGCTTTTCTCCGCAACCTTTCCGTCCAAGATAGAAGATCTGAGTAAAAAACTGCTCACTGACCCGCTATCCATCAAAGTGGATACACTGCAAGAGGTAGGCAAAATCGATGAAGTTGCTTATGAAACCTCCGATAAGTTTCAGACACTCATCACGATTATCAATACTTTCAAACCGGCTTCCCTGCTCATTTTTTGCAACACAAAAGCAGATACTGTTGCGCTTGCCGACAGACTCCATTCCCTTGGCCACTCTGTTATCGATCTGCAGGGGGACCTTGATCAAAGGGCGCGCAATGAATCTCTTATAGCTTTTTCGAACGGCTCCAAGCGCATACTTGTAGCAACAGATGTCGCCTCAAGAGGTCTCGATATCAAAGAGATAGAACTGGTGATCAACTATGACCTCCCGTTTGACAAAGAGGTTTACACACATCGTATCGGACGTACAGGACGTGCGGATGCTTCGGGTATGGCACTCTCACTCTATACACCGCAAGAGCGTACAAAGTGCGATTATATCACCTCAAGCACACGTAAGGGAAAACTGGAGGAGTTACGAAATAGTCATAACTACAAAATGGTATCAGAGTTCGATACGCTCTGTCTCAACGGAGGGAAAAAAACCAAGCTGAGAAAAGGCGATATACTGGGAACACTCTGCAAAGAGATAGGTATCGATGCAGAAGAGATCGGCATGATCGATATCACCGATAACAATGCCTATATCGCGCTGCACCGTAATGTGATAGAAAAGGTACAAAAAGCACTGAAAAACGTAAAGATCAAAAAGAAAAAATATCTCTCCTGGAGACTCCACTAATCCTCATCAAGGATTTTGTGGCGTCTTCTGTGACGTACGATATAAAAGAGCGTGATCAGCGCCACACAAAGCAGTGCAATCAGTGTCGCAGCACGAAGATACTCGGAGATAAGCTCCTCCTGGGAACCAAGCAGATAGCCCAGTGCCACCAGCACGATCACCCAGATACCTGCGCCTAGCGCAGTGTATAGGGCGAACTTTCCTACATGCATGCGCGCCAATCCTGCCGGCAGGGAGATCAGCTGACGAATTCCGGGGACCAGCCTGCCGTTAAAGGTAGAGAGCTCCCCGTGTGTCTTGAAAAATACTTCCAGCTTATCCATCGTTTTCTCTTTAATAAAAAAGTATTTTCCGTAACGCAGGATAAATGCACGCCCCACATAGATCGCCAGATAATAGTTAAAAAGAGCACCTGCTACAGAACCGAAGATACCTGTCAGGATCACACCGTAGAGATTCATTTCGCCCCTGTAGGCAAGATAGCCGGCAGGGATCATCACAATTTCGCTGGGGAAAGGGAAGAAGGTACTCTCCAGAAACATCAGCAAAAAAATACCTGTATAACCAAGAGTACCGATATAGGAGACGATCGTTTGTGCTATTTCATGTATCATTGTTACTCTATTATTTTTTAAAAGATTATAGCAGTCAATATTTTGGACTTCTGCCGACCGGCAGATCTTATTCACTGAAGCAAAACAGAAAGTGTCTGTTTTGCTTATGATTCAGCAAAAGCGCCTACAGAGGTCAGTTTTTGATAGCGACGTTCCAAGAGCTCATCCACAGTGAGCTCTCTCAGCGCTTTAACGTTTTCCAGGAAGTAGGCTTTGATCACCGACGCAGCAGTATCCTTATCACGGTGTGCTCCGATCAGCGGCTCTTCAAGCACATCATCCACAAGCCTGTGTTCGAACAGGTCACTCGGAGTAATCTTCAGTGCTTTTGTTGCAGTCTCTACCTTGCTCGGGTCATTCCACAAAATTGCGGAACACCCTTCCGGAGAGATCACAGAGAAAACAGAATAACGCATCATGGCAAGCTTGTCAGCCACACCGATTGCCAAAGCGCCTCCCGAACCGCCTTCGCCGATCACAATGGAAACCGTCGGTACTTTGACCGCCGCAAATTCAAAAAGGTTCTTTGCGATCGCTTCACTCTGTCCGCGCTCTTCAGCACCCAGTCCTGGATATGCACCCGGAGTGTCTATCAGCATCAGTACAGGGATATTAAACTTCTCTGCCAGCCTTACTGCACGCAAGGCTTTTCTGTAGCCTTCGGGGTTTGGCATACCAAAGTTTCTTTTAATCTTGTTTTTCTGCCCCCGCCCTTTCTGCTCACCGATCACCATCGCCTTCTGATCGCCGATCCAACCGATATAGCACAGGATAGCAGGATCATCACGGAAGGCACGATCTCCGTGGATCTCATAGGCATCATGCATGATCGCTTTGATGTAGTCAAGCGCATACGGTCGATCCGGATGGCGTGCGAGTTGCAGTTTTTGGAAGTCTGAGAGGGAGCCGAATGTCTTATTCACCTCTTTCTGCAGGTCTTGTTGCAGTCTTGCTACCGCGTCCATATTAGCGATGGCATGGGCAGAGACGATATCTTCCTGTATCTGCTCGATCTTCTTCTCAAACTCTAAGTATACTGCCATCCTCTTCCCTTACACTTTTTTAAAGATCACTACGCCGTTTGTCCCGCCAAAACCGAATGAGTTACTCATTACGATGTTCAGGTCTGCTTTTCTCGCCTTATTGGCTACATAGTCAAGGTCACAGTTCTCATCCTGAGTCGTATAGTTTATCGTCGGTGGTAGAACACCGTCTCTCATCGCCATAAGGCAGGTGACCGCTTCGATTGCACCTGCAGCACCAAGACAGTGTCCGATCTGTCCCTTGATGGAACTTACCGGAGGACACTTCTCTTTGCTTCCAAAGAGCACTTTGAGCGCAGCAGTTTCGTTCTTATCGTTCGCCGGTGTAGACGTACCGTGTGCATTCACATAATCAATCTTTGGCTCTCCGGCCATCTTGTATGCCATTTTCATTGCTCTGAGCGGGCCATCCATCGAAGGTGCCGTGATATGGCTCGCATCTCCGCTCTCTCCGAATCCGATCAGCTCTCCATAGATCGTCGCGCCTCGTGCTACCGCATCCTCATAGCTTTCAAGCACCAACGCACCTGCACCCTCACCCATAATAAACCCGTCTCGCTCCGCATCAAACGGCCTGGAGGCGCTCTCTGGGTCATCATTGCGCGTAGAAAGTGCCTTCATTGCAGCAAAACCGCCGATCCCTACCGGGCAGATCGCCGCTTCCGCACCGACGACCAGCATTTTGTCCGCTGTCCCCACCATAATACATTTTGCAGCATCACTGATCGCATGGGTTCCTGCCGCACATGCGGTCACTGCTGAGAGGTTGGGGCCTTTCAAGCCTTGGTAGATAGAGATAAACCCGCCAAGCATATTCACCAATGAAGAGGGAATAAAGAACGGAGAGATTCTTCTTGGTCCTCTTGTTTCACAGATCACAGAGTTCTTTTCGATATTCGGCAAACCGCCGATACCCGAAGCCGATACGATACCGAACCTTTCCATGTCAGTTCCTTCAGAGAGCTTGGCATCCTCCATCGCTTCCTGTGCGGCTTTCATCCCGAGCTGGATAAATCTGTCAGCCTTTTTTTGCTCTTTGGCATCAAGAACTGTGGAGGGGTCAAAATCCGTAATCTCTCCTGCAATTTTTACTGAGTGCTGCTCCGTATCAAATGATGTGATCTTTTTGATACCACACTTACCCTCGACCATTGCAGCAAATGCGCTCTCTTTTTCAAGTCCCAGAGAGTTGATCATCCCCAAACCTGTCACTACTACTCTTCTCACTATCTCTCCTGTACAAATAAGATATATATCAACATTTCACCAAATGCTGAGATCTATCCTGATGCACCCTCTGCAGGGGTGCAAAAAGGGCTACTTACTGAGCACTTTCGATGAACTTGATTGCATCGCCAACTGTAGCGATCGCTTCAGCCTGATCATCTGGGATTTCAATATCAAATTTCTCTTCAAGCGCCATAACAAGCTCTACCACATCCAGGCTGTCAGCACCAAGATCTTCCACGAATTTGGAATCTTCTTTTACCTCGTCCGGACTTACATTCAGTTGCTCAACAACCACTTCTTTTACGTCATCAAATAGTGCCATTTGATTGCTCCTTATAAGTTTAAAATACCTCAAAGTATAGCTAAAAAATGATAAAAAGGAGTTAGGGGAAGAAGCAAACGGGGAAATTGTCTCCCCCATCTCTTCCGAAATCCACACGATGTTATCAAAAAGTTACACCGTTATTGTCCCAACAGTGACTTCTTGACGAACGGGTCATGGAGATGTTTTCCCTGCAGCATCAGGAGTTTCATCTCTTCATAGGGGATCAGCCCCTCCTTCTTGTGCTCATAGGCTGCAAACCCGTATCCCATGGGAGAAGAGGCTGTACGGGTATACCAGGCTTTATCCACATCGACCCAGTTGCCGGTATCGAGTGTTCTGGTGATGACCTTTTTGGTTTCTATCTTGCGCCCCTCCAGCCAATCCACGACACACCCGATATCATCAAAGAAGTAGGTATCCCCTTCGGGTGTGATGATCTGTGCGCTGTACTCCATTGCCTCGATATCCATACTGCACTCTGAACACTGGTACTCTTTGGGCTGTATCACCACAGGTTCATAGGCAGTGTTCCCCTTGTAGACATAGCGCGCGCCCTGATCCGTCCCCAAAGAGAGCAGCAGGATGACAATAATCGCGATCACGATCCCGAAAGTCAGAAGATTGATCAAAAACTTTTTCATAGAAGCACTCCATTCTTGAGATAATACAAGCCGACATAACTGCTGCACAACAGCACAAACAACGTCAGCAATCCTATCGAAATTTTCTTGAGCTTCAAGGCATTTCTGCCAAAAATTCCTTCCATCACGGCGCTCTCTATCGCCAGGAAGGTACCCGAAAAGAGCACTCCCCAGAGCAGATATCCTACATAATGATACTCCGCCTGCAGCATACAGAAGGGGCACCTGTGGGTAGGAAGCTCATAGATATAGGTACCGAAAAAGTAGACCACGCTGTAGTAGGCGATCATCGCAAAGAAGAGGCTTACTGCGATACGTACCAGATAATGCCCTGTGAACAGCATCAGCACCAGAAGCGCGTAGAGCAGATAGAAAAGGATCAAAAGCTTGGGGATATCCAGCCCGAAAGGGAGGCTGTTTCCGCCGATCTCTCCGAAAATCACCGAACAGCAGCTGACGGGATTGGTGGTTTCGATATGGCTGAAGTAGAGGATATCCAGAACCATCTCTACGCTCAGAAGCACAAAGAGCAGAAGATAAAACCAGGACTTCAGCTTCATATAGGGGTAGTGCTTCTCCTGCAGGTCCAAACGGTTGATCCCCAGCCAGAGGCCGCTTAGAAAAAGGATGACGATCTTCAAAAGCAGCAGCGGTGAACCGTAGTCGTTCGCATCGATCACACCCGCGGCACACATCGCCCCGGGGACCAGAAGGGAGAGTGCATCGATCGTATAGGCGAAATAGGGGAGCAGAAGCATCTTGAGCCCCAGCACAAAGAAGATGATGCTCATCACCAGGTAGGAGCGGTTCTCCAGGTCAAACTGCCTTTTTGTGAAGCGGTCAAAGTCCCACCCTTTCAATATCCCCAAGGTAGCGATCGCTGCGATGAAGAGCAGCAGGTAAAGCAGTGCTTCAGAGAGGAGATAGACGATCACCTCGCTGCTTAGAAGGATCTCATTCACCGCTCTTTCCTATCACCCCGTCCGCCATATGGATCACACGGCTATCAAACGGCAAGTGTTCAAAGAGCGGATCGTGTGTCGCCACGACAACGGTTTTGCCTGCTTCATGCAGTTTTTGAATGGTTTCGATAAACCTGAGCGAATTCTCCCGGTCAAGATTGGCGGTAGGCTCATCGCAGAGGATCACTTTGGGATCATGGACCAGAGCCCTTGCGATCGCGCACCGCTGTTTCTCCCCGCCTGAGAGCGAAGCAACATCCTGGGAGGCCTTGTGCAGGATCGAAGCGCGCTGCATACTCGCCTCCGCCATCTTGCGGATAGCCGGCATATCCAGGCCGCTGTTGATCAGCGGAACGATCACATTCTCCTCCACACTCAACGACTCAAGCAGGTTAAAGTGCTGAAAGATCACCCCGATCGTCTTTGCACGGTAGGCGGAAGCATGCAGGTCAGGAAGCTTGGAGACCAGCTCACCCTCCACCACGATCTTCCCGCTGCTCGGACGGTCGAGTGCGGCGATCAGGGAGAGCAGCGTGGATTTTCCGCTTCCGCTGATACCGCTGAGTATCACGCACTCACCCTCCTCTATCTGAAGAGTGATAGACTTCAGTGCTTCAAAGAGATTTTCCCCCTCTCCGAATCTTTTGCCGACATCTTCGATCCCGATCATCGCATCGCCTCCTTAGGTGGTATCACGGCGACCCGCCACGAAGGGATCAGCACCGCTGCAAAAAACGGTACGGCATAGAGAAAAAAGAGCGACCCCAGCGTCCCGAACGAGACCTCGGGGATCAGCTGCACCTGGTTTTCCAGGTTGGCGCCGCCCAGGAATATCTCTATGAGGACCGGTGCCCCGAGAACAAAGACATACCCGTATGCTGCTACTGTACCGATAACGAAACTGCCTATCACCAGGATAAGGGTCTCATAGAATTTCAGCTTCAGGATATCCCTGATACTCCAGCCGACTGCCCTCAGGATCCCTATCTCTTTTCGCTCGTGGGAGTGGACCATGGCATATCTCTGGTACAAGATCAGCATCAGGGTAAGCAAAGCGATAATGTAGAGGATCAGAAAAATACCCCCCTTGTAGTTATAGAGATTCTCATAGGCCTTCTCAACCTCTCTTTTCTCCGCCACCCTTATCTCATAATCGACCAGGTGCAGCTTCCCGATGACATTATCCCACTCCGCATCATTGGGGACATTGAAAGTGATATCGGTCACCTCATCCTCTTTCAGCCCGAAAATCTCCCGTGCCAGTCCGATAGGCATAATGATCATATCGTTGGTAAGCAGGTTCAGCGATCCGGGCAGCACCTCATAGATTTTCACCTTTTTAAACTGACCCCGGGGCGTCTTGAACGAAAAAGTGTCGTTATAATAGTGCTTCCGGAGAAAAGCTTTGACCCCCTCTCCCACGATCATGCTCTCCCCGGCAAAGAACTGCTTCAGATCAATACCCTTCACCAGCGACTGCAGAGCCTTGGAGCCCTGCTCATCAAAAAAGTCGATCCCTACCACCAGAAACGACTCTTCTCCCGGCGCATAAAAGTAACGGCCGTGGATCCGCGGTGCCACCTGGGATACCCCCTCGATCTCCAGGATACTGTCAGCCCAGGCAAGCGGTGTGCTCACCGGTCTGCCCGCTTCTGTCCTCGTAACAGTAAAGTCCGCCTGCTCATCCAGTGTATCCTGCAGCGTCTGCTGCAGGGATGAGGAGATAAAGAGCACCGCACTTACCAGGGCGATCATAACAACCGATATCGACATAATGCCCAGATGTTTGCTCTTCTGCTTGAAAAGCAGCAGGGTAAGAAAATGCAAAAACGGATACCTATTCAGCATAGACAAACTCCATTCTGCTGAGTGACTGCATCTGCGGAGAGGCGGGATGCTCTACCTTCTCCCACAGAAATGCCGGTTCGTAAAATGCCGTACTGAGCGAAGGAGAAACAATGCCTGTCACCGCCACCACGTCAGAAAAAGCCTCCTTGTGCGATCTTTTCTCCGCAGAGAGATAATGGCCGACCGCCATACCCGTCACTACCATCAAAAGCGCTGCCAATCCGATAAACTGCTTAATCATTCCGAAATTTCCTTATCACAGTCCGTCCAGTGCCATCACCATCGTATCGGTGATCTCATCAAAACGCAGGATCTTCTTCCCCTGGTGATCCGTATTGAATGTCTCCGCACTCTCAAGCGTTTTGAAAGGGATCAGTTCGCGCCCCATCGGCCCGTAGACATTGGCATCATAGACATAAAATGCTTCTCTGGCATCGATCGCTTCTAGCGTATAATAGTCTGTCACTTTCATCTCCGTGATACTCTTCCGGTCAAAAGGAAAATTCCCGTCAAAGATATAATACTTCATCATATCCTTCACCCCGTCGAAGTAGTAGGTTTTTTCTTCATAGGTGATCGAAGCGGCCCATTTGGGATACTTGGCAACGAACATCCCGCATACCGGGCATTTGGCGTTTTCCGGTACATGCAGGTGCCCTTTGACATCCTTCATGCTTCCGTTGCTGAGATAGTAGGCGACCGCTTCGAGTTTATCTTTCGAAAGAGGCGGGCATGCCTGAGACTTTTTGACCTTTTCGATCAGCTGGTCGATCGTCCCTGTAGCATCGGGCAGCTTATCGGTATCGCAAAGGCTTTTGGCGATCTTCTCCCCCTTCTGTGTGAGGTTGATCACTTTGGCCTGGCTCGGCTCACTTGCAATGAGAGGGTATAAAAATATAGAGAGGATCAGAATGGTTTTTTTCATAGGAAACCTTTTGGAAGCGGGGAGAGAAACCCGCTTTTTTTTGGGATGCAGTGTAGCATCTATCTGCTTTGCAGATAGAGCCCGACAGCCTGAAGCTGTTTTGGATTGAGTCCTTCACAGAGTTTATCGGCAAGGATAGAAGCCTTCGCTTCGGCAACCGAACTGAACTTTTTGTCTGTCTTCTGGCACTTGCTGTGATAGAGTTCTTTCCCCATCTTGCGCATTTTGTCACGTTTCTGCTCAACCATATTGACGTCATTTTGAAAATCCTGCAGCGCTTTTTGGAGCGCTCCGTCAAAATCGGTCACCTCTCCCCCATAAAGACTGACAAAGGCTTCCGCCTCTGCTTTCTGGGCAAAGGCATATTTGCTCGTCATACTCATCGTACCTCTTTGACTGCTTCCAACAACATAATATGCCTTCTTGGCATCAATGAATTTCAGGCTGTTGACATCCACAACCTTGATCTCTGTCGGCTTGAGCCCCCTTTCGATATCCTCTGCCAGGCAATGTATCGAGCAGTACTGCTTAACCTCACCGTTGACGGTGGCCGCATGGTTGGTCTTGTAGTACATCGGCAAGTTCATGCCGCAGTTGGGGCAGAACCCCTTGGCATCGCCTTTTTGCAGCAGTGTGGCTTCAGAGGGTGAAACGCTCTGAAACATCTTCATCATTTTCTTCGGTTTAGCCTCCTGCATCTTCTCTCCGCATTTACCCGCGCCGCACTTCATCTCCGCATGGGAGAAGCTTGAGAGTGCCAGCAGTGCCCCCGCGATCAGTAAAATCTTCTTCATATCCACTCCTAAAATTTGTAGCTTAGATTTGTATAGAAATAACGTCCGGGCTCATTAAGCAGCATCACATCCCCGCCCCCGAAGATCAATGTCAGGTCTCTGTAGGTATTGGATACCGCATAGGTAGAGTCAAACACATTATCCACACCCACGGTCAGCTCAAAGTTCTCTCCGAATGTTTTCGTTCCTTTCAGGTTCAACACACCGTACGCATCAAGCTTCTGCTCTCCGTTTTCCGCGTCAAAGCTCGTCCACGCATCTGCCGCAACGACTTCCGCTTTGAGCAACAGGCTTGGATCCACGGCATAATTCACAGCCAGGTTTGCCTTGAACGGCGGGATCTCAGGAAGGTCTTTGTCGCTCTGTCCTGCCGGTGTGTCGAGTTTCTTTCCGTTTTGATAGGAGAGGCCGAGGTCAAAAGAGAGCGACTCTGTCGCAAAGTAGCTTCCGCTGAGATCAACTCCCCATATCCTTGCATCGATGTTGTCAAAACTGTTGTGAAGCGAGTTATAGGCGATAAAGTTATCCAGATGGCTGTAGAAGAGCTTCCCTTTTACAATACCGTTTTCGTATTTCTTCTCCAGACCGATATCGACCTCGCTGTTGGTCACCATATCCAGATCAAAGTTACCGGTTCTTGTGCCATCTTTGCCATACAGGTAGAGTTCTCTTCCGTCCGGTACCCTGTGGGCAACCCCCGCACCGACAAAATATTTCGTCGTAAAGTCTGCATGATAGGTCGCCAGCATATTCCCGCTTAATGCGTTGTAGCTTCTTGTCGGCACACTGCTGTTTATATCGGCTGTGGTAATTTCCGTATCGTCATATCTCAGACCGAGATCGATCTCGAACTTGCCCACCTTCACCTTGTCTTTGACAAACAGGGCAATATTTTCCGTATCGACATCCCAGATACTGTGTTTTGATGCACCGTTGGGCATAATATAATTCCCGTCCCAGTTTCTCAGGCTGTAGTCCAGGCCGGCTGTAAGGGCATGGTTCTCTACCTCAAACTCGTTTTTGAGTTTCGCCCCCTGCATTTTGGTGGTCAGATGGTGTGTCATGACCCCTTTTGCGGATGACTTTCTATATTCATTTGACATGGGATGGTCTACCTCTGTCTGATAGAGGTTCACAGTAAGTTTTTTCGAGTACTCCCCCAGATCTTTGGCGATATACTCCATGGTATAGATGTCGCTGTCGTCATAGATCGCATCCATCGGCGTATTCGGGTAAAGTACATTGTCGGTCCTGTTTGCCGTATACCCCAGTCTCAGCTCCTGGGTATCGGTGATATCCCAGAAGAGTTTTGCCATCAGCGTCTTTTTCTCAAAAGCATCCATATCCCGCTTCTCCGGGAGGTATGCCATACCTCCTGCAGTAGGATTATCAGCGATATAGGCATCCTGCTGTTCTGCGAAGGTGTTGCCGTCACCGTCCTCGTACTGTCCGCCCTTCTCTGTGGATGCACTGAGAAGGAATCTTACCTCATCCGTTCCCCCGCTTGCGTTGAAGTACCCTTTTTTATAGTTCCAGCTTCCGACATTTACCCCTACTTCACCGGTGAACTCTTTGGAAGGCTTCAGCGTATTGACCTGCACGTTCGCGCTCAGGCTTCCAAAATCCTCCACATTGAACGGCCCCTCATTGATCTCAATATAATCGACATTATTGGTCGCCACATGAGAGATGGGAGGGTCCATCCTGTTGGGGCAGGCACCGCACACCTTTGCCCCGTCGATCGTGACATTGATATTGTCTTTTTTCTGTCCCCTGATGATGATATCGTTTGATATCCCGCTACGGCGTACCAGTGCCGCGCTCGGAGACTGCTTGAATATCGCATCTGCCAAATCCGCGGACTTGATCTCCTCCCCGCTGACATCGCTGATCACCTCAGTATCGATCTTCTCCTCTACCTCGATCTCCTCCAGCACTGTCGGTGCAGCGTGTAGTGCCATAGCTGCCAACAGTGAAAGTCCTATTATCTTCCTCATTTCTTATGCTCCTTATTTCAAATACTTATAAGTAAAACATAGTAGTGTTAAATCTTTGTTAATTTTTGATTGCATTTTGAAGATTGCAGAGAGTCTGTTGCACTTTGGACTATCTGCTGAGGGTATAGTGGAGCGTGATGGAAACTTTTTGGGGCAGGGAGAGGGGCACGTCTTTTATCGAAACAGGGAAAGCCTTCTGCACCGCCTCTTTGGCCGAAGTATGAAACGCCTTGGGCCCGCTTACCGTAATGCCGGAGACATTCCCGTTTGCCAGAATCGTAAAATCGACCTTGACGCTCCCTTCCATGCCGCGGCGTTTTGCCATACGCGGATAGCTCTTGTGCCGGTTTATGCGGTCCCGTACCTTTGAGAGGAAAAGATTTTTCTCCGCTGCCGTGCTCTGCTGCTTTCTGGTACTCTTGAGCGCACTTTTTTTCTGCACAGGCTGCGGTTTTTTCTCGGTTTTTTTCACCACCTTTTTAGGCTTCTCTTTTTTTACCTTTTTGACTTCCGGTTTTTTTATCTCCGGTTTTTTTACCACAGGTTCAGGCTTGGGTTTTTCTATCTTTGGCTCAGGAGGAGGCTCTTCTACAGGCGGAGGCGTTTCCTCTTCTACGGGTTCGGGTTTCTCCTCCAGCACCTCAGGCTGAAAGGCATAAACGCTCATGGCGATTGTTTTTACAGGAGATTTCTGTTCCGAAACGCTGGTCGTCTCTGTAAGATAATAGAGCCAATATCCCACCATCCCATAAAGGATACTTGTTGCGAGAAAGGAGAGTAAAAACCGATTTTTAGACACATAACCTCTTTTTTTGGGACGCATTATAACAAAAATTTTCTGTACCCCATCATTTTAATTTTGCAAATCCTTATCACAATATACGATCCGTCTTTTTCTAATCACGGATTATATTAGAGCAGTGTTAATTTAGTGTGAACTGATCCTTCTGAGATTGAGAAACACCGTGGTACCCACATTTTTTTCTGATTTGATCTGTATATCGATCCCTTCACTGTCGCAGTAGGACTTTACCAGCGCAAGGCCTATGCCCTCCCCCTCTTTGGAGCTGTCTGCCTGATAGTAGCGCTCGTAAATCTTCAACAGCTCCGTCTCGCTCATCCCGACTCCCTGGTCAGCGATACTCAGGATGTTCCGGGAGAGATGCAGCGTGACCAAGGTATCCTTGGAGGAATATTTCATCGCATTCATCAAAATATTGTCTATCATCTTCTCAAACCCTATCTTATCGGCTGTGATCCTGTAGCTCTCCACTTCCAGCACAAAGTCATTCCGGTCAAAAGCTTCAAATACCTCCACCCGCTCCGCCAGTACTTTCTGAAGATCAAAAGACTCCTTTTCGATAGGCTGGAACTCTTTTTTGATACTGTAGACCAGTTCCCTGTAAAGCCTATCAAGCCTTTTGGAAGATGCTTCGATGCGCGCAATGCGCTCCAGACTCTTCTGGTCCTCCAGCTTTCTGGCGATCATTTTGGTATTGGCCTGGATCGTCGCAAGCGGAATATTGAGTTCGTGGAGTATCTCCCTGGAAAGCTGGGAGAGGTTCTCATCGATCCTTTTCTGCTGTGCCAGAAGCGTGGAGATAAAGATATATCCGAACATCGCGGCAAAAAGCAGCAGGATCAGGAATACCCAAAGATAGATCCGAGTAAAATCCTCCCATGTCGTGAGCATATGATAGATAGACCCCAGGAAAAACCCTATGCTGATCACATAGATCACCGTCCCCCACATTACCCTCTTATGCATCAAGATCCCTGAATTTATATCCAACCCCGCGGATGTTGATGATATGTTCGGGGAAAAGTTTTTTCAGCTGTGTGACATAGACACGTATCGAACCGTCGCTTGGCATCTGGTTCGCTGTCCAGAGCTGCTCTTTGATAAAGGTATTGGTGACGACATCCCCTTTGGACTGCACGAAAAGCATCAGCAGCTCTATCACCTTGATCGTCAATTCGACCTCTTCTCCCTGATGTAAGAGTATCTTGTTCTTCACATCAAGGGTATATTCACCGATCCTGACACAATGGGTTCGCGTCTGTCTGCGGAGTAGCGCATCGATACGCAGCTGCAGTTCGTCAAAATCGATGGGCTTCTTCATATAGTCATCCGCCCCCAGACCAAACCCTTCAGCAAGCGACTCTTTGTCCTCCCGGGAGGTCAGAAATATCGTCGGCGTCATATCCCCCGCACTTCGCAGTTTACCCAGCAGGTCAAATCCGCTTTCATACGGCAAATTCACATCAAAGAGATAGACATCGTACCTATTCTCATAGGTAAGGTCCAGTGCCGAGTAGGGATCCATCACTGCATCCAGCAGATAGCCCTCTTCTTCAAGAAAATCCTGCAGTGTTTCGTTAAAAAGCTTATCATCTTCCAGTATAAGAACCCGAACCGCCATCACTCTCCTTTCATTCCATAAACATCGTAACATTATAACCAACTTGTTTCTTAACTGAAAAGGTGTTCATACCCGTTGCTTATAAAAATAATAAATTTTTCCGTACATACTGGCTATATGGCTATAATATCTCTAACGCATTGAAAGGTATTTTTCGAAATGGAAAAAGTCAATTTTTTGAAACATTTTGAGGGAAAGATCCTGGCATTCGGACTTTTCCTGCTTGCCATATTTTTGATCCTCTTGGCGATCAGTGCTTACTATTGGCCGGACAGGCTCAATGTATTGCTGAGCATGACGGCATCCAATATCGTTTTTGGAAGAATGGCCGGACTTTCCATTGGTATCTCTTCACAGATGGACAGTGCGGTGCTCATCGCGTTTAACCTTTTCATTGAATCGATCATGGTATTGATACTCTATCCGCTTTTTGTGCTCAGCTGGAGAAGCCTTCACGTGGTTTCCTATAAACCCTTAAACGACTTTTTCAAGCGCTCCCAAAAGAGTGCAGAGAAGCATCAGCCAATGATTCGAAAGTATGGCATCATAGGTCTGGTATTTTTTGTACTCACACCCTTTGCGATGACAGGACCTGTTGTAGGCAGCTTCGTAGGCTATCTTATGGGGCTTCCCCATCTTACCACGCTTGCAGCTGTTCTCTTCAGTACCTTCATAGCGATTATCCTGTGGACTTACTTTATCAAAAACTTTGAAGCGACACTTATTGTCTACAGTGATGCACTCATTATGGTACTGTCAATTGCTGCGGTGATTGTCCTGATCTGGTATTTTGTGAGAGGAAAGAGAGATTGATTTTCGACCCTACAAATGACACGCAGGTGTCATTTGCTTAACGGGTCCTTCTGCCTTCGCGGGTCGCTTTGCTCCACTTCGCCTTCAGCGGTGCACAAGTGCACATCCCTTGCGGTTCCGAAGCTAGAAACAACAAGCAGTTGTTGTTTGCTTGACGCTTCTCATGGTTTCGACCCTACAAATGACACGCAGGTGTCATTTGCTTAACGGGTCCTTCTGCCTTCGCGGGTCGCTTTGCTCCACCGCTTCGGTTTCGACCCTACAAATGACACGCAGGTGTCATTTGCTTAACGGGTCCTTCTGCCTTCGCGGGTCGCTTTGCTCCACCGCTTCGGTTTCGACCCTACAAATGACACGCAGGTGTCATTTGCTTAAC
>Ga0265295_1002639_pt1 | contig 27722 bp, 20 predicted proteins | sample Munlansysbiofilm_FD_192503 | JGI IMG/M metagenome (GOLD analysis project Ga0265295, IMG submission 192503) | Leachate microbial communities from a municipal landfill in Southern Ontario, Canada - Methane capture system biofilm | ecosystem: Engineered > Solid waste > Landfill > Unclassified ... | reverse complement strand
GACATTAGAACCTTTAGAACCTCTATTATGATTGCTGTATCTTCTTTTCAACCTGTTTAAAAAGCGCTACAAGAAGATAAATCTTTCTTGCTTGATTTTCTTAAATTTGTAATTTCTACTCGGCCACGGCCATGATGCCACGTACCGGAATCTTGTCGAGCATGGCGGTTACCTTGTTTTCATCTTCGATGCCAGTGACCGAAAAGGTGAATAGGGTATTGCCAAAAACCAGTTGCACGTCGTAGTTTACCAATTGCTCTTCCTGCGCCGGCGTTTTGGTGAGCAGCGCCTTTTGGCCGTCAATTTTGATGCGTTTTTGGTTGGGATCAGAAGCCAAAAAAACGGGCATGCTTAGCAGCATGTTGATGCTTGCCAAAAATGGCGAATCGCTCATGATCTCTACCTCGGCGTGATTTACTTCGCCTTTGTAGTGGCGGCTTACAAACAATCCGGCAAAACCGGTATTCAATCCCGTTACGTTGTCGCTTTCAGCCACAGCATTCATATCGCCCAATTGTTGGGGCAACATTTCCAGGATGTCGCGTCCGATGGCCTGGTTGATACCGTTGAGCGCTTGTTGTAACGCAAATCGTGCATCTTCCAGGTTTCCGTTTTTGTAGGCGCCGGCAGCTTCGTCGAGCAGTACCGGAACCTCCTGGCTTCGCGCCTGCAGCGCTACCATTAATACAATCGAAAGTATGAAGGTTATTTTTTTCATTGTTCTCCAAGCTCCTTTTTAATGTTTTCAATATTAATTTCTTTGGATGAATTCATCATCTCATTTTCGTCGGCATAGTTGATGCCTTCGGTTACCAGTATCGACGACTGCCCGAAAGGCACGCTGAGTTTGTATCCCGAATATTCGTCGTATTCGAGCACGGCCCGCTGCCCGTCGATGGTGACGATCTTGTGGTTGTCGTCGCCCGAGGTGGCGTACATACCGCCCGACGAAAGGTAAAGATTGGCAGCCGAAAGCATGGCGGCCTCGTTACCAACGGTAACTTTAAACTGTTTGTCGTCCTGGCGGTAGCTACGTTGGATGATAAGCCCCACAAAACCTATCCCGCTGCTGGCCACATTGTCCTCGTCTTTTACGGCGGGCAACCCGTTGATGGATTCGGGAAGGCCCTTGAGGATTTTTTCACCAATTTCCATCTCTATGCCGAGGATGGCCTGGCGCAATCCAAAGCGGGCGTCGCTGTATTTTTTATTTCCAAAAGCAGCATCGGCCAGGTCGATGTTGGCCAGCACGTCGGGAGCTTCGGTAGTGAGGCCGGCGCCTTTGGTGTTGGTGGGCCGGTTGGCGTCGTTGCTGCTACCATAGCTGTTGTTGCCCTGATTTCCGCTGCCGCTTTCTTGTTCAGTACCAAAAACCTGCTCTACGGCTTTGTTCTCGGCTTTCTCTTTGAGCTTTCTGATTAAACTGCCCTGCCCGAATGTGGGCTGCCAGGCAAAGCATCCTGCCAGAAGCAACAGAAATGCGTATTTACTTATTGATTTCATGACGTTTAATTTTTTAATGACTTTGCGAAAATAGAATTTCTCATTTAAAAAGAGCTACTTAAAATTATTTTTTCCATGTGTGGACAGATACTTCTGCGCTGTTTGATTGTGTTTTACAAATCTTTTTATGGATTTCGACTGAAGTTTTTTGAAATTTCCTGCTGAACCGGAAAATAAACTTTAGTACATTTGTTAAAATTTTACATACTCATCTATAACTACATTTCATAATGAAAAATGTTCTATTTACAATGCTGTTTTTGTGCAGTATGCTGGCAGGCTTTGGTCAACCGGCTGCTTTTGACCTGCGCAACGTGAATGGCGTAAACTACGTCACCAGTGTAAAAAATCAGCAGGGCGGCACCTGCTGGACTTTTGGCGCCTTTTCGGCAATGGAAGGAAACCTGCTGATGACCGGAGCCTGGACGGCTGCCGGCGAAACCGGCGAACCAGACCTGGCCGAGTACCACCTCGACTGGTGGAACGGCTTCAACCAACACAACAACGACGATATCGATCCTCCTTCGGGCAGCGGACTGGAAGTACATCAGGGCGGCGACTACCGCGTTACCAGCGCTTACCTCTCACGCAACGAAGGTGCAGTGCGCGACATCGACGGGCAATCATTCAACAGCGCGCCATTGCGCTCCAGCGATAACTATCACTACTACTATCCGCGACACATCGAGTGGTACACCATGGATCAAAATCTGAATGGTATCAATCTGATAAAAGAAAAAATTATGGAATATGGCGTGCTGGGCACCTGCATGTGCTACAGCGGAAGCTTTATGAGCAACTACGTGCATTACCAGCCGCCCAGCAGCAACGAAGATCCTAACCATGCTGTGTCAATAGTTGGCTGGGACGACACCAAAGTGACGCAGGCTCCGCTGCCGGGTGCCTGGATTGTGAAAAACTCCTGGGGCGGCTCCTGGGGACTAAGTGGCTACTTCTGGATTTCATATTATGACAAACACGCCTGTCGTGAGCCTGAGATGGGAGCCATCTCTTTTCAGGATGTGGAACCATTGCAATACCAGCACACTTATTACCACGACTACCACGGCTGGCGCGATACCAAAACAGAAACCAGCGAAGCTTTCAACGCTTTTACGGCCGAGGGCGCTCAAATCCTCAAAGCAGTTAGTTTTTTCACCGCCACACACGATGTGGATTATGTTGTAAAAATCTACGGCAACTTCACAGGTGGTAATTTAGAAAATCTCCTCTCGACACAAGCCGGGCATTTCGATTATTCCGGGTTTCACACTGTGGATCTTTCTCAGGCTGTTAATCTTACCGAAGGACAGAATTTCTATGTTTATCTGAGTCTCTCTGATGGCGGCCAGCCTTACGACCGAACCAGCGACGTACCCGTGCTGCTTGGTGCAAGCTATCGCACCATTGTAGAATCGACTGCCGAACCCGGACAGAGTTATTATAATGATGGAAAGTCGTGGAATGATTTTTACGATTACAACGATCCTTCCGGCTTCCAGAATACGGGCAACTTCTGCATCAAAGCCCTGACGGTTGACGGACAACTGAGCCTGCCCTCTACCTTCGACCTGCGCAACGTGAATGGCGTAAACTACGTCACCAGCGTAAAAAATCAGCAGGGCGGTACCTGCTGGACGCATGGCTCGCTGGCCGCGATGGAAGGAAATATGTTGATAACCGGCAACTGGGCTGATGCCGGCGAAGCAGGAGAGCCTGCTTTGGCCGAATATCACCTCGACTGGTGGAATGGCTTCAACGATCATTACAACGAAGACCTCGATCCTCCTTCGGGCAGTGGCCTGGAAGTTCACCAGGGTGGCGACTACCGCGTTACTACCGCTTATCTGTCGCGGGGCGAAGGTTCTACGCGCGAAATCGACGGCAATACCTATGCTACGCCACCCGAACGCAATCTTGATACTTATCACAAATATTATCCACGCGACGTGGAATGGTATGTGGCTGGTGCCAATCTCGAAAACATCGACCTGCTGAAAACCAAAATCATGGAATATGGCGTGATGGCTACCTGCATGTGCTACAGCGGCTCTTATATGTCGGGCTACGTGCATTATCAGCCCCCCACAAGCAACGAGCTGCCCAATCACTCCATCGCAATTGTAGGATGGGACGACAACAAAGCTACACAGGCTCCGCTGCCGGGTGCCTGGATTGTGAAAAATTCATGGGGCGGCAGTTGGGGAGAAAGCGGCTATTTCTGGATTTCGTACTACGACAAATGGGCCGGCCAGGAACCGCAGATGGGTGCCGTGTCGTTTATAGATGTGGAGCTGATGGAATACACCCAAATCTATTACCACGACTACCACGGCTGGCGCGACCAACTGGAAACTGCTACCGAAGCTTTCAATGCTTTTACAGCAGTATCTGGCGATGTGATCTCGGCAGTCAACTTCTTCACAGCAGCGGATAACGTAAGCTATACCGTTAAAATTTATGATGACTTTACTAATGGTGAGTTACAAAATCTGCTCTCCTCGCAGTCGGGCTTCTATGCCCACACCGGCTTGCATACTGTAGATCTAAGCACACCGGTAGAAGTGAGCCAGGGTGATGATTTTTACGTTTACGTAAGTTTATCCGATGGTGGCATCCCTTACGATCGCACCAGCGACGTTCCGGTGCTGCTGGGCGCCAGCTACCGTACCATCGTCGAATCAACTGCCGCCGAAGGTGAGAGCTATTACAAATCAGGCAGCAGCTGGCTCGACTTTTATAATTACAACGATCCCTCCGGATTCCAGCATACCGGCAATTTCTGTATCAAAGCGCTGGCGCAAACTTCGTATGCCATCAACATGGGCAGCATCGAAATTTCGGATCCCGAAGGAAACGGTAACGGACGCCTCGATCCAGGCGAGACAGTGGATGTGGAGATCACCATCAAAAACGGAGGTCTCTATGACGTAACTCAGCTTACAGCGCAATACAGCACCGGCGATCCTTTTGTAACCATCAATAGCGGCACTGCCACACTGCAAACCGTGGAACCCGGAGAATCACAGGTAGTGGTTTTCAATATCACAGCCAGCGCAGCCACACCCACGAGCCACAACATTGCGGGTGAGCTAAACATAAGCTGCACCAGCAACAGCAACACACAACAATATACTTTTGATGTAGATATTCTGGCTGGGGCCGATATCGAAGACTTCGAGACGGGCGACTTTTCACAACACGACTGGGAGCACTCCGGCAATGCCAACTGGACGGTTACCAGCAGCGAATCGTGGGAAGGAACCTATGCTGCACGATCAGGTAATATTAATAACCAACAACAGAGCGTGCTCAGCATCACTATGGACGTTACGGCCAGCGGAACCATCTCCTTCTATCGCAAAGTGTCGTCGGAAAACAATTATGACTGGCTGCGCTTTTACATCGATAATAGCAAACTTGGCGAATGGTCGGGCGAAGAGGCCTGGGCGATGGAAAGCTATGATGTAAGCGCCGGCGAACATACCTTTAAGTGGATTTATGTAAAAGATCAATCGGTAGGTTCGGGCAGCGACTGTGGCTGGATCGACTACATCATCTTCCCGCCGGTTGAAGCAGCGCTGCCTGTTACACAGCAGATCATCAATCTGCCCCAGGGCTGGAGCGGCATTTCGAGCTACCTGATACCGGTGGATGCCCACGTCGAAAATATCTTTGAGAGCCTGGGCGACGATCTTATTATATTGCAGGACATGCAACATGCCTGGTGGCCTGCTGCCGGTGTAAACACCATTGGCCTGTGGAGCGCGCAGCAGGGTTACAAGATAAAGCTTGCGCAAGAGGCAGCCTTTAGTTTTTCGGGTTACGATGCAGTAAGTCATTCTTTGTTGCTGCACCAGGGCTGGAACCTGATGCCGGTGATTAGCAACAGCGACGTGCCGTGCAGCGATTTGTTTGGCAGCATGGCAGGCGACCTTGTGGTGGTGAAAGAGGTGGCCGGCACCAACGTATATTGGCCTTCGCTGCAAATCAGCACGCTGGATCATCTTACCCCCGGAAAATCCTATCTGGTGAAAACCACCACTGAAAACATCATTACTTTCCCGGCTAATACGCAGAAACCAGAGGTTAGCTCTGCACCCGCCCAAAGCCGGAGCGTTACCCCAACCGGCAACTCACACCTGGTGGTATTTACAGCCCAGGCTATGGCAAGTTGCAATGTAACTATCAATGCCGGAGATAAATTCGTGGCATTGGATGATCAATGGAATTTATGTGGCGAAATAATCATTGCCGATCCTGCCAAAGACCAAGTACTGGTGATATTCGGTAGCGACAGCACAAATACAAATTCAACTGGATACATGAATGGGGAAGATATTAAAATTTATCTGGATTATGGATTTATGATGCCAACGCTCATCAGCTATGACAATGATTTTCCGGATACCCAAATTTATGCTGACGAAGGTCTTTCAAAGATCGATTATTTATTAATTTGGACGGACATTTCAGAGCAGCAGCAGGCTGCCGTGCAGTTGTGGCCCAACCCGGCGCATGGGCACGTTTCGATAGCCGGCCTGCCACAAGGTTCTGCAACGCTCGAAGTCTTTGATCTAAAAGGTGTGCAGGTGCTGCAAACCAGCCTCGATGGCGACCAAAGTATTGATGTCTCGCAGCTTCCGGCAGGCGTTTACGTAGCAAACATCCGCACCAACGATTTCACCGTTCGGCGTAAGCTGATCATTCAATAATCAAATTTATTTATTAAAAATAAAAACCTCCGCTGTTGCAAAATTGCGGAGGTTTTTTTTGTTGTCTCCCGACCAGTTGGAGAGAGGAGCGCTTCTGCCAGGCGGCACAGAAATCTATTCCATATTTCCAGCTTTTAACCCTGCGACCGCGCCCACGAATCGCGCAAGGGTACCGTGCGGTTGAAGATGAGATTGTCGGGCGTGGAGAGTTTGTCGACACAAAAATATCCGAGCCGTTGAAACTGGAATTTCTCGCCAGGCATAGCTTCTTTCAGGCCGGGTTCTACTTTGCAGCCTTCAAGAATTTGCAGTGAATCGGGGTTGAGATTTTTCTTGTAATCTTCGCCTTCGGGCACATTTTCGGGGTCTTCGCGCAGGAAGAGCCTGTCGAACATGCGCACCTGTGCATCCACGGCATGGGGCGCCGAAACCCAGTGCAGCGTACCTTTTACTTTGCGTTGGCTGCCGGCACCGCCGCTTTTGGAATCGGGATCGTAGGTGCAGATCACTTCGGTGACATTTCCCGCATCGTCGGTTTTGTATTCTTCGCAACGAATGATGTAGGCTCCTTTGAGACGCACTTCGAGGCCGGGCGCCAGTCGGAAAAACTTCTTGGGCGGATCGACCAGAAAATCTTCGCGTTCGATGAGCAACGTTCCGGAAAAAGGCACTTCGCGTGTGCCGCCCTCAGTGTCTTCGGGATTATTTTCGAGGGTGATCATTTCGTGCTGTTGCGGGTAATTGGCGATGACCACCTTCAGCGGGTTGAGTACGGCCATTACACGCGGGCTGTGGCGGTTGAGATCTTCGCGGATGCTGTGTTCGAGCAGCGCCACATCTATCACGTTGTCGCGTTTGGCCACGCCCACTTTTTCGGCAAACAATCGCAGCGACTCCGGCGTATAGCCCCGGCGCCGTAGTCCCGAGATGGTAGGCATGCGCGGATCGTCCCATCCTTCTACAAATTTTTCGTTGACCAGCTCCAGCAGCTTGCGCTTGCTCATCACGGTGTAGGTTATGTTGAGGCGCGCAAATTCGATCTGTCGCGGGCGGTATTCGTCGGTTTGTATCTGATCCACAAACCAGTTGTAAAGCGGACGATGTACCTCAAATTCGAGCGTGCAAATGCTGTGGGTGATGCCCTCGAGATAATCTGACTCGCCGTGCGCCCAGTCGTACATCGGATAGATGCACCATTTGTTGCCGGTGCGGTGGTGGTGTGCGTGCAGGATGCGATACATCACCGGATCGCGCATGTGCATATTGGGCGAACTCATATCTATTTTGGCGCGGAGCACCTTTTCGCCATCGCGGAACTCACCGGCTTTCATACGACGAAACAGATCGAGGTTTTCTTCGACGCTGCGGTCGTGGAACGGACTTTCGATACCAGGCTGGGTAGGCGTGCCGCGCTGCTGCGCAATAACGGTGGCCGGCTGATCGTCAACATACGCATTGCCCTCGCTGATAATTTTCTCTGCCCATTCGTAAAGCTGATCGAAATAATCGCTGGCGAAGAAAAGACGATCTTCCCAATCGGCGCCAAGCCACTTTACATCTTCGAGGATAGAATCGACATACTCTTGTTCTTCTTTGATGGGGTTGGTGTCGTCGAAGCGAAGGTTGAATTTCCCGTTGTATTTTTTGGCCAGGCCGTAGTTTAGCAAAATAGATTTAGCATGGCCAATATGAAGATAACCATTAGGCTCCGGCGGAAAGCGCGTGTGTACCCGGCCGTTGTTTTTGCCTTGCTTCAGGTCTTCGTTGATGATGGCTTCGATAAAATTTACCGACCCGCCCGGACGCGATTCCGCGCTCTTCGGATCGTTTTCTGGATTCCTGCTTTCAGTCATAAAACTCAATTATTGATAAATGGTAACTATTTAGCTGTTGTCTTTTAAAACTCAATTTTCAGATAACATTTTTTAAAAATCTATGCCATCGTTAATCAGGCATTTTAAAATCATAACAAAAAAGCAAAATTAGCCTAAAATGGCGGCAGCAAATTGGTTTTTATTAAAAATCAATTTTTCTCGAACATGATCAGATTGATGCCCAACGCCATGCTAAAGATGTTGCGCAGTTGCACCTCCTTGCTTTTGAGCAGATAGGTCATGTAAAGGTCGTTGGTGGTGGTTTCGGCGTAGAAGTCGATGGCTTTGATAAAGGTGTAATCTTTCAGGTGTTTCCTCACTCTTACGCCCAGGTTGAGATGTACGCGCAGAGCGTTGGGGGCATAATATCCGTCGGGGAAAGTTTTGGGCAATCTCACAAAAGTATTGCCCGCTCCCGAAAACTGGCGGCTGATGGTGATTCCCATCTCCGGGGCGAGCCACCAGCCTTTGTTCAAATCATACATTGCCGGCACCACGATGCCTTTGATAAAAATATTATGAATACGCTTGTCGGCTTTTTGTTTGGTTGTATAGCCATACCCTGCCACCAGCTCCAGGGTGTGCTTTTGGTTAAGAAAATATCCGCCACCGGCGATGTAGGCGCCGTAGTTTCCGGCATATTGCAGGTTGATGTAGTTGGGAACCAAAGCCCGCTTGTAGCGGATGATGGTATCCTGAGCCGCTGCCGGAGCTGTAATGAGCATCACAAACAAAAACAAAAAGGTTGGAATGAGTAGTTTTTTCGTCATGGCTCAGAGTTTTTTTGTTTCGAGTATGAGTGTGTCGGGCGTAACGGTGAGCGTGCACCAGGTGTCTTTGCCCGGCGATCCGATGACCAGATAAGGGATGCGGTCGCCAAAATAATTACCAAAATAATGATCGTGATGATGCCCATGGATTGACATTGCAACATTGGCAGAGTCCATCATATTGCGATAAGCATAAGTGTTGAGTGGCGTAAACTGGTCGGACCATGGCGGGATGTGAGCAATCACAAAGAGACGATCGTATGCAATGTTGCTAAAGAGTTCATCCCTGAGCCACTGATAATCAGGTTCGGCATTGTTAAGCTCCCAGATGATATTGTTGAAAAAGACGAATTTGCAATTTTTAAAAACAAAACTATAATTCTCCGGCCCAAACATCTCATTATAGATGTACCTTCCGTTGGCCAGGCAGTCGTGATTGCCGATAACGGTAAAGTAAGGCGCCTTCAGGTCGTGCATCAGTTGGTGAAAAATGTTGTACTCGGCTATCATGCCGCCGTCGGTCAGGTCGCCGCCGTGAAGAACCAGGTCGATATTGGTATCGTTTTCTATTTGTTCTGCTACGTCTGCCAGGCTGTTGTAATAGGTGTGGCTGTCGGAAATCAAACCGATTTTAAAGGTGTCTTCATCCGCCATTTGAGATTCGATCAGGCGCAACTTCTCAAGGTTTTTTCTGTGGGTATCGCGTCTGTCGTTGCGCACATTCGACGAGTAAAGGCTATATTCAAAAACACGCTCGCAGGCGGTCGTTGCCAGAAAAAGCGTCAGGGCAATTATCAGAATTATTTGGAATCTTCTCATCTTATGAAAACTTAGGTTTGCAAAGATAGGGATGATATCTGTCAAATTCGCGGTCACCTTTTAGGGCTAACTCCGGGTGTCAAAATCAGGCAAGTTTAAGATGGTGAAATGTTGAACTACTGTATTTTACAAATACACCACCATTTCCGAAAGGTCATTTCTGATTTTTTGTTTGCCACTGTCGGTTTCTTTTGCAGGATAGCCTAATGGTGTTAAGGCAAAGACGATCTCGTCGGTTTTTAACAAGCCTGACTGTTTGAGCTTTTCAGGATCGAAATTGGCAATCCAGCAAGTGCCTACACCTTCGGCGGTGGCCGCCAGAATCATGTGATCCATCGCGATGGTAAGATCGGTCTCGAGCGAGTTGTAGCCATCGGCTTTGCGCGTCCAGGCTGCGTTGCGTTGCCCTGCTGCCAGCAGAATATGTGGCGCATCGTACAACCATGCTCCGCTGTAGCATTGGTGCATCAGCTTCAGGTTTTCAGGTTTAGAAATGAGATACAATGTCCACGGTTGCCGGTTGCATGCCGAAGGCGCCAGATGACCCGCCTGGAGTATGCGGTGCAGCTTGTCATTTTCTACCGGACGCGTATCATAGCTGCGGATGCTTTCGCGCTGCCGGATGAGTTGTTGGAAGTTCATAAGCATTGTTGTAAATTTTGGTAAAAATAATAAAAGCCTACTTTTGTCCTGTTTTAAAAAAAAATTAATTGAGCCATGAAAATTGATCTGCGCAGTGATACCGTGACCCGTCCCACCGAGGCCATGCGTGAGGCCATGTTTTCTGCACCGGTTGGCGACGATGTTTTTGGCGAAGATCCCTCCGTAATACAACTCGAGGAATATGCCGCCCGGCTTTTTGATATGGAGGCAGCGCTGTTTTGTCCGTCGGGCACCATGACCAACCAGCTTGCAATAAAAGTACATACCCAGCCGGGCGACGAGGTGATCTGCGATCATACGGCACATATCTACATTCACGAAGGCGGTGGCATCGCTTTTCATTCCGGCTGCTCGGTACGCCTGCTGGCCGGCAATCGTGGTCGCTTTACGGCGCAGGATGTTGAGGAGAATATCAACACCATCGACGTGCATCATCCCGTAACGCGGCTTGTCTCTATCGAAAATACCTGCAACAAAGGAGGCGGCAGCATCTGGGATTTTGATGAGATCATCCGCATCCGCCGGGCATGTACCGAGAATGGTTTAAACCTTCATCTCGACGGTGCCCGTATTTTCAATGCGCTGGCAGCCACCGGCGACGAGCCGGCTCATTTTGGCCGCGCGTTCGATTCCATCTCTGTTTGCCTGTCGAAAGGGCTGGGCGCTCCGGTAGGTTCGTTGCTGCTGGGCGGCAGCGATTTCATCCGGCAGGCACGCCGCTTCCGACGCATGATGGGAGGGGGCATGCGTCAGGCCGGCTATCTTGCCGCCGCCGGAAGCTATGCTTTGCACAACAACATCCCACGCCTGGCCGACGACCACGCCAGAGCAAAAACACTGGGCGCTGTGGTGCAAGAGCTTTCATTCGTTGAGGAGGTGCTGCCGGTAGAAACCAACATCGTGCTTTTCCGCCTCAACGAGGCAATGCCGGCAGGAAATTTTATAAAGATGCTGGCAGAAAAGGAAATGCTGGTAGTGCCTTTCGGCAAACAATACATCCGTATGGTCACCCATCTCGACATCAACGACGACCATCTGGAAGAAGCCTGCTCGTTGCTGCGAAAAATGGAAGGTAGAAGGTAGAAATTAGATTTTCGAATCAATACTGAACGACTAAAAATTATAGATTCTTCTCCGCCAGTTGGCGGAGAAGAATGACAAGGTTTTTCGTGTATTTGTAAGGGTGAGGGGTGGGTGGCGGCGAAGCCGCCACCCACCCCTCACCCCCCATAGCCACAACGCCATTGTCACCTTGAAGGAGCTTGCGACTGAAAGGTCTGTTTATCCTACACAATTAGACCTTTACAAAAAGTTGTCATTGGTAACGAAACGAAGTGAAGAATCTAAAACTGACACTATCAGTTTAATCGGTCAGTAGTATTTTTGAATATCGAATTATGAATATTACTCACTGAGAATTGCCAACTGCATCGCTTATGCCATAGGCTTTTCAGTTGCTTTTATCTGCCATTAATCGGCATCTATAAATCTGGCACACAACATTTAGTTGCTTATCGTGTTAAAGAGTCTTTAAAAAGTTCAGGTTATAAAAAGGATAATATCTTTGCCGACCAATTTTAAAAACAGCACAAGATGAAACAATGGATCATTTTATTGATTGCCTTGACAACCATGCTGATACCTCATTCGTGTGACATTGACTCAACTTCCGATACCGATGCTCTCGCTGCTTTACAGGACAACTCGCTAAGCGATATCCTGCAAAGAGGCAAACTCATAGCCACCACCAACTATAATTCGTCCAACTATTTTATCTATCGTGGCGAGCCGGCGGGTTACGAGTACGAGATGCTGGAGGCTTACGCCAAATATCTTGGCGTTGACCTGGAGCTGGTTATTAACGAAGACTACGAAGAAGCACTCGATGACCTGGAGCGTGGCGAGGTAGATTTGATTGCCATGGGCATAAAAGTAATTGGCGAGCGCACGCGGCAGGTTGATTTCAGCAAGCCTTTGCTGCAAACCCGCCAGGTGCTGGTGCAGCGCCTGCCCGACAACTGGCGCCGGATGCGTACCACTGCCGAAGTACAACAGCACCTCATTCGCAATCCGCTCGATCTGGCTGGCAAAATGGTGTATGTACCGCGTCATTCGGCTTACAGCCTGCGCCTGCGCAACCTGCAGGAAGAGATGGGCGACAGCATCGTCGTGGTGGAATTTCCGCAGTCGGATGAGAAACTGATAGAGATGGTTGCCCGCGGTGAGATAGATTACACCGTGTGCGACGAACATGTGGCCGCCGTCAACAAAAAATATTTCCCCGACATCGACGTGGAGACGGCGCTCAGCTTTCCGCAAAATGTGGCCTGGGCCATGAAAAAGCGCGACAATGCCCTGAAGCAAAATCTCGACGAATGGCTCGAAACATTCACCAAAGGCCGCGTGGCACAGCACATCTATAACAAGTATTTTGTTAATCCGCGCTCGATGCAATACGCCCACAAATACCACTCGGTGCGCAGCGGACGCATCTCTGTCTGGGACGACATCCTGAAACAGAAAACCGAGGAGCTTGGCTGGGACTGGCGACTGGTGGCCTCGCTCATGTATCAGGAATCACGGTTCCAATCGGATGCTATCTCGTGGATGGGCGCGCAGGGATTGATGCAGCTCATGCCCGGCACCGCCATAATTTACGGCGTCGATAGCCTCTCCTCGCCCGTCGAGAATATTAACGCCGGCATCAAATACCTCAAAATGCTCGACGACCGCTTCAAAGACATTGTACACGACCCCGACGAGCGCATCAAGTTTGTGCTGGCTTCCTACAATGCCGGTATTGCCCACGTTTTCGACGCCCGACGCCTGGCCGAAAAGTATGGCCGCGACCCCAACCTGTGGGACGACAACGTGGACTTCTTCCTACTCAACAAATCTAACCCAAAGTATTACAACGACGAGGTAGTGTTTTACGGCTATTGCCGTGGCGAAGAATCCTTCAACTACGTCAACGACATCATGGAACGATTCGAGCATTACCGCAACGTAATTCCGGGGTAGCAGGCAGGCGGCAGGCGACAGTCCACAGCAGGCCTCAGTAGGCAGTCACAACGCGCCCTGCGCCCTGCAACTTGCCCTTACCCTAAAAAGATTTAATTGCACATCTACTATGCTTGCTGGTTTTTTCCTGCCAGATTTTGGGGTTGCGGTCGGTGCTGATTACGGCCAATACTTCCACCGTATTGTTTTCATCGTTAATGTAGAAATGAGCCATATACGGAAATTTCTTAACCAAGATACAGCGTATTTCTTTGTACCGAACAGCATAAATCTGAGGGTCTTTGCTCAGTGTTTTGATTTGCTTAATTGTTGTTCTCTGGAACCTTCCACCAAGTCCGGATTGTTGTTCGGTGCATTAGTTGGTAATTTCCTGGATATCGGTAAGGGCTTCCGGTTCAATTTTTATTTTGTACCTTTTCATCAGGCTTTGAGCGTCTTTTTAGCTTCGTCCCAATCCAAAAGCCGTTCAGGGTTTTTCCTTACCCTGTCAAAGCGCTCCATTACCAGTTTTTGGTGGGCTTCCGGAATATCCATGCTTTCCTTTTCTTTATTTAAAGCATAATCGAGCATGTTTTTTATGGCATTAATAAGGTTTACATCGTTCACCTGCTTAAACTGCTAAATAATAATTGCTTTTTGTGCCTGTACGCTCATGCTACTTGCTTTAAATATTTAAGCAACCAAATTACTTCTGATATTGCATTTTAAAAAAAAACGCATCTATCAGGGCAGTAAATTTATAATTTCATTTTATCCGGCTTTCTCCATTTTTCTTCATTAGAAAACCAAAACAATACCATTGACAAAGCCAAAAGTCCTGCTGCTCTTCCTTATTTATTCCCGAGCATTTTTCGTGGATCGACCCACTCATCAAACTCTTCCGCAGTCACCAATCCTGATTCGAGTGCAGCTTCGCGCAGGGTCTTGTTTTCGCTGTGGGCCTTCTTGGCAATTTTAGCAGCGTTTTCGTAGCCGATATGCGTGTTGAGCGCCGTGACAAGCATGAGCGAATTTTCCAGGTTTTTGCGAATATTGACAGGGTGAGGCTCTATGCCCACGGCGCAGTTGTCGGTAAACGATACGCACGCGTCGCCCAGCAGGCGTGCCGACTGCAGCAGGTTGGCAACCATTACGGGTTTAAACACATTGAGCTGAAACTGTCCGTGGGTGCCGGCCACAGCAATGGTCATATCGTTGCCGATCACCTGTGCACAAACCATAGTGAGCGCTTCGTTTTGGGTAGGATTTACTTTGCCGGGCATGATGGAGGAGCCGGGCTCGTTGGCCGGAAGGATCAGTTCACTGATGCCGCAGCGTGGCCCGGAAGCCAGCAGCCGGATGTTGTTGCCGATGTGCATCAGGCTTACGGCCAGTGTTTTTAAGGCGCCCGATGTTTCCACCATGGCATCGTGTGCTGAGAGTGCTTCAAATTTGTTGGGTGCAGTCACGAATGGGAAGCCGCTGATTTCTGCAATTTTCTTTGCTACCAGCTCAGCATATCCTTTGGGCGTATTCAGTCCTGTTCCAACGGCAGTGCCGCCCAGCGCCAGTTCGGTCAGGTGTGGCAAGGTAGCTTCAAGTGCACGAATGCCGTGGTTGAGCTGTGAAACATATCCCGAAAACTCGTTGCCCAGCGTCAGTGGCGTGGCATCCATCAGATGCGTGCGTCCGGTTTTTACTACATCTTCAAAATCTCTTGCTTTGGCGGCCAGTGTGTCGCGCAGCTTTTTTATCCCCGGAAGGGTAACGGTGACGATGGCAGTGTAAGCCGCTATGCTCATAGCCGTGGGAAAAGTATCGTTTGACGACTGCGATTTGTTGACGTCGTCGTTGGGATGGATAAACTTTTGTTTGTCGTCGAGGGTGCCGCCATGCAGCACATGTGCGCGGTTGGCCACCACCTCGTTTACGTTCATGTTTGACTGGGTGCCGGAGCCGGTTTGCCATATCACCAGCGGAAAGTTGTCGTCCAGTTGTCCATTGATGATTTCGTCGCAGGCGCGGTCGATGAGCTTTTGTTTTTCTTCCGGCAAAACCCCCAGCTCATGGTTGGCCATAGCTGCTGCCTTTTTGAGGATGCCAAAGGCGGTGATGATTTCGTGGGGCATGGAGCCTGGCTGCCCGATTTTAAAGTTTTCTTTGGATCGCTGTGTTTGTGCGCCCCAGTACTTGTCGGCAGGAACTTCGATGGTTCCCATGGTGTCGTGTTCGGTTCTTGTTTTCATTTGAAGGATTTTTTATTTATCAATAATGATCAATTCGATTTCTTCGCTTCTTTTCTTTTCTTCCATTTTTATACCCATAGCCTGCGCTACTTTTTTGGGCACATCGGTATTGTCGTACACGCCGCTAAAATGTTCGGCTCCGGCGCCAATAGCATACACCGGCACGGGCGATGCGGTATGCGACCAGGTGGTCCAGGCCAGTCCGGCTTTGTTGTTGAGGATGCGTGTGGCGGTAGCTGCCAGCGCATGCTCGTGGCCGTAGTGCAACCGCATCGCATCTTTGTCATCAATTTTCTTTTGTTGGGTGCTTACCAGATAAGCATCCTGCAAAAGATTGTATTCACGGTCTGTCAGTTGGATGCCGTCATCGTTGCCAAGTTTATAATATTTGTGCACCAACGCCATTGCCATATCTGGGTGGTTGTGCTCCGGGATGGCAAAGACAGAATCGGCGATAGCGGCAAAGCGCTCCATCGACACCTTTTGGGATGTGAGCATCGACAGATAGCTGTCGTAGCGTGTAAGGGCGTGCCCCAATGCCAGACCGCCGGTTTCGTGATCGGCGGTGACGATGATGAGCGTTTCGTCGGGATGCTGCTGATAAAATTCCAGTGCCTGTGCCACGGCCTGCGCGAGTGCTTCTATGTTGTAGGCCATGGCCACAGCGTCGTTAGCGTGGCACGCCCAGTCGATCTTGCCCTCTTCGCACATGATAAAAAATCCGTGGTCGTTGTGGAGCATTTGAATAGCTTTTTCGACAAAAGCAGCCAGCGGGATGTCTTCGGCAGTCTGGTCGATGGCATACGGCATGGCTCCTGAGCCACCGAGGCGTGGCGCTACTGCCAGCGCTTTGCCGGCGGCTGGCGAAAGGGTATCAAATTGCGCGCGGGTGCGTGTGATGGTATAGCCGGCATTTTGCGCCAGCTCCCAGGAGGTAGGGCTTTTGTCGCCGCCCCCGTTGGGTTTGGCAAATCCGCCGCCGCCAAAGAAGTCGAAGTTGCTGTTGGCCAAATCCTGTGATATTTCGTAATAATCGTTGCGGTCGGGACGATGGGCATAAAATGCTGCCGGCGTAGCATGGTCGATGCTCACGCTGCTGATGATGCCCACCTTTTTGCCGCGCGCTTTGGCGTAATAGGCTATCGAGTTGAGCGGCTCGGTGTTGTCGCCATTCATGCCAATGCGGTTGATGTTGGTTTTGTGTCCGGAAGCCAAAGCGGTTCCTGCTGCTGCCGACCCGGTGACGAGGCGGTTGGCGGCATGTGTGGTGATGATCCCCGTTACCGGAAACTTGCTGAAGTTGAGATGATCGAAACCATCGTTGTTGTGCCGGGCTGCCAGCATGGCTTCGGTGGCAGCTACCTGCGCCAGCCCCATGCCATCGCCGATAAAATAAAAAACGTACTTTGCCCGCTGCGCCTCTGTAGTAAGCGAAAGCAGCAAAAGAAGAAGAACAAGAAAAGAATACTTCAGAGTGATTCCGAATGATTTCATAAGCTAAAAATGTTTTAAAAACCGATTGATGTTATTAATGAAGTCCTGTGCATACACACAATGGCAAAAGTAGCCACTTTTTGGATTCCGGCGTTAAATGAACCAACTTTATCGTTATCAAACCAAGCTAATTTTGCAGGCGGAAGGAAAGGAGTAGTTTTGTGTGAGGAAAAAATATGAATCAGGAAATGATGATATCACAAAAGCAGATTGAAAATACAATTTTAGTAAAATGAAAAGTGAAGCGATCCAACATTATTTGAATAAAGTAATTCAGGGCGATTGTCTGGAGGTAATGAAAGGAATCCCAGAAAAATCCATTGATATGATTCTTTGCGATCTGCCCTATGGTACCACCCAAAACAAATGGGATTCAGTTATTGATTTACACGAACTTTGGAATCATTACGAAAGAGTTATCAAGGATAATGGTGCAATAGCGCTGACTGCACAGGGTCTTTTCACGGCCAAACTGATAATGAGTAACGAAAAGCTCTTTAAATACAAAATTGTGTGGATAAAATCGAAATCAACGAATTTTCTGAATGCTAAAAAGCAACCGTTAAGGAAACACGAAGACATCTGCATTTTTTACAAAAAACAACCTGTTTATCATCCCCAAATGACGCATGGCGAAGCGTATGACAAGGGTGTACGGAAAAATCAATACACAGGAAGCTACGGTGATTTTAAACCAAAACACGTAAAAAGTAGCGGAACACGATACCCCAATGATATCATCGGCATTGAAGAGCAGTCGGTAGATGACTTTGTGTACATTAAGACAGCAGAATCGGAAGGGTCTGTGATGCATCCTACTCAAAAACCGATTGAATTAGGCAGGTATCTGATCAGAAGCTATACCAACCCGGGAGACATTGTTCTTGATAATGCCTGTGGCAGCGGTAGTTTTCTGTTATCTGCAATTCTCGAAAACCGACAGTTTATCGGCATCGAGAAAAACGAAGACGTATTGTTGCATAAAGTTAAGCCAATCGATTACATAAAACTTTGCACTGACCGCATTGGGGCAATCATAAAACGAAAGGAAGTTGAGCAGACCACGCTCAGGCTATTTAATGAACCAATAGTAAAGTATCACACATTGAATTATGAAACGAAATGAGAGAGACTGGGCAGGACAGCTAATAAGTTGGATTCAGGAGGCTATTCGCGAACGCCGAACGATTTTTGAGGATGTTACAAATGATGTCGGAATCAAGCTTGAATCGGGTAGAACAAAATTTCCGGATATTTTGCTTTTTACAGATAAAGTATCCGGGATCGTTTTTAATGGATGGGAGTTGAAGTTTCCGGATACCCGTGTGGATGATGAGACGATGATTGAAAACGCATTGGAAAAAGCAGAAATGCTTAGGTCTGACTCTTTTGTTACCTGGAATGGATCAGAAGCGATAATCTGGAAAATTCCGAATAAAAACTATACCAGGTCAGCGTTATCCAAAATCAGGTACTATCCAAAAGAAAAAACTATTCAGAGCCGCGACGATCTTTCGGACCCTGTTAAGTTCAGCCGCAATGAACCTTTCCTTAAAAAAAGGGCGGTGCAAATTCTCTATGATCTTGGTCAATTGTACGAAAAAGGTGAGCTAAAGGATGCCATAAATATTACCGGAAATATTGTAGAAGCAGTAGCAAGCGCATCATTGATCATCATTCCACAATTTCATAATGCAATCATTCATAAAAAAGGGATTGACCCCACTTTCAGGAAAGCTTTCAATACCTGGAAGATTTACGAAAAGTCAACATTAAAAATCATGGCTTCTTCGTCGAGAAGGTATGAAAATATTATAGAGGAAGAGGTTTTGGCTAAGTTCACTTTTTATAATTTAATTGGCCGGATTTTGTTTTATCTCACCTTATCAGAAAACTTTAAAGGTGTGCTTGAGCCAATAAAAGTTGATGAAACCATAAATTTAAAAGATACTCTCGACAGATATTTTGACAGCGCCAAAAAAATTGATTACCAAGCGATTTTTAAACCTGACTTTACAGATATTATTACGTATTCAACAATAGTGGACACAGCTATTGTCCGGTTAATATGGCATCTTACAGATTTCGATTTCAGAATTCTGCCAACGGCTGTTATCGGAAACATACTTCAGAATCTTGTGCCCCAAGCCGAGCGACAAAAATTCGGGCAGTATTTCACAAGCGAAACCATATCTAATCTTGTTGTTTTTCCGGTTGTAGAAACAGCCAATGACAATGTGTTCGATCCGACATCAGGGACGGGCACCCTCTTGACATCATTTTATCACGTGTTAAAATATCATGGCAATACTGAACATACCGGTTTACTTCATCAGATATGGGGAAATGACATTTCCCATTTTCCGGCTATTTTATCAGTCATAAATCTCTACAAACAGGACATTGCCAATACAAATAATTTCCCCCAAATAATCAGAGACGATTTTTTTAATCTTAATCCTGGTGATAAAATTCCATTCCCTGATTCAAGAGATTATAATAAAAAGATAGAATGCACCATTCCTTCATTTGATGGTATTGCCAGTAATTTTCCGTTTATTCAGCAAGAAGACATTCCCAAAGGTAGCTTTTCAGATTTATTTAAAGAAAAATGGAAAACCCGCCAAGAAGCTTTTGTTCAGGGCAAAAGCTTTAAGATCAATGAGCGATCTGATTATTTCATCTATTGTATTTATAGCGCATTCCGGTTTTTAAAAGATGGGGGTTTACTATCCGCTATTACCTCAAACGCTTGGCTTGGTAAAGAATATGGTATTCAATTCAAGAAATTTTTGCTTGATAATTTCCATATCAAATACGTTGTCAGGAGCAATGCTGAACATTGGTTTTCCGATTCAAAGGTTTCGACAATTTACACTGTTTTCCAAAAAATAATCAGCAATGAGCCTACAAAGTTTGTATCAATTAATTTTAAGCTCGATGAAGGTTTCAATCAGCAAGACATTGGAAAACAGCTTGCACAGATCGAAAATTTGTATGCTGAAATTGATAATTGCGACAACATCCTAAATTCTGGTTGGAAGCAAGATTTACTCTTTGACGATTTATTCATTAAAAGAGATGACAGCGTTACTGTAAGTGTTGTTCCCAGAGAAAAGCTCGTCGAATCAGTTGCTTCACAAGAAAACTGGGTGGAATTTTTTATTTCTGCTAAACTCTTAGAAAAATTTCGAGGAAACCTGACCGTAAAATTTTCAGCAATTGGGAATGCGTTTCGCGGCGAAAGAACAGGATGGAATGAAATGTTTGTAGTTCCCGAAGACCAGGTTGTATCTACCAGAATTGAAAATAATTTCCTGATACCTTACGTGAAAAGCCCTGCTGAACTGGACAAAATTGAATTTAAGGGCGAAATTAATTTCAGGCTTTTTGTTTGCTCGCTTCCGGAGGATGAGCTAAAAAGGAATTTTCCGGGTGCGTACAATTGGATTAAAAAGTTTGAACAGGTTACAAATAAAAACGGAACAAAAACAATTATTGAAGCTTGTTCAGGCCACAAACCGTATTGGTATTCATTATCCCCAAAAGAAGCAAATATTGTAACCGCCATAAACCCTTATGAGCGTGCTTTCTTTTGTTATTCCGAAAACAACTTTTCTGTTGATCAAAGGCTTGTTGCTTTTAATGTTGATAAAAAGTATAATATTGAACTCATTGCAGCATTGCTTAATTCCGTGATCACCTTCCTTTTTATTGAGATGAAAGGCACCTCGCGCAGCCTGGGTGCTTTAGATCTCAATGCAAATTATTTCAAACAGTTGCCGGTATTAAATCCTGATTCTCTATCACAAAAACAGGTAGTAGAAATAGTGAAAGCTTTTCAACCTATGAAAAGCCGGCCTGTCAAAACCATTTTTGATGAAATTAAAATGAATGACAGGATCAGTTTTGATAAAGTAATCCTGCATTGTTTTGGATGGGATGAAAATATTTTGGGTGGCCTATACAAAATTCTGGCTTCTGCTGTAAATAACAGAGTTACAATGAAACAAAGATTTTAAAAAAATGACAACACCACACGATACAATAGAGATTATGGCGCCGGCAGGCTCGTACGAATCCCTGATGGCGGCCATACAGGGCGGCGCCGACTCGGTCTATTTTGGCGTAGGCAAGCTCAACATGCGCGCACGCTCTTCCAAAAACTTTTCGCTCGACGACCTGGCCAGGATTTCTAAAATATGCCATGCGCACGGCAAGCGGTCGTACATCACGCTCAACACGATTATCTACGACGACGAAACCAAGGAGATGGAGACGATTGTGGATGCTGCAAAAGCGCACGGCATCAGCGCAATAATAGCTTCGGATATGGCCGTGATCGACTATGCGCGCTCGCAGCAGGTGGAGGTTCACATGTCCACACAAACCAACATCACCAATCTGAGGGCGGTGCGCTACTATGCGCAGTTTGCCGATGTGATGGTGACGGCGCGTGAGCTTTCGCTGGAGCAGGTCGGCGTCATCACCCGCGCCATCAAAGAACAAAATATCACCGGCCCGTCGGGTGAACTGGTACAGATAGAAGTGTTTGCCCACGGCGCCCTTTGCATGGCTGTTTCGGGCAAATGCTACCTGAGCCTCGACAACATGAACTCGTCGGCTAACCGGGGCGCCTGTCTGCAGGTGTGCCGCCGCGGCTACAAAGTTACCGACCTCGATGGCGAAATAGAGCTGGCCATCGACAACGAGTATATCATGTCGCCCAAAGACCTCAAAACCGTTGACTTTCTGGATAAGATACTGGCTGCCGGGGTGCGGGTGCTTAAGATCGAAGGTCGCGGCCGCCAGGGCGACTACGTAAAAGTGGTGAGCCGTGTGTATCGCGAAGCTGCCGATGCCGTGCTGCAAGGGCACTATACCGCCGAAAATATTGATCGCTGGAACCGCGAGCTGGCCACGGTGTATAACCGCGGCTTTTGGGATGGCTATTATCTGGGACGTAAAACCGGCGAATGGACCGGGAGCTATGGCTCAATGGCCACGCGTCGCAAAGAATACATCGGAAAAGTTACCAATTATTTCTCAAAAATCGGTGTGGCCGAGATAAAGATGGAAACCAAGCAGCTTGCCACAGGCGACGATATTCAAATCACCGGACCTACCACCGGCGTTTACGACGACACTGTGGCGGAGATTCGTGTGGACGGAAATCCCGTGTCTCTTACCGTGAAAGGCGACATGGCTTCCATACCCATAAAACAAATCGTGCGTCGGATGGACAAGGTTTTCAGAGTGTTTGATGATAAACCTGAAAACGCTGGTCAATGAACTATTCAGACCTCTTCGTTGGTTTTTACAAATCCTAAAACATCAAGAACCATTCACCGTTGTTCGGATCTTCGCATCATCACCCACAAGGCAGCCTGAGACCGCTTGTGAAACCATTTAGATAAATTGGATGATGTTGACCCCGTTTTTTAATCCCAAATGAATAGCGCAAAATAAAGTTTTTTATCTTTGCTGGTAATTCACACAGGTTATCAAAAACCATTTTGTAATACCTGACATTTACTTATTTAAAGCATTTCGCCATGAGAAGATTAATATTATTTATCAGCTTTATACCTTTGTGGGCTTTTTCACAAGGGAGCTGGACACAACAAACAAGCACAACTTACGAGCTTCTCAGGTCGGTTAGTTTTGTCGACAATCAAACAGGGTGGGTTGCCGGAGACAATGGCGCCATTCGCAAAACCGAAAACGGGGGACAATCCTGGACGGTGCAGTCGGCAGGGGTTAATGTTGTTTTCGAAGCCGTTCAGTTTATTGATCCGGACATGGGATGGTTGGCCGGAAACAGCGGCACAATTTTAAAAAGTCAGGATGGTGGACAAACATGGATTCCACAATCTGGCGGAGTGACCAATCATTTAAGATCAATATTTTTTATCGATCAACAAACGGGATGGGCCGTAGGCTCTTCAGAAACAATTATCGCCACCCGGAATGGAGGTAGCTCATGGACGCTGCAAAATGCAGGAAGTATTAACAATTTGAGATCGGTTTTTTTTGTTGACGCACTTAATGGTTGGGCTGTGGGAGATTCGGGAAAGATTTTTCATACTTCGGATGGAGGCAACACCTGGACTGAGCAAAACAGCGGTACAACCCGGATACTTACCACGATATACTTTGTCAATGCCCACACAGGCTGGGTAACGGGCACCTCCGGAACGCTGCTCAAAACCATCGATGGCGGTCAAACCTGGACACAGCAGGCAAGTAGCACCAATGCGGGACTTTACGCACTGTATTTCCCCGATGAGAATATCGGCTGGGCTGCCGGAAGCGATGGAGTAATCGTGCATTCAACCAATGGCGGGGAAACATGGCAGACACAAAGTAGCGGAACCGGCAACTGGATATGGTCTTTAAGTTTTGCCGATCCCAATAATGGCTGGGCTTCGGGCTGGGCCGGCACCCTCCTGAACTACAGCCGGCAACCACCCCTCGAAGCACCTTTGCTGAGCTACCCCGAAAACCATGCCGGCGAAGTGCCTCTTAAAACTACCTTTGCCTGGCAACAGGCAGCCGGCGCTGAATCCTATCGTTTACAAATTTCCACAACCTATGCTTTTACAACCAAATTTTTAGATCAGTACGGCATCACTGACACAACATATACCGTCGAAAACCTGCCCAACAATACAAAATTATATTGGAGAGTAATTGCTGCTAATGATGATGGAAGCAGCCAGTGGTCGGAAGTATGGAATTTTACATCGCTGCTTGTTTCGATTGATGATCTTGGTTTTCATCCCGAAGGTTTCAGATTGAGACATGTATTCCCGAATCCTTTCAGTGATCATGCAAACTTTAGGGTGGACTTATTCCGGCCAGGCACCATCGGGTTGGAAATCCTGGATTTTAACGGGAGGCAGGTTTTCGTTCTGCCGACGCAGATAATGGAAACAGGATCGCATCAACTAAGCTGGCAACCCGAAAAAACGGGTGCCGGCACCTATTTCTACAGGATGAGCTTTTCGCCGCTACATGAACCCGAAAAATCCAGTGTCAGGATAGGGAAGTTGCTTTTTTTTAAATAACAACAGGGAAGCTTTTCATCTTAACCACAACCTCCACACCTGCTGTTTTTAGAGATATTTGTAATCTGATAAGCACTAACCCCAACCTTTAGCCTGGGGGCAAAAGGTAAAAAATTTTAGTAAGCTCTATCCCAAATAAATAGAATGTTATGATGCGTATGTTCAATCTTCACTGCCACTCCAACTACTGCGACGGCTCGTCGCCATTGCGCGAATATGCCGATGCCGCGGTTTCCCGTGGTTTTCATACGCTCGGCTTCTCGAGCCATGCGCCGCTTCCTTTTAAAAATAAATTTGCTTTGCGCGATGAGCAGGCATTGCTGAATTATGTTGCCGAAATCAGTCAGCTTAAGGAAGAATTTCAGTCGCGGCTCAATATTTACACCGCCCTGGAAATCGACTACATCCCCGGCATCAGCGATGATTTTGATCATTGGCGTAAGCTGGCCAACCTTGATTATGTAATCGGCGGGGTGCACCTCGTCAGGAATGCTGACCAGCAGCAGCTTTGGTTTATCGATGGGCCGCGGCAGGAAATTTATGTGGAGGGGTTGCAGCAGATTTTTGGCGGCGACGCCCGAAAAGCTGTCACCAGGTATTGGCAGCAGATGCGTGAGATGATTACCACCCAAAAGCCCGACATCGTAGCGCATCCCGACAAGATAAAAATGCACAACCAAAACCGGTTTTTCTCAACTACCGACAAATGGTATGTGGAGCAGGTGGAGCAGACGCTCGAAGTAATTGCCGCCGCAGGTACCATCGTGGAGGCGAACACACGCGGATTGTACAAAGGCCGCAGCGACGAGCTTTTTCCCGGCGAGGGCATCCTTACGCGGATGTTTGAGCTGAATATCCCGGTCACGGTCAACTCCGATTCGCACCGCCCCGAAGAGATCGACGGCTTTTATCCGCACGCTTATGAAACGCTGCGGCGTATTGGCTTCCGGGAGGTGATGTGTTTTACGGATAAAGGGTGGGAGGGGAGAGAATTTTAAAAAAGGGGCATTAAATTTAAATCAAAAAACGCGCTTCTAAAAGCTCCCTGCCAATTTGCTGAACACCCTGCAAAATACGTTGGGTTTGTTTTGCTGAAGGTTTTTTATTTCCTTTGAGGTAGTGTGCCAATAAACTCTGGTTCATGCCTATTCTTTCCGACAATGCTTTGGCATTGATAACTTTATAAAAATCGAAAAAACTCGCGAGGTCAAATTCCAGACTGATTTCATCTATGGTATAGATGAATCCCAAATCTTCAAAAGCCAGGTTAACCCTTTCAACGATCATATTTTGAAGTTCTTCCCAACTATCGTCACAGGTTACAAGGCTCCTTTCTTTCCATTGGCCTAAAGCGGTATAGCCCAAATCTTCTTTAATGATTTTAAGCTTAATGAAGGGCTTATTACTATTCGGTTTTATCAGCTAGGGTTTTATTGCGCTTAAGCGCACACGGTCTTTGATAACAAAGGCATTGGGATACACGCCGAGGATTTGTTGCAGGAAACCTTCGGCGGCCAGGCGTGTTCGGAAGTCGCCTACACGCACTTTGTAGTAAGGTTCGCTGTAGGAAATGTAAGCGGTATCGTCGGGGTAGAGCATCTGGTAGGTGCGGGCTTCGGTTTGTGCGCGCTCCAGCGAATTGTTGCCGGCGTCGAAATAAATCTGCACACGGTAGCCCATGATTTCGTCCTGCCGGCGTTCGTTGAACACTTTGTGCATTTTTATGATTTCATCCACCCGATGATCGCGGATAACCTCAACGCTGCCGTGCGTTGCAGGCGGCATGGGCAACACTCGGTCGAGCGGCACTGCCGGCTCCGGCGCAATGTTTTGTGCGGTCATTGCCACGCTGGCTATGATGGCCAGGCCAAGAAAAAAACTTTTGGGTATTTGCATTATTTAAAAATCTATTCAAACAAACTACTCTTGCTCTTTTTAGCGTCGTCTTCATGCATGCTCAAAATGGGTATCGGCGAGTGGTTGACAATTTGCTGCGCGCATGGCCCCAGAAGCCCGTTGTCGTCCTGCTCGGTCATAATCGAAATCAAATCAGCGTTGATGCTTTGGGCATATTCGATGGTCGATTTTGTAATATCCGTCGAATGTAAATACTCGACATGAAATGGAACGTTGGCTTTGTCGAGGTATTTCCGCGCCTTGTCAAGAAAGTTTTCTATGCGTTTGTGCATGGTCCTCATGGTGGTGGCATAAACGCCGGTAAGATGCAGCTCCGACTGATAAAGCTTGGAAAAATCGGCAGTAAAAGGAAGTTTTAGCAAAGTGTTGTTGTAGTGGTCGATTGGCACGACGATTTTTTTAATCTCTGTTTTTAGTTTAAACCTGCTGTTGACGGTGATCACCGGACAGCCGGCATTGGAGATTACCCGGTTGGCATTGCTGCCAATCCAAAACTGTTCGTAGCCCGACACCCCGTGCGAACCCATCACGATCAGGTCGGCCTGGCGTCGTTTTGCCATGGTTACAATTTCCAGGTAGATCTTTCCCTTGCGTAGTTTGTATTCGAGCTTGCCGCCGGTAAACAGCGGCTGGTATTGCTCTACCAGTTCATTAAATCGTTTTACGGCTTCAGTTCGGTAATCTTCCACAGAGATGGAATAAATGGATTCGGGGGAGGCTGTTTTGTCAACCCACACCATCTCAATGTCGGAATTGGATTTGTTGGCAATGGCAATGGCATAGCGGAGCGCGTGGATAGACCCGGTGGAGAAGTCGACGGCAACAATAATCTTTTTCATGGCAGTAATTTTAATAATACCCGAAGGCAACAACATCACAACTTTATTAATACGGGGCTAAATTATATATTTTTCGGATGACGGAAACGCGGATCGGCATCAACCATTCGCAGCTCCAAAGCTGTTTAAGCCACCACCCAACCCACGTGCACATTAAATTATGCTACTTTTGAAAAATTAAAATAGCATAAAACAATGGCCATAAATAAAAATCTGGATGCTGATGCCGAACGTCTTTCCAACGGAGAAAAAGAGTTAGAAAAGGTGCTGCGACCTTCTCACTTTACAGGTTTTTCCGGGCAGGGTCAGGTGGTGGATAATCTCAAAATATTTGTAGAGGCCGCCCGAAAGCGTGGCGAAGCGCTGGATCATACACTTTTGCACGGCCCGCCGGGGCTGGGCAAAACCACCCTTTCGCACATCATCGCCAACGAGCTGGGGGTAGGTATAAAAATTACTTCCGGGCCGGTGATGGACAAGCCCGGCGACCTGGCCGGACTGCTCACCAATCTGGAGCCTAACGACGTGCTTTTCATCGACGAGATTCACCGCCTCAGCCCGGTGGTAGAGGAGTATCTCTACTCAGCGATGGAAGATTACAAAATCGACATCATGATCGAGACCGGCCCCAACGCCCGCAGCGTGCAGATTACGCTGAATCCCTTTACACTCATCGGCGCCACTACCCGCTCGGGTTTGCTTACCGCTCCATTGCGGTCGCGCTTTGGCATCAACGCACGCCTCTCTTATTACGACGCCGAAACTTTGCGTAAGATACTCATCCGCTCAGCCGATATTTTGGATCTTGAAAT
>Ga0265295_1002638_pt1 | contig 27722 bp, 24 predicted proteins | sample Munlansysbiofilm_FD_192503 | JGI IMG/M metagenome (GOLD analysis project Ga0265295, IMG submission 192503) | Leachate microbial communities from a municipal landfill in Southern Ontario, Canada - Methane capture system biofilm | ecosystem: Engineered > Solid waste > Landfill > Unclassified ... | reverse complement strand
GGCAATATTCTTTATTTTAAGGGGCTTACTTTTCAAAAAACCAAATATTTGATAATATTATTACTGATAGTCAGTTAGTTGCAATTGGATTAAAGCGTTTTTTATTTTTTATCGGACAATAGTGATTTTTAAATTAATAATTGTCGTTATAACAAATTCCAATCTCATTTTGTTTTCTCCATAACAAAATAAAGTTCTTATTTTTTTCAACAAGTCAAAAGAACAAACCTTTCTGTTGGTTTTGGAGATTTTACAGTTCAGCTTCTGTCCTTTTCTTAAATCAATACTTTTCCTAAGCCTACACATTACAAAGGGTATAGCCATGCCTACCAATCTGATTATTATGATATTGCCATACTATAAATTAAGAAAGCTACATTACTCTAAATCATAAAATCTAGCAGAGCAGATATTAATCCATAAAAAAACTAATGAAAATTGAATTTATTATCTGCGAGAGAGTAGAAGAAAATGAAATGGTCCTATAAACCAATTCCCTTATTTTTGAAACTGTCCGATTCCCAATTTTATTCCTACTTCGGTGTAATGAATAGAACCGTAAAGGTTTCTAAGCTCTTCATTCAAGCTGTATCCAGCTCGCATATAACAATCGAGTTTATGGAAGGCTTGAAATCCGAAATGAGCTCCCGCAGAGTTGAAATTTTCGCTATGCACTCCAAAATAAATCTTATTTCGTTTGCTCAAACTAAGATAAGGTGTCGCATAAGAGCTTCTATTATGAGCCATAAAACGATAGTTTACTGAAGGATTCAGCGACCATTTTTCGTTTAATCGCAATCTTCCACCGGAAGCAAAATGAAGAGTAAATGGACTGATGCTTTTGTCAACATCTTTGGTAAAAGCATATCTGTATATGTTTGATGTAGATAAACTTGCATAAATAGATTTATGAACAAATCGCATTCCCAAATTCAAAGAAATTAATTGATTTTCATTGTTTAACAAGTTTGGACTCTGCGTCCATGGATAATCGGGTCCCATCACATCTAATTTATCAACACTAGCTGTGTTTATTCCACCCCCAATAAGCAAAGTATTGTTCCGATTTAATGTAAATTGTTTGGCGAGCGACACATTAAAAAGCAAGGAATTATAACTTGTCCCACGAATTTGTTGAAAAGCAATCCCCACACCCATTTTTTTCGATTTTATAGGGAACGAATTGGCAAGAAGAAATTCCAAAGGAATGTTATTTAGTTTATCTATGTTTTCTGTAATGGCTGCTACATTTATACTGGATGACAATGTATATCTGCCTTCAAAACCGCTGAGCGAAGCCTCGTTAAGGAAATGATTGTTAAGATGAATAACAATATCACGAGCTCTTTCTAAACCAATTTGAGAAATAGAAAGATAATTTTCTATTGATTTCTTTAAAACTGCAAAAGAAAAGTTGGATTTCATTCGTGCTTCACCCAATACAACAACTTGTTTTTCAGGAATATAAGTCGATTGTTGATAGCTGTTTTCGTAATTTTGAACAACCCCATTTACCGTTAGTTCCGAGGATGAGCCTTTATTATTATCTGTTTTCCCAACCTCCTTATCAGCAATCTTTTTCTCTTCAATCTCCTTCTTTACAATCTCCTTATTACCAATCTCTTTTCCAACAACCTCTGTAATCCCAATCTCCCTCTCCTCAATCTTTTTCTCTTCAATCTCCTTCTTTACAATCTCCTTATTACCAATCTCTTTTCCAGCAACCTCTGTATTTCCAATCTCCCTCTCCTCAATCTTTTTCTCTTCAATCTCTTTCTTTACAATCTCCTTATTACCAATCTCTTTTCCAGCAACCTCTGTATTCCCAATCTCCTTCTTCTCAATCTTTTTCTCTTCAATCTCATTACTTACAATCTCCCTATTACCAATCTCTTTACCATCAATCTCTGTATTCCCAATCTCCTTCTTCTCAATCTTTTTCTCTTCAATCTCTTTCTTTACAATCTCCTTACTACCGCTCACAGATAACTGCTCACCACTTGTATTTATGGAATAGAAAACGGCACTTGAAATTAGTAAAAGCAAGAAAACAGAAAAAAGAATTTTAGTCATCAAAGAGAAGCCAACACTTACAGATTTTTGTTTTTGCAAAACTCCATTCCAGTCATTTGGGTCGTATTCAAATGGAATTTGTTCAATTTTTTGTTTTAAAATTTTGTCGAAATTATCCATTTGAAACCTCCTCCATTTTATAAAGTTTGGCTATTTTAGATTTCATTAAAGTTCGGGCATTATTAACGTGCCACATGGAAGTTCCCTCTTTAATATTGAGTTTTTGAGCAATTTCGGCGTGTGAGTATCCATCAAAAATAAAAAGATTAAAAACAGTTTTACTCATCAATGGCAGAGAATTAAGAAGATTCATCAACTCCTTAGCGGACATCATTTCAACCGCATCATTGGTATTGGAAGAGTGCATTTGAACATCCTGAACGTCATCAATAGAGACCGTAAAATGTCGTCGGTTTTTGCGGATGTAATCAATGGAAGAATTGACCATGATTCGTTTCATCCAACCTTCGAAAGAGCCTTCAAAATTAAATGTTTTCAGACTTTGCAGAATACGAATATAGCCATCCTGAAGCATATCCTTTGCTTCGGCTTTACCATCTGCATATCTAAAACAAATATTCATCATCGTACTATAGTAATGTTTAAACAAAGCTTCTTGAGCCTTCACTTCGCCTCCAATGGCTTGCGAAATTATTTTATCAAGATTTAACTTTGAATCGTTTTTCATTGAACTTACTGTTTCTATAGACGTTTTTGTATGTAGGAATCTTTGGTGCTAAAATACACTTTTTGAGATTTAGTGTTATTGTTATTCACAATTAAACGATAGTTTAACATTTGTTATTGCAATAAAACACATATTTGTTAATATGAAATTAGTTCGAATAATAAAAACAATCGAGATTTATTGCAGGATTCTTAAACTGATTTTTTTAAAAAGAAATTTGTGTTTTGGTTTTTCAGGGTACAATCCCAACGGATGAAAAGATAATAAAAAGAACATCAATCTAACAAAATTCGAGCCTCGAAAGAGTAAAGTAATTATTACAAGTTTGATTATTGCAAATTACGAAACAAGGAGACATTTATTTTCGGTTCTCTCCGTTCCACCCAGAACAGCAAGAGTATGATTGAGAGAGCGGAGATTTCTTCGCATAAAGCAATGAGAAATTGAAATTTAAAACAGATTACATTTTCTACCGTCAGGACTTTTTCTTTTTTTCATCTTTGTTTTACTGTTTTCGCCCGAATCTCCCATCAGACAGCAGTCCACATGACTATCCAACCCATTTTATGTCCTTTCTGCTTTTCCCTATTTCCCTTTCAGATAAAGATCGTGATGTTTTTCGATTTTTCTCCATAGATGGATTCTATCTAGACCGCCCACATTATGTTCGTGACTTGGATAGACAAAATAGTCGATCAATTTTCCTTCTTTAATACATTTTTCTACGAATGACAAACTATGTTGCCAAACCACTACGGGATCCATTGCTCCATGAAAAATCAGGACATTTCCTTCAAGGTCTTTTACATAATTTAAAAGTGAGGCTTTTTCGTATCCATCCATGTTTTCGTCAGGACGATCCATGTATCTTTCGCCATACATAACTTCGTACCATTTCCAGTCGACTACAGGACCACCGCAAGTTGTTGAAACAAAAACTCCAGGATTTCTCAGGGTTAATGATAAAGTCAAAAATCCGCCATAACTCCAACCGTCCAAGCCAATTCTATCGGGGTCAACAAAAGGCAAACTTTTCAAATATTCAACACCCATCATTTGATCTTCCACTTCCAAATCGCCTAAATTGCGGTGGATGCAGCTTTCAAATTCAAAACCACGATTGGCAGTTCCTCTATTGTCAAGAGTGAAAATGACATATCCTTTTTGAGCCATGTATTGCAGAAAATAACCTGCACCATTCCAACTGTTTTTTACCAACTGAGAGTGGGGACCACCATAAGCATAAACCAATACTGGATATTTTTTAGATTCATCAAAATCAGCGGGTTTTATCATTCGGCAATATAAATCTTGATTCTCTTTATTTTTAATCGTAAAAATGCTTGTTTCGCCCATTTTGTAGTCGGCAAAAGGATTTTTACTGGTCAAAATATCCCGAACTTTGGTTCCATTGCTCAAACGAAGTTCGTATTTATTGGGTACATCTTTGCTGTTGTATTGATCTATAAAATACGAATAATCTGGCGAAAAATAAGCCGTATGCTGTCCGGGTTCAGAACTTAATTTGGTAATATTTCCCGTTTTAAATTCATATGAAAAGATATGATTTTCAATGTAATTATCCTTGTTGGCCGTAAAATACATAAATTTATCTTTTGGATCTGTACCCAATAATTCAGTAACTACCCATGGACCATCTGTTAATTGCTTAATCATTTTTCCATATCGGTCAAAAAGATATAAATGATTCCAACCATCTCGCTGGCTTTGCCACAAATATTGATTTGAATTGCTGTTTAGAAAAACCATGGGATTTTGAGGTTCTACATAACGAGAATTTTGCTCTTGATAAATTGTTTTTACAAAAACGCCCGTCAATGCATCATATTGATTCAGCTTCATGCGATTTTGAAGTCTATCTACCACCGCAATATAGATGGAAAGTTCGTCTGCTCCCCACGCGATATTGGTCAAAAACTGATCTTTGGGTTCGCCAGTTTGCACATATACGATTTTTCCAGTTTCATTGTTGTAAATTCCCAATGTCACATGGTGACTTTCCATGCCAGCCATCGGATATTTTTCAAATTTAGCTGCAGAAACTCGTTTAGAAATATCCACAATCGGATAATCGGTCACCATGGATTGATCCATTCTATAAAAAGCCAAGTAATTTCCTTTGGGCGACCAAAAAGTTCCTTTATTAATTCCAAATTCGCTTCGATGCACTTCCGTTCCATATTTTATTTCATGGCCTCCATCTTCAGAAATCTGAAAATTGTTTTTGTTTTCGGAAACATATAAATTATCCTTGTAAACATATGCAATTTTAGCTCCATCGGGCGACACATCTATGTTTTCGGCTTCGGGATAAGTTTGCGTAATAAGCGTTGATTTTTTCGATTTAAAATCATACGAAACGAACAGATCACCAATATGAAAACGAATGTTGTTTTCATCTTTCCAAGAATATTGGGGAAAACGTTTCAAGGGCTCTTTGCTAATGCTTTTCAAAGATTCATTTAGTTTGCTAAGGGTAAGCAAAGTATCGGTTCTATTTTTCCGAGCATCGGTAGAAACAATGGCGTTATTAGCCACAAAAGTATATGCCTTGTTATTCCTCCATTGAACTTGCTGTAAGCTTTGAGGTGAGAGCTTCCCTGTGAAGATATCTGGCAAATGAATGGTTTTGTTTTGTCCAAAAACATAAGCACTTATCAAGATAAGAACTAATAAAATCGATTTTTTTAGGAAATTCATAATGGATATTTTTTGATGCTTTATTACTGTTTTTTTATTTGCTGTTTTTTACTTTCATCGTCAAACATTTTTCAATAATGCTTGGATTTTCTTCAACGGCCGTTCCCATCACCACCACATTGGCACCTGCCGAAAAGGCTTCGGCAACATCTTCTGGCGTTTTAATTCCACCGCCAACAATGAGAGGAATGTGGATGCACTGTTTTACTTTTTTTATAATTTCCGAACGAATGCTGTTTTTTGCACCGCTGCCTGCTTCCAGATAAATGGCTTTCATTCCCAATTGCTCTCCAGCAAGGGCGGTGGCTGTAATAATATCCAATTTAGACGCCGGAATCGGCATGGTATTGCTCATATATTCGACACTGGTCGCAGCTCCACCGTCAATTAAAATGTAACCAGTGGGGATAATTTCGATGTTCGCCCTTTTTAAAGCTGAAGAAGCCAAGACATGATGACCGATTAAAAACTCTGGATTTCTGCCCGAAATAAGCGACAACAAAAGAATTCCATCCGCTTTTGAACTCACTTGCAGCATATTACCTGGAAAAATATACACCGGAATTTGTGTTTTCTCTCTTAAAAAACAAATTGTTTTCTCAAAATTATCTTTCTGAAGCAAACTGCCTCCAACCAAAAAGAAATCGACTCCTTTTTGAGCATATTGAATTAATTTCAACAAATATGCTTCATCCGCTTTATCCGGATCTACCAAAACGGCAAATTGCCTTTTATTGTGCAAATTGATTTTTTTCATAAATCACAATTAGTGCTTGCAAATATAGGGTTTTATTTGACAAATATGAACAATCAAGATAAGTAATACATCAAAACAAAAGCGAAATATCAGATTAATTTAAATAATTAAAATAGAGATTCTATATATGATATTTTTAAGAAATAATCTACCAAGCGAACATAACAACCATGTATACAACAACATCAGTACTACGATAAATTTCGCACTGAAAAACTTCGTAGTATTTATTTTTTTCAAAATCAAATATTATTAGTGGTCAACAACATCCAAAAAATAGGATGGAAATAAATTAGTGTAATCGAAATTAGGCTTTTCTTCTTTTAATAAGCCATCTCGGAAAAAATGCAACTTGCGAGATGGAAGAAGACTAAAGCAATACATATTGGTGCCGATGACCTTTAGACTTAAAAAACTTATACATCTCCTTGGTGCAAATTTTTGTTGCAAATAAAAAAAAGAGTTACAAGGTTTTGCCGTAACTCTTTGATTATCAAGTGGAGCATATCGGAATCGAATCCCGTTCATTGCCAAACTCTTTTTTTAAAGAGTTTGGCAATGACGTGGACACACGAAAATTAAAGAACGGATGAAAAACCGTTCTAATTTTCGGTGCCGATGACCTTTAGACATGTTATAAAATCATTTTTAGCAATAAAAGATTGAACTCTATTCCTGCTTTTACAATTTTTCAACTTTTTTTCACAAACAAATGCTCCATTTCTATCAATAAATTCTTTATATGCACAAATCTGCCATGGAAGATAACGGACAGTTGATTTTACTAATCCTAAATTATGTTTGATTAATCGCGCTTGTAAATCAGAAGTCTGACCGTAGTAGAACATATCAAACTTAGAAGAATATAGTACATACGTGTAAAAAGTCATAAATTATATGTGCAAATTATATGTGCAAATAACAAAAAAGAGTTACAACGGTTTGTCGTAACTCTCTGATTTCCAAGTGGAGCATATCGGAATCGAACCGATGACCTTTTGACTGCCAGTCAAACGCTCTAGCCAACTGAGCTAATGCCCCAAAAAAAGGACGATTTAAAAAATAGTATTTTTAAATGCGGTGACAAAAATACAAAAAAAATGATTGTTTGCAATAGTTTTTAGAATTTTTGAGGAAACAAAAACGAAATTGAGATGTTATGGATTTAAATTGGGGTTCAAAACCAGAACAAAACAGCTTAATAATGAGAATCTTAAAGAAAAATAGGAATCATTTTTATATTTTTTTCAATAGCTTCTTGTTTAGTAAAAAAAAAAGCATTAGTTTTGCATTCCAAAATGTTGCGAAAGTAGCTCAGTTGGTAGAGCATAACCTTGCCAAGGTTAGGGTCGCGAGTTCGAGTCTCGTCTTTCGCTCTAAATCGTTCTTAAAAACATTTACAGATGCCCAGGTGGTGGAATTGGTAGACACGAAGGACTTAAAATCCTTTGACCATTACGGTCGTGCGGGTTCAAGTCCCGCCCCGGGTACTCTCTGCGAAAGTAGCTCAGTTGGTAGAGCATAACCTTGCCAAGGTTAGGGTCGCGAGTTCGAGTCTCGTCTTTCGCTCAAAAAAAGCCGTTTAAAAAATAAACGGCTTTTTTTATGCCTACTCATGAAAAACATTGATCTAAAAAACAAACAACAAGGTCAAAAAAACAAAAACCCTCTCTATCCTATAAATAATGTTTTTTTACATTATATTTGTTGAGTCAAAAGACAAAATAAAAACAATACCATGACCCGTTTTGAAACTGTTTTGAAAAACATACTATTTGTAGCATATTTATTCATTTCATGCAATGCTTATTCACAAGAAGTGAAAACGAAAGATGGCGTTTCGATTGGAACTAGAAAAGATTTCATTTCGGATTGTACCAAGGGAGCCAAGCTAAAAGGAAAAGAGATAAAAGGTGTGGAAATAAAAGAATATAAATATTGTGCCTGTTTTTGTGATAATTTAATTCCCAATATTAATAGCTGGGACTTAGAAAAAGCATTGAAAGAAAACAATATAGCGGGATTGCTTTTAGACGAAAGCCTCTTTACTATTTTCATGGATTGTTTAGAAGACAATGTCACACTTACAAATGATTATACGTTTGAAAAATCAGAAAACACCGACTCTCATATAATGCTTGCTGTAAAAAGCTGTGTTAAAGAAATTCTGAACGACGAAGAGATGATGGATGATTTTTGGACTCAAGAAACGGCAGAAAGATATTGCGATTGCGCAATTACAAAACTACTAACCAAAGGATATACCTATAAAGATCTTCAAGAAAGTGAGGATGAAAACGGTGCCATTTATAACGAGGTTGTGTTGCCTTGTGTTGCTGAACTTTTTGATGACCAAATTGCATGGGAACCTGAAAATATTTACATAACAAGTGATATTATTGGAGATAACCCTCAGAGCAATGTTCTTTTAATTGACAATTTGGGACAAGGTTTCAAAGTAAAAATTTCGATTGGAGGTGTGCAGAGATATTTTTTGTTTGATACCGGTGCTACGGATTTAATTATTGATCGGGATACCGAAAGGGAATTGCTGATTGAAGGCGTTTTGAAAAAAGATAACTATCTTGGCAAATCTGAATACATGCTTGCGAACAAGCAAAAAGTCACTGCACAAATGGTGCGTGTTGACAATGTTCGCATTGGTGAATATACCGTAAACAATCTTATTATTGGAATTATTGACGAAGGCTCCTTGCTTTGTGGGAAAAGCTTTTTAGACAAATTCAAAAAATGGGAATTAGACTCAAAAAATAGAATTTTGATACTTTATAAATAACTCACATTTTTCAAAAACCCGATGAGAGAATTCTTATTTTCTTCCAAAATCGGCTGGAATTTCTCCCCAAAGATCGGTGGGCCATTTCATCAATGGTACATTTATAGGATTATTAATCAGCCATAACTCGGCTCTTTGAATCAATACAAAAACCTCCTTGTTGAATTCAGTTCTCTCTAACTTTGTTTTGGCTTTTTTATTCTTAACCCACGAAAGTGCCGTCATAGAGTCGGTATAAATGGGGAAGAAAGTTTGTTGATTCTTCATCAAAGCCAAAGCGTGAACAATGGCCAAAAACTCACCAATATTATTGGTAGCATCGGGAAATGGTCCTTTTTTGAAAATTTCTACACCTGTTTTCGTATCCACTCCTCTATACTCCATCACTCCCGGATTTCCGCTACAAGCCGCATCCACAGAAATACTTGGATATACAAACTTGGGCTGAACTGCTTTTTTAGCAAATACTTTTTCAGGATGATGAAAAGCCAGATTTGCTTCTCCCTCACTTTCATATGATTTATAACGAGCTCCTTCAAAAGCATTAATTTGTTGCTTGCACTCCTCCCATGTTTTATAAACCCCAGGCTTCACTCCTTTCCAAACAACATAAAATTTTTGTTTCTTTCCCATCTTGTCATATTTACAATCACAAAATTAAGACAAAAAATGAACTTACTTTGAAAAAACTTTATTTAATTGAAAATCACGAATGAATATCAATGCAAAAAACCAAGCTTCTTTTTCTCATAACGATTGTATATATCAAAATAATCTTCCATTACATTGAATTACAAAAAATTTATCGGATATAAAAGATTTTTTTGATTAATTTTGCATTAAAAATAGGAAAAAATCAAACACCATGGATCCAAAACAAGCACCGCTTTTTTCAGAAATAATTGAAGCTCAAAAAATACTAAAGCCCATCGTCAAGAAAACGGCCATTGAACACAGTCGGATTTTCTCAAACTTATCGGGAGCAGAAGTTTTTTTAAAACTCGAAAACTTGCAGTCTACAGGCTCATTTAAAGTCCGCGGGGCGGTAAACAAACTCTATCATCTTACGCCCGAAGAACTGAGTCACGGTGTTACCTGTGCCTCTGCAGGAAATCATGCTCAAGGTGTGGCTTTTGCTGCTTCTAAAATGGATGTTCACAGCAAAATTTTTATGCCCATTTTTACACCTCCGCTAAAAGTCATTGCCACAAAAGCTTATGGTGCTGATGTTGAGCTTATTGGAAATAATTTTGACGAAGCCTATGTGGCTGCAAAAAAATATGCAGAAGAGAGCAATGCTACCTTTATCGAACCCTTTGACGACCGTCAAATAATTGCTGGACAAGGCACTGTTGCTCTTGAAATATTCGACCAACTCAAAGATATTGATGAAATTTATGTTCCCATTGGTGGCGGCGGACTCATTTCGGGCATTGCCATTGTGGCAAAACAAATTAATCCATCCATCAAAATTATCGGTGTTGAATCAGAAGGAACTGCTTCGATGATAAATTCCATAAAAAAGAAACAAATCATTACTTTGCCACACGTCTCATCAATCGCCGACGGAATTGCGGTAAAACGCCCAGGCGAACTTACCTATAAAATTATCAGCGAACTTGTTGACGATTTTGTCGTCGTTTCTGACGAGGAAATTGCCCACATTACCTACCTTTTATTGCAACGTGGAAAACTTTTGGCTGAACCTTCTGGCGTTGTTTCTTTGGCTGCTATTGCGGGACGCAAAAGAGATTGCATCGACAAACGTGTACTGGCTGTAATCTCTGGAGGAAACGTAAAAATGTCGCTTTTGGAACAAATTCTAGAAAAGGGAATGTTGAACGAAAAACTAAGAGTTCGCATTAGCGTCCTTACGCCTGATGTTTCTGGCGAATTAAACGAAATTACGAACATTTTAGATAAATTTAGAGCCAATATTCACGATGTGTGGCACGACCGCTTTTCAAATATTGTTCCCGTAGGTCATGTTCGCATTACCGTCACTTTCCACCTTCAAGAAGAAAACCAAATTGAGATGATTAAAAGCGAACTGGAAAAACGAAAAAAAGTTTTTGAAGTATTGGATTAAAAAACCAAGCTTTCTACTTTTTCCATTCAAAGGTATTCATCATGTGCAAAACATCGTTTCGGAGATAATCTATCACCGGGGCCAAGGAATCATTGTTGGGCATCATGTTAAAATAGACCGAACCTCTGACGAAATTCTGAATGCTGTCGGTTACCCAAAACTGACAGGTACTCGCAACTCCTGAACCATCAATATGATATATTTTTCCAAATACCCGACTTTTGGGATCGTCTACAATTAATTCAAGCAAATCATCGGCTTTGGGAATGTGCTTATTGGCAAATGAGCGAGCGTCTTCGGTATATTCATACAAATTATTTGCAATCACTTTATGCGAAATATAAATAGTAGCTGCCAAATCGGGATACGTTATGTCAATCCAGTATGGCTCTGCATCCTTGCTTTCGTGAGGTGCAATAAAGGCAGATTTAGAATATTCGAAACCAAATGGAAAAGCAGTGTCAAAAACTTGATATTCAGGACTTGGCAAATCAATCCTAAAATAGCCTCTGGGTTTTGGATTGTAATACTCTTCATCGTTTACACAAGAAGTAAAGAGTAGAGCCGAAACGACGGTTGAAATCAGGAATGATGTACGCACATTTTTATTAAAAAAATTCATTTTAATTTGTTTTTGTTGTTTTTAAAATCCAATCCTTCATGGTTTCCAAAGCGATGGGTGAAAATGTCTCTTCGATGCGTCCATACTCGGAAATTGAGCCTGTATTTGCGGTTTGAAAAAGATGATTTAATTGGGGTATTTTTAGTATGGTATAATTTGAATGTTTGGATTCTGAAAAAATCTTTTCATAAATTGGCAAATTCTGATAGTGAGGAACTTGAAAATCTTTTTCACCAATCATCACCAAAACTGGACATTTGATTTTATACAGATAGCTTGCAGGATCAATACTCATAAATTCTTTCATCCAAGGCGACGAAAGTTGGATTATCCACATCTCGGCAAAAGGCCTTGAAATATTGTGTTCTTTGGCTTTTTCCTCTCCTATTTCAGTCATCGTTTTCTCAAAATAATCACGCATGGCTTCTGCAAATTTATGAGAATCAGAAATAGAGTGAAACATCTCAAAAATTTTCTTGCGAAAAGCATATTCAAAATCGACATATTCTTTGTCTTTTCCCGAGACAATAAACAACTGTTTGGCTTGTTCCAACAAAATCTCGCTCCCTCTAACAGCTGGTCCGGCTAATGAAATATAAAAACCTATCTTTTTATTTTTAGCTATTGCCATAGCACACACCAAGCCTCCTTCGCTGTGTCCAGCAACTCCAATTTGATTTTTATTCAGATTTTTATTTTTTTGTAGATGTTTAAAAACAGCCAATAAATCATCGGCGAAATCATGTGATGTAGAAGTAGAGAAATTTCCAGTAGATTTGCCCACTCCTCTTTCATCGTATCGAAAAACAGCAATGCCGTGGCGCGATAGATAATCGGCGATTACCCAAAAAGATGGGTGCATCAAAATATCGGAATTTCGATCCTGTGGCCCCGAACCAGTGACCAATATCACGCACGGAAAAGGTCCTTCCCCTGCGGGCAATGTCAATGTTCCTTCGATGGAAACTTTCGCTTTTTTACTCCAAACTGCAATAATTTCCGAAGAATAAGGAAAAGGTTCTTTGGGCGTTTGTGGACGATGGATTCGCAATGGATGATTTGTTTTTTGCATACGTAAAGGCAAGGTATCTTTGGAGTTTGTAGCAATCCAATACCCATCAAATTCGTTCTTATCGTTGTATGCAATCTGAATGCGAGCCGCTAAGGAAGATACCAAAAGTCGCAATGTGTCATTTGCAAATCGCAATCCTTGCGGACGAACATCTTTCATTGCCAAATCGGGAAATGTCATTAATAGAGGCGTTTTCGAATCCGAATCAATATCAAAAACAAGCACAAAAGTGTCTTTTTCGTTCACTACAAAGCCTTGCCAACTTCCCTCTATTTTCTGATATTCAGATTGTCCGAATGTTTTACAAGAAAATAGCAAACTTAAGAAGAACAGTATGCAAAAATGAAAAATCTTTTTCATAAAAATGGATTTATAACCAAGATGAGGTAATTAGGTCGATATCCTGATATGGAATATTGTACATTTCGCCAATCACTTGATTGGTCAACGCACCTTTGTATAAGTATACTCCTTTTCGAAGACCATTATCTTGTTTAATCATATTTTCGACACCACCGTATTCGCAAATTTCCAAAACGGTATGTCCCAAATAATTACACAAAGCATAAGAAGCTGTATGTGGCACACGAGCAGCAATATTGGGCACACAATAATGAGTTACTCCATACGCCTGAAAGGTTGGATCTGCATGCGAAGTCTCTCTGGATGTCTCAAAACAACCACCTTGATCGATGCTTACATCAATAATGACGGCTCCTTTTTTCATTTGCCGAACCATATCTTCGGTCACCACAATGGGAGTTCTTCCTGAATGATTTCGCAAGGCTCCAATTACCACATGTGCAGTACGCAACGATTTCAGCAATACTTTGGGCTGAATAACAGACGTAAAAATACGAGCATTTACGCTGGTTTGCAAACGACGAAGTTTGAAAAGATTATTATCGAAAACCTTGACCATAGCACCGAGTCCCAAAGCGGCACGCGCAGCAAATTCGCCCACCGTTCCCGAACCGATAATCACAACTTCCGTCGGTGTAATTCCAGAAAAACCACCCAACATATTTCCTTTTCCATAACGCGTATCTGCCAGATATTGAGCCGCTAACAAAATGGAAGTGTTTCCTGCAATTTCGCTGACTGCCCGAACCAGAGGAAAAGAATTGAAACTGTCGCGAATAAATTCAAAAGCCAAAGCAATAACTTTCTTTTCGGAAAGTTTTCGGAAATATTCGGGCGTTTGAGACGAAATATGAATGGCCGATATAATGGTTTGACCTTTTTTTACCAATTCTATTTCTGGCATCGACAAAGGCGAAACTTTGGCAATAATATCGGCTTGTTCAAAAACCTCCTTGGCGGTATTTACAATTTCGCCTCCAGCTTCGGCATACTCAATATCTGGAAAACAAGCACCCAGTCCTGCATTTTTTTCGATTACAACTCGATAACCATTCTCGACCAACATATTCACTGCTTCGGGCACAATGGCAACTCTGTTTTCATAAAAGCAAATCTCTTTCGGGATACCTACCACCAAAGATCCGTTTTTAGTGCGAACATCCAGCATCTCTTCTTTGGGCATCAATCCACTGCGACTGATGTTGAAATATTTTGATTGATTTTCTTCCATGGCTATTATTTTTTAAAACTCAAATATTCTACTTTTAGTAGTTTCATTCACCTTAATTTTCACATAAACAGCATTATCAGGCAAAAGCAAAGATGCTATTTCGGGCCATTCAATAAAACAATAATGACCGCTGTAAAAATAATCTTCCGCTCCAATTTGCCGGGCTTCATCCAACGATTCTAGACGATATAAATCAAAATGATAAATGGGATTACACTTTTCATCAACATACTCGTTTACGATTGTAAAAGTAGGACTCGACACCAGACTATCTGAATCCAGAGCTTCGCACAAAAATTTTACAAAAGTCGTTTTCCCGGCTCCCATTTCGCCTTGCAATGCAAAAACCCGGGCTTCTTTGTAATGATGAAGCAAGGTTTCCGCAACATTTTTCAGTTCTTCAATGCTATTAATTTGCATCTGCATTTTAACGTGGTTTTAGTTTGATGTATGGAATCAACACCTCTTCCATCGAGATGCCGCCATGTTGAAACGTATTTTTATAATAATTTACGTAGTAATTGTAATTGTTTGGATAGGCAAAAAAATCATTGCTTCGGCAAAAGACAAAAGTACTCGACAAGTTTTCTTGGGGCAAAAATGCTTTGGCTGGATTCTGAATTTCGAAAACCTCTTTCGGATTAAACCCCCCAAGGGTTTTCCCAACTTTGTATCGTAAATTAGAATTGGTTGATTTATCTCCCATAATCCGAACTGGATTATTAACCCGTATAGAGCCATGATCGGCTGTTATGACTACAGAAACATTTTTCTCTGCCAGTTTTTTCAACAAATCAAACAAAGGAGAGTGCTCGAACCAAGAGACGGTGACCGAACGATAGGCTGATTCGTCGGGAGCCAATTCTCGAACTATTTCTACATCGGTTCGGGCATGCGACAACATATCAATAAAATTGAAAATAACTACATTAATGGGATGATGCAAATATTGATTCAAATTATCCACCATTTTTTTTCCAAATTCTTGATTTAAAACCTTGGCGTAATGAAATTTGACATTTTTGCCATAGCGTTTCAAGTTTTCGGCAAACAACGAACTCTCATGCTGATTTTTGTTCTCTTCCGAAGACTCTTCCACCCAATATTCTGGATATTTCTTTTTAATTTCGGAGGGCAACATCCCAGCAAACAACGCATTACGAGCATAATGAGTAGCCGTTGGCAATATCGCACAATACAAACTATCCTCTTCCACTCTAAAATAATTGGATAGCACTGGTTCCAAAACTTTCCATTGATCGTATCTCAAATTATCAATCACTATTAAAAACGTAGGACTATCGCTGGATATATTATGAATGAGTTTGTTTTTCAATATGGTATGCGACATTTCGGGGCGATTCTCGCATTCGGGTTGCAACCAATCAATATAGTTTTTGGAATAAAACTTACAAAATGAACGATTGGCTTCGTCTTTTTGCTCCTGAATAATTTGACCGATGTTTTCATCACTTATTTTATCCAGTTCAATGTCCCAATACGTCAGCTTTTTATAAATGTCCATCCACTCTTGCATGGTCGAAGCATTCATAATGTCCATGCTGATGGTTCTGAAATTTTGTTGATAGGTCAAAAGCTGTTTTTTTCTTATAAGTTCTTTGTTTTCCACAATTTTCTTCAAACTCAGCAAAATTTGATTCGGATTTACGGGTTTAATCAAGTAATCGAAAATATTGGAACCGAGCGCATCGTTCATAATATGCTCTTCTTCACTTTTGGTAATCATGACCACAGGCAAGGTAGGATTTGTCTCATTCATCTTGGTCAACACTTCCAAACCGCTCAGTCCGGGCATATTTTCATCCAACAAAACAACATCGTACATCGATTCTTGAATCATTTCCAAAGCTTCGGCACCGTTGTTTGCAGTTTCCACCAAAAAACCTTTGTGTTCGAGAAACATTACATGTGGTTTTAACAGATCTATTTCGTCATCCACCCACAAAATCTTCGTTTTCGTCATATAGCAAGCCTCTATCGTTAAATAAATAATCTATTATGTATTCAAAATTCTCTATCCAGTTTTATGAATCTTCGTTTTGGGAAACATTCACAACAACAAAATGATAACAAAAATAATTGATTTTTTCCAATTCTTGACGTTGCAACGAAAATAATCATAATTTTGATTTTTAAAACCAGCAAATTATTGTGTTTGAAACATACAACAAGAGAAAAATTATAAACGATCCAGTTCACGGTTTTATTACCATTCCGGATGAATTAAGTCATGATTTAATTGGTCACAAGTATTTTCAGCGTTTGCGACGCATCAAACAATTGGGATTAACAAGTTTGGTTTATCCAGGTGCCAATCACAGTCGTTTTCATCATGCACTGGGTGCCATGCACTTGATGATGTTGGCCGTCGATTCGCTCCGAATGAAGAACGTTCGGATTTCGGAGGAAGACGCCTTGGCGGCTTATTATGCTATATTGTTACACGACATTGGTCACGGTCCATTTTCACATGCTTTGGAATATTGCATTGTTCAAGATATCGATCACGAAGATTTGACTCGCCTTTTCATGTTGCGAATGAATCAGGAATTTGAAGGTCGTTTAGACAAAGCAATACAAATATTTGAAAATCAACACCCTTTAAAATTTCTTCACCAATTGGTATCGGGTCAATTGGATGTAGACCGTTTGGATTATCTTACCCGGGATAGTTTTTTTACTGGCGTATCCGAAGGCATTATTGGCACCGAACGCATTATCAAAATGCTAAATGTTTCCGACAACAATCTGGTAGCCGAAATAAAAGGAATTTACTCCATCGAGAAATTCCTTATTTCGCGAAGAATGATGTATTGGCAGGTATATCTTCACAAAACAGTAATTTCTGCTGAAAAGTTGCTGGTAAAAATTTTAAATCGTGCCGAATATTTACTTAAAAATGGCACTCCAATTAGCATTGACGAAAATCTAAAATTGTTTCTAAAGGATGCTTATACGGTCGAAGATTTTAAAAACAATCCAGAATTACTAGATGCTTTTGCCGCCATTGACGACAATGACATTGTGTATACCATCAAGCAATGGACAAAACATCCAGACAAAGTATTATCGCAACTGTGTCATTTTTTAATTGATCGAAAATTATTCAAAGTAAGTCTTCAAGAAAAGCCTTTTGACCCCAATTACATCGAAGATTTAAAACAAAAAGTTAAATTAAAATACAAGCTAAACGACGACGAAATGTCGTACTTTATCTTTTCAGACAGAATCTCAAACAAGACATATTCATCAGATGGTGAGCCCATTAAGATACTATTACAGGACAACAGTGTAACCGATGTTAGTGAAGCATCTGAACAATTAAAACACTTAAAAACGAATCAATATACAACAAAATACTATCTTTGTCATCCAAAAGGACTAAATTTGCAATAAAATTGAACCTTAGCATATACTAAAATCGAAAAAATGAAAATCGAATTTACTGTAAAACAGATTTCAGATTTAATAAACGGTACTATTGAAGGAAATGAAAATGCTCTTTTAGAACGATTTGATAAAATAGAAGAAGGCGAAAAGGGCGGAATTTCTTTTTTAGCAAACCCAAAGTACAGTCATTTTTTATATAGCACAAAAGCCACTGCTTGCATCGTTAAATCGGACTTTGTTGCTGAGCAAAAATTCACTACTACTTTGATTAGAGTGGAAGACCCTTATATGGCTTTTGCCAAATTATTAGAATTTTATAATTCACTAAAACCAATTAAAACAGGCATTTCAAAAATGGTGGCCATTGCCAACTCTACAAGCATTGGTGAAAATTGCTATATAGGTGATTTTGTAAGCATTGGTGAAAATTGCACTATTGGCAACAATGTCCAACTTTATCCACATGTTGTTATTGGCGACAATACTCAAATCGGCGATCACACAGTATTGTATGCAGGTGTTAAAGTGTACGACTCAAATATCATTGGTCAACATTGTACCATCCATGCGGGAGCTGTTATTGGAGCGGATGGTTTCGGTTTTGCTCCGCAACAAAATGACGCATTTCAAAAAGTGGCTCAAATTGGAAATGTTATTATTGAAGATTGGGTGGAAATTGGTGCCAATGCTTGCATCGATCGATCCACAATGGGGTCTACAATTATCCGCAAAGGAGTTAAACTAGACAATTTAATTCAAGTTGCACATAATGTAGAAATTGGCAACAACACAGTAATAGCAGCACTTTCTGGCATTGCAGGATCTTCAAAAATAGGAAAAAACTGTATGATTGGTGGTCAAGTAGGGATTGCAGGCCATATTAAAATTGCCGATGAGGTAAAAATTGGTGCCCAAACTGGAGTGTCCAACAACATCCATACAGAAGGTGCCATTTTGTTAGGAGCTCCAGCCATGGACGCCTCCATTTTCAGGAAATCTGCGGTTCTTTTTCGCAAACTTCCTGAACTGCTTAAACGCATTGAATCGCTTGAGAAAAACCAAGCCAACACATAAATTGATACTTAATTGAAATAAATTATTAATTTTGCACTTACCTATGAATAACGTATATCAAAAAACTCTCAAAGAGCCTTTTACGATAAAAGGTGCAGGTCTTCACACCGGAGAAAACGTCAATATGACTTTTATCCCTGCTGAACCAAATCACGGTATTGTATTTAAACGTATTGATCTACCCAATCAACCTACTGTAACGGTTGATGTGGATAGTGTTTTCGACACTTCTCGGGGCACTTCCATTAAGCAAAACAATGTCGAAGTCAGAACCATCGAGCACGCAATGGCGGCCCTAGTTGGGATGCAGATAGACAACGTTCTAATTGAAATAGACTGCATTGAAACTCCTATTTTGGACGGAAGCTCCCGTATATATGTAGAGGCCATCGAAAAAGCAGGCATAAAGGAACAAGAGGTTGAAAAGGAATACTTTGAAATAAAAAACATCATTACATTCCGCGACGAAGAGAAAAAGGTAGAGCTTATTGCTATTCCTGCCGATGATTTTCGTATTTCTGTAATGGTTGATTATGACTCGGAAGTACTTCGAAATCAACATGCTTCTTTATATGACATCAACGATTTCTCGAAAGACTTTGCAAAATGCAGAACCTTTGTTTTTCTTCATGAATTAGAATATTTAATCAAAAACAACTTGGTTAAAGGCGGTGATGTAAACAACGCCATTGTATTTGTAGACAGATTGGTAGAGGAAAATGAATTGGAACGCTTAGCAAAATTCTTCAATCGTCCGGAAATAAAGGTTCGCGAACAAGGCATCTTAAACAATGTAGAACTTCATTACAACAACGAACCTGCTCGCCACAAGCTTCTTGATTTAATTGGTGACTTGGGAACTATTGGCATGCCTATTAAAGGTCATATTATAGCCATTCGTCCAGGTCATAAATCAAACATTGAATTTGCAAAACTCATCAAGAAACAAATCAAACACGAACTTAAAGTTCCTCAAATTGATGTTACCGCAGATCCAATATACGATATTAACGACATTAAAAAGATGCTTCCGCATCGCCCTCCCTTCTTATTGGTTGATAAAATCATGAAAATGACGGACAAGTCAATAGTTGGATTAAAAAATGTCACCATGAATGAACCTTTTTTTGTAGGTCATTTTCCTGATGAACCAGTCATGCCTGGCGTTTTACAAATTGAAGCCATGGCTCAATGTGGTGGAATTTTAGTTCTAAGCACGATTCCAGATCCAGAAAACTATGCCACCTATTTTATGAAAATTACGGATGTAAAATTCCGTCAAAAAGTGGTTCCTGGAGATACTCTTATCTTCCAACTCGACCTACTGTCTCCCATTCGTCGGGGACTATGCCACATGAAAGGAACTGCCTTCGTTGGAAACAAAGCTGTAATGGAAGCAGAATTATTAGCACAAATATCTAAAATAAAGTGAATACAAAATGATAAGTAATTTAGCTCAAGTTCATCCGGACGCAAAAATAGGAAAAAATGTAACCATCGAAGCATTTACAAGCATTCACGCTGACGTAGTCATTGGAGACAATTCGTGGATTAGTGCAAATGTCAACATTATGGATGGAGCTCGCATTGGAGAAAATGTAAAGATATTTCCAGGAGCCGTTATTTCTGCCATTCCACAAGATTTAAAATACAAAGGAGAAATTACGTATGTGAAAATTGGCAATAATACCATTATTCGCGAATATGTGACCATCAATAAAGGGACTTCTGCCAATATGGAAACAATAGTTGGAAACAACTGTTTACTAATGGCTTATGCTCACATCGCCCACGATTGTATTATTGGAAATAATTGTATTTTAGCAAACTGTGCCCATTTGGCAGGTCATATTACCATCGACGATTGGGCAATAATTGGTGGGCTATCTGCCATCCATCAATTTGTAAAAATTGGAAAACACACCATGATTTCTGGTGGATCGCTGGTTCGTAAAGATGTTCCCCCATTTGTTAAAGCTGCTCGCGAACCTCTTGCTTATGCAGGAGTTAACTCGATTGGGCTTCGCAGAAGAGGGTATTCAAACGAACAAATTATTGAAATACAAAATGTGTATCGCCATATATTTCTCAGCAAACTAAATGTAAGCAAAGCCACTGCTCAAGTAGAGGCCACAATGCTACCAACTCCTGAGAGAGATGAAATATTAAGTTTTATTAATTCTTCAAATAGGGGGATTATGAAAGGCTATAACGGCAGAAGCGAATAGTCATTTATACCTTATTAAAAACAGAGTCAATATTTTGAACTCTGTTTTTTTTTCACCTTCATTTAGTATAAAATCAAAAACTCACAAATTGCAAATTCCAAAATTAAAAAAATGAAAACAATAAAATTATTATTTCTGTTCTTGAGCTTGACAATGATTTCGTGGGCTCAACACAATCCATACTTGACAGTTAAGAAAATCAAATTGGATAATGGCCTAACGGTATTACTAAATGAAGACCACAGCCAAGCAGATGTATTTGGTGCAGTGGTGGTTAATGCTGGAGGAAAAAATGATCCAGCAGACGCAACCGGAATCGCTCACTACTTTGAGCACATTATGTTTAAAGGAACAGACAAAATTGGAACCACAGATTGGAAAACTGAAAAAGTATATCTCGACTCCATCTCCGTCCTTTACGATCAACTTTATCTCAGCAAAGAAGAGATTGAACGCAAAGAGATACATCGCCATATCAATCGCCTTTCCATCAAAGCAGCCGATTATGCCATTCCAAATGAAGTGGACATTATTCTTCAAAACATTGGCGGGACAGGTCTTAATGCTTATACTTCTGAAGAACAAACCGTATATTTCAACATGTTTCCTTCCAACCAAATTGAAAAATGGTTGGAAATTTATGCTGAACGTTTTAGAAATCCAGTTTTCAGACTCTTTCAAACGGAATTGGAAACCGTTTATGAAGAAAAAAACATGTATGCCGACAGTCCATTTTCGGTACTGTTTGAGACGTTTATGAAGTCGTTTTACAAACATCATCCGTATGGGCAACAAACCATTATTGGCACTACCGAGCATCTTAAAAACCCTCGCTTATCGAAAATGAGAGAGTTTTTCGAGACTTACTATGTAGCAAATAATATGGCCTTGATTTTAAGTGGAAATTTTGATTCCGAAAAAATAATGCCCATCATTCAAGAGAAATATGGTAAATGGCCCCAAAAACAAGTGCCTGAATATCCTAAATTTGAAGAAAAATCATTCAATGGCAGAGAAGAACTCAATCTAAAACTGACTCCAATTGCCATAGGTGTAATGGGTTTTAGAACCGTTCCTAACAATCATCCCGATGAACTTGCTTTGCAAATGTGTTCTGGAATTCTTTCAAACGAAGGCGAAACTGGTTTTTTAAACAAACTCACCAACGACAATAAAATATTGATGGCTCAAGCACTACCCATTCCGTACAATGACCACGGTGCAATGATTGTGATTTTTGCTCCTAAAATTGTTGGACAAAAATTAAAAAGTGCCGAAGATCTAATTCTTGCACAAATTGAACAGCTGAAAAAAGGAAATTTCTCTGACGAACTTCTTGACGGAATAAAACTAAACTATCGCAAAAATATCGAACGCCAACTTGAATCAAGTCGCGGCAGGTCAATGCTAATGATACAATCTTTCACACAAGGAAAATCTTGGGAAGAAATTCTAAAACTTCCTGAAGAAATCAATAATATTACCAAAAATGATATTATCCGCGTTGCCAATCAATATTTCACTACAAATTATTTGATTGTAAACTCTAAAATGGGATTCCCGAAAAAGGACAAAATACAAAAACCCGATTGGGATCCAGTCGTACCTTTAAATACGGAAAAAAAATCGGAATATGCCGAATTTATCAACAGCATTCCCGAAGTTGAGCTAAAGCCCAAATTTATTGATTTCAAAAAAGACATTAGCATTAGTAATCTTCGTCAGGGAATTGAATATTACCATACCCCAAATCCATACAACAGCATTTTTTCGCTAACTTTCAAATATAAAGTAGGTAGTTCGAAAAATAAAAAATATGAATATGCTGCCTCATACATGAACTATATTGGCACCAATACCAAAAACCTTCAACAATTAAAATCTGAATTTCAAACTCTGGGAGCATCTTTAAATATATGGTCTACAGATAACTACACATACATTGAAATTGAAGGTTTTGATTCAAAATTAGAAGAAACATTGAAACTATTGGCTGAGCTTATGGATAAACCTAAAGCAGACGACAAACCTTTGAAAAAACTGGTGGAAGAGAACAAAGCCGAATACAAATCCATTACTGGAGATCCGGAATCCATTGGCGATGCTCTTTCTGAATTTGCCAAATACAAAAACAAATCGGACAATATCGACAAACTTTCTGCCAGAGAGGTAAAAAAGTTAAAAGCGGAGGAATTAATCGATTTATTCAAAGAAATAATACGCCACGAAGCCGAAATACACTATGTTGGTTCTCTTTATGAAAAGGATGTAAAACATTTGATTACCAACAATATTCCGATGGCTATAACACCCACAAAAGGGCATTACGAAGAATTGGAAATTGAATCCTATGCCCAACCCATGGTATATATTTACAATAATTCAAAATCAATTCAAAGCAAAATATATCTATTGAGCGAAGGCGAAACAGCCACCACCAAAGACCGAGCACTTATACGAGGGTTTAACGAATATTTTGGTGCAGGAATGAGTTCCATTGTTTTTCAAGAAATCAGAGAATTCAAATCCTTGGGTTATGCAGCATACGCATACTATCAAACTCCATTGTTAAGCAATCAAAAAGGCCATTTATCCTCCTATTTAGGAACGCAAAACGACAAGGTGATTGAAGGAATAGAAGCGATGCATCAACTCATTCAAAACATGCCTTTAAAACCCGAACGCATGGATGTAATTCGCAGAAGTTTGGCTCAAAGTATTCACACTCAAAACCCCAACTTCCGAAACATCAGTTCTACCGTTTCAAGATGGCGTTTGATGGGATACGAAAAGGATCCCAGAGAAGAACAAATGAAAATTTTCGAGCAAATGAGTTTTGATGACATTACTCAAACTTACTCTAAATTTATAAAAAACAAACCCATCATCATCACTATTTCTGGGGATTTTAAAATTATCGACAGAAAGTTATTGAAAAAATATGGAGAAATCAGGGAGGTCAAAATCAAGGATTTCATTAAAAAGTAAAAGCATAAAAAAACCTTCGGTTAATCGAAGGTTTTTTTATATTGATTTTAAGGAACTAATCCTCGTCTGTATCTTTAACATTCGGAACACTTCTTTGCAAAGAAGCTATAAGCGAACCAATCATTTTTGTAAGTTCCATCAGATGGTTGCGAGAGTGTTCATTGTTTTCTTCGCTAAAAAGCTGTTGGTCGTTGCAAATTGCGGTATAAACTACGCATTCGCGAACGGCACTTTTTGCCATTTTCAGATAATAGATGAACTGGCTTTTGTTTCGAGCAGATCCTTCGGCGATATTGAGTGCAATAGCTTGAGCAGATTTCACAAAATTGTTACCAAGATTGTTTTGAGCTTCATTTGGAAACATGTTTATAACACCATGTACCCATCTAGTGTATTCGAGAGATTTCGCATAAATTCTTAAATCTTCGAAGCGAAAAAAACTTACAGAGTTTTCAGATTCAGTTCCCATAATTGCATTTTTTTAGTTAATAAATTTTACGTTCCAGTTTGTAAGTGATGTAAAATTACAATTTTTTTTTACTAAAACAAATTTTATCAAAAAAAAGATGTAAAAAAATTATTTATTAACCCTGAAAGTTTCGTCTCCTGTTTTGAAAAAAGCTACAATTTGGTTAGCAGCAGCCAAACCAGCATTGATGTTTGCTTCGGAAGTTTGAGCACCACATTTTTTGGCAGATGCCAAATAGCGATTGCCAAATTTTTGAACCATTTCATCGTGATTGCCTGGTTGGATATCAGTTGCATACTTAAACTTAGGACGCTCGTTCATAATCTTTACCATATCTGACTCGTTGATTACTTCCTTGCGAGCCGTGTTTATAACAATACCATTTTCAGGCATACGACTCATTAGGTCATAATTAATACTGCCTTTTGTATCAGCATTCGCAGGCATATGCAAGGATACGATATCGCATTTGTCATATAATTCTTCTGGAGTTTTTACACCAATAACGCCAAACTCTTTACCACGTTCAGGATTTTTGGATAATGAAGGAGAATATGCATAAACTTCCATACCGAAACCTTGTGCTATTCGAGCTACAATTTTACCTATGTAGCCAAATGCGTGTAAGCCCAATTTTTTTCCTTTTAGCTCAGTTCCAGCAGAACCATCAAAACCATTTCTTGCAAGATACACCAACATGCCCATTACAAGCTCAGCCACAGCATTTGAGTTTTGGCCAGGAGTATTCATGGCTACAATGCCTTTTGCTGTACAAGCTTCCAGGTCAATGTTGTCAAATCCAGCACCAGCACGTACAATGATTTTTAACGTATTTGAGTTATTAATCACTTCTTTGTCTGCTTTATCCGAGCGGATAATCATGGCATCTGCTTTGGCAGCTGCATCTATTAATTCTTGGTGCGTTGTGTATTTTTCGAGTAAAACCAATTCGTGACCGGCTTTTTCAATAATATTTCTAACACCATCTACGGCAACTTTTGCGAAAGGCTTATCTGTTGCAATTAAAACTTTTTTCATATGTATTATTTTTTAGATCCTTAAATGATTTGTCTATTTAGTCATTGAATTTATAAAAAGATTGCCACAAATGAACTCATCGGTGGCAATCTTAAGATGAAATTTTTATGCATTTAGTTTTTCAAACTCTTGCATGCAATTAACCAACGCTTGGATGCTTTCTTTTGGCATTGAGTTGTAAGTTGAAGCTCTAAATCCACCAACAGAGCGGTGACCTTTAATTCCAACCATATTGCGTTCTTTAGCAAAAGCCATAAAATCAGCTTCTTTTTCTTTATACTTTTCATTCATTACGAAGCAAATGTTCATTAATGAACGATCTTCTTTAGCAGCAGTACCTACAAACATTGAGTTTCTGTCGATTTCGTCATACAATAAGGCAGCTTTTTCAACATTCATTTTATACATGGCTTTCACTCCACCCATTTTCTTAACCCATTTCAAAGTTTGAGTCATTACATAAATAGGGAACACTGGAGGAGTATTGAACATAGACTCACCTTCAATATGCGTTCTGTAGTCAATCATTGCAGGAATGTAACGAGAAACTTTTCCAAGAATATCTTTACGAACGATTACAAAAGTAACCCCTGCTGGACCCACATTTTTTTGTGCACCACCATAAATAATACCATATTTAGAAACGTCAACAGGACGACTCATAATATCGGATGACATATCGGCAACCAAAGTTACAGGCGAATCTATATCAGTATGGATTTCAGTACCATAAATTGTATTGTTGGTAGTGATATGGAAATAATCTGCATCTGTAGGAATTTCATATCCTTTAGGGATATAGCTAAATGTTTTATCTGCTGATGAAGCAACAGAAACCGCATTTCCAAATCCTTTGGCCTCTTTCAAAGCTTTTTTAGCCCAAACACCTGTTTCTAAATAGGCTGATTTCGTTTCCATAAGATTCATTGGAACCATACTAAATTGTGAACTTGCACCGCCGCCTAAGAATAAAACATCGTATCCTTCGGGAATATCTAAAAGTTCACGCCACAAAGCACGGCATTCGTCCATTACGACTTCCCATTCTTTTGAACGGTGAGAAACTTCAATAACCGACATGCCTGTACCGGCAAAATCTTTAAGAGCTTCAATCGACGCTTCTACTGCCTCTCTTGGCAAAATGCAGGGTCCTGCATTAAAATTGTGTACCTTTTTCATAATTGTATTTTTTTGATTTTATTATTACTTACTCTTACTGCAAAAGTATAATTTTTAATGATACAAAAATATTTTACAAATAAAATCATTGATAAATATCACTCATAAAACGTTTTTACTCGGTAGGGCATAAAATAAAAAATCAAAGATTGAAACAAATGCGTTAATCTTTCGTAAAACCCAATATTACATTAAAAAACGGATGAAATTTCGTATTTATAATGTAATTTTGCAAATTAAAAAAACGGATACAAATGAGCTTATTTTCATTTTTCACAAAAGAGATTGCAATTGACCTTGGCACTGCAAATACTATTATTTATTATAATGACAAAGTGGTCGTAGACGAACCATCTATTGTTGCCATAGAAAGAAGTTCCAATAAAGTTATTGCCATTGGAAAAAGAGCCTTGATGATGCATGGCAAGACACACGAAAACATCAAAACAGTAAAACCATTGAAAGATGGAGTTATTGCCGACTTTCAAGCCGCTGAATATATGTTGCGCGGAATGATTAAAATGATTTCAACAAAAAATTCACTTTTCCCCCCTGCCCTTCGCATGGTGATTTGCATCCCTTCGGGGATTACTGAAGTGGAAGAACGAGCGGTTCGAGATTCTGCAGAACAAGCCGGTGCAAAAGAGGTTAGACTCATTCATGAACCCATGGCAGCAGCCATAGGTATTGGCATAGATGTTTTGGAACCAACCGGAAATATGATTATCGATATAGGCGGTGGAACCAGCGAAATTGCCGTTATTGCACTCGGAGGAATTGTTAGTAACAAATCAATCCGAACTGGAGGTGATGACTTCAATATCGACATTGAAGAGTACATGAGAAAACAACACAATATATATATAGGTGAACGAACCGCTGAAAAAGTAAAAATCGAAGTTGGTTCGGCTCTCAAAGAATT
>Ga0265295_1002637_pt1 | contig 27727 bp, 30 predicted proteins | sample Munlansysbiofilm_FD_192503 | JGI IMG/M metagenome (GOLD analysis project Ga0265295, IMG submission 192503) | Leachate microbial communities from a municipal landfill in Southern Ontario, Canada - Methane capture system biofilm | ecosystem: Engineered > Solid waste > Landfill > Unclassified ... | reverse complement strand
CTCATCAAACCCTAAATAATACCGCCATAAAAACAACAAGCAGTCAATCCAAACAAAGGGATTGGCTGCTTTAATATTTTTCGATAATAAACCACTAGATTTATCCTTATAAAATGCTATAATGAAGGTCAAGGTCAAATATAAAGGGGGACTCTATATGAGAAAACAAAACACACTGATTATCATCATTTTCTTAGTTGTTGGTACACTTGTGCTTGCTAGTGCCATCACCATGCTTTTTTTTGGAGAAGCACTTGCAGCGCGTTTTGACGTCATCGGGATACGTGTAGCCACCTTATTTGTTGCCTTTTCATCTTTTTTATCCTCAATGATATTTTCACTACTCATCCTAATGCATAATAAAACCGTCGTTAAGTACAACGACGATACCAATCGTCGCGCTGAACTCTTTCGAGAACAACAATTTGCGTCATCCAATTATTCAATCATTGAGTTTATGGACCGAATGCTCATCTACCCAGAATCAACTAGATACATTGACCGACTTGTTGTAAGAAAAAGCATGTTATTTCATATGATTGAACAAAGTATTAATGAACAAGACGTTCTAAAGAAACCTGAAGACTTTCTATTTTTTTCTTTAAAGATTCCTTATCGGATCACAGAAGGTAAAATCGTTTCAAGCATTACATTTGATCGATTGAAATTTGAACGAAATGGCAATACCTATGAATTTATTACACCAAAACCAGAACAAACAAGTCGTACGTTCTTACTTTATAATGAACACACCAAACGAAACAATGTCATTATCAATTTAATCGTCAAAAAAGACGCCGATTTCTTCAACAAGGCGTCTATCAACTTATTTTCAAAAATAAAAATAAGTATTAACATTACATCTATCTTAGGCGTACTTGTAAAAGGGGTCTCAGAACTCTACTTTACCAACCCAGAACAAATTGAAGGGGATGGTTCAAATACTTACAAAATCAACTCGGCAAACTTTACATTAACTGAAATGCCTTCAATCGTCAAATCCTAAGCTCATGCTTGGGATTTTTTTTCATAACAAGTCTTACAAACAAATGAAATACCATCAACTTTCACATCAGCAAAAGGATAACCTTGCGAATAACCTTTTGACATACTCGCTGAGCCTGGGTATAAGTACGCTTGCTGATTTAAACACACACGTTCAATGAGCACATCTTTAAATAACGCACCGCAAAGTGGATCAAATAAATCATCCTTGATAGGCACAAGAGAAACACCAACCAAAAACCTACCTAAGAAGCATTGATGCGAATCTCGTTAACGAAAACGACACACTTCTCGTATTAAAAGGCGATCAAGTACCAACCGATGGTATGCTCTTAAGCGAAGAAGCCATCCTGAACGAGCAAAACATTACCGGTGAATCCATGCCTGTTGAAAAAAAACTTGATGATACCCTCTACGCATCTACCATCAATCTAGGCAATGCCTTTAAACTACGATCCACTAAAAAGAATAATGAGAGTTTGTTTTATCAAATCGTTGAACTTGCGAAAACCGCACAAAACAATCACAGTAAGACAGCCTCACTCATCAAGCGAATTGAACCCATTTATGTGACAACTGTCCTAATATTAAGCCCACTGTTCTTCATCTTAATGAATCAACTATTAAACCACAACATCGAAACCAGTTTTTATAAAACCATGGTCTTTTTAATCGGTGCATCGCCTTGTGCGATTGCGATGATAGACATACCTGCAACGCTATCAAGTCTATCAAATCTAGCCAAGCAAGGCGTTCTTGTCAAAGGCGGTATGCACTTAGATAACTTATCTGGTATCGATACCGTGGTCTTTGATAAAACCGGTACACTATCCAATGGCAACATCGTCGTAAGTGACCTACAGGTACTAGAAGAGCAACACAAGTCTTTTTATCTTGATATTTTATACTCACTTGAAAAGAAATCCACACATCCGATCGCACAGGCAATCATCACCCATTTAGAAAAATCTAAAGACCTTGATTTAGACGTCACCATACGCCCTGGATTTGGCCTAGAAGCGACATACCAAAAACACATCTATCAAATCTTAAAACCAAGCGCAACAAAATCACTAGATGATTGCCTTAAAGAACAGATAAGTCATCTTGAGTCACAAGGAAAAACCGTGTTTGTTATGAGTAAAGATCATCAACCGGTCTTACTGGTTGGTTTGACGGACACCATTAGAGAAAATGCCTATGAAACAATTCAATACTTTAAATCCAACGGCCTTAAAACCATTTTACTGACCGGTGACTCTTTATTGACAGCAAACGCAATTAAAGAAAAATTAAACCTTGATGAGTCTTACGCAAACGTCTTACCTCTAGAAAAAAGTGAACACATCGATCGATTAATCGAGCATGGTCATCGTGTTTTAATGATTGGCGATGGCATTAACGACACCGTCGCACTCAAAAAAGCGACAATAGGTATTGCAATGGGCAGTTCAACTGACGCACTACTTGAAGTCTCTGACGTTGTTTTAACTAAAAACGACTTATTAAAACTGACACACTTACACAAAGTCTCAAAAAGACATCACAGGATTGTGCTACAAAATTTATTGTTTTCTTTTGGGATTGTCCTTTTTCTTACCTTTATTAATATTTTTAATTTCTCAGATATCGCCTTTACGGTCATTCTACATGAAGGATCGACGATACTGGTGATTCTAAATGGCCTTAGACTCCTCAAAAAATAAAAAAAGCCAATACAAAACAGAAAAAACTCTGTGAGTATTGGCTTTTTTGATCGCCTTAAAGGTAAAAAGACGACAATAGACTTAAACAAAAATACTACCGTTTATAGGCTTTTAACATCTCTTTTTTATCAACACTTAAGCGTCTTGATTCCCGGCACTTTTGAATCGCTTTATTGACTATTTTTTTGTTTAATTGCGGATGCGTCTTTAAATAATCTAAGCTTCTTTCTTCATACAATATAATCGCTTCACTCAATAACCACCCAGACATCATAATCACGTAATACGCATTTTCTTCTTCTAGCCACAACATACGTTTTAATACCATATCAAGTACCCCGTCTTCTTTTAGTAAGATAAACAAGATAAAGAGCCCCAAACGCCTAACAAACACACGTTTGTCATATAAACAATCATCCACCAAGCTCAAAAGATCTTTTGGTTCAATTAAGTGAAAATTTAGTAGGTCACAATGCGCCCAGTTTTCCATTAACTCTTTATAGACCTCTAAATACTTTTTTAATTCCTCGAAGTCCTTGATATAGGTCAGCAATTTGCCATAAATCGCAATCTCTTCGTAACTACCTTCAAGTCTTAGATCCAAAAATGACGTATAATTGCCTTTAGCAATCGCTCGAACAATCTCATCCATCGTTTTCGTTTTTAAAGCAAGTAGGGGCAACTGTGTTTGTAAGATACGCCTAGCCCATGCTTCTTTTTCTACGTTTTTGAAGTGATCTAAATATTGTCGAAACACCTCTACATCTTCATCTTTCCACACATCTTTAATTAAGTTCATCAAACATCACCTCAATTTTGTCTTCTTCCGTTGTTTAGCGTTACTGATTACCTATAAAATCAAGGATGGCATTAACCACCAAATCCTGTTGAGTCTTCGTTGAAATTGACGCATCGCCATCTTTTTTTTGATTACCATACCATCCAAACTGAGCGTGATTGCCCCCAACAATTTCATAAAACTGAACCGATTGTCCTAAATAGTTTTTACTTTCTTCAACTTTTGTTTTATCAAGAACAAGATCAAATTCAGCCGTTATCATAAGTACTTGTTGACTAGATACATCTCTAATTGGATAACTTGCTAAAAAGACTATTTCGCTGATGTTTTTATGATTTGTAGCAACCAAACTCGCGACGGTCCCACCAAGGGAATGTCCAACAACCACATTTTCTTTCTCATTACTTAAAAACCTCTTTGAATAATTAGGCGTTAGAATCGCCAAATTAAAGAGGGGTTTGACTATGGTTACGTCATACCCAGATAACGCTAATTTAACCGCAAGATATTGATAACTCTCAGGATTCACCTTCCCACCAGGAATAAAGACAATATTCTTGATTGGATCATCCACATAATAACTAATTTGATCAAAATCCTCAAAAACTGTAAGCAAACTAAGATCATATAGTTCTATATCCTCATTCATTGATTTTTGCGCATCATAAGAATTGCTTGTATAAATGAATAGACCTAGCACCACAACAAGAAATAATGTTAACGTTAGAATAAGTATGTATTTAATAACTTTTTTCATTAATTTATTACCTTCCTTATAAAGACAAAAATTAGAACCATTTCTAGTTCTAATTATACATCAACTTGTTTATTTGAAACACCGTCACATGAACTTGTGATTAATTTAACGGTTCTATCCCTAATACGTCCTATTAAGTACAGTTAAGACTGCCATCGAACCGCTTGACACTGTGGGCATTTCGTCTCTTCTTTTGACAAAACTTCACCACAATACAAACAATACTCTTTCTTTTCATCGGTATTAGTCGATGGATTTGTTTTATTTGACTCCTCCTTTACTCGATGAGAAAACATCAATTTGAAATAGTAAATAGAACACCCTATAATACCTATGATTGAAATACTACCAAAAATTAGAGCGTATCTTGTTTGTTTGATTGCTGCTAAATAACTCCCATCATCTGTCAAACTAAATGTCTTGTAATCGGCATTTATGGAATCCGTAGATGGTAATAGCGGTAAACCTTCAACAACAATCCGAATCTCACCTGTGTTAAAAATACGATTGGCTTCTTCCTCAGTATAAATAGAATAGGTATACCCATCCTCGCGCCATAAGTCACGACCAAAAATCTCAAGGTTGTAGGTAATGTAATACTTACCACCTTCTCCCTTGATACGATCGGTGACAATCGCATTCATATACTGTTCTTCTTTTGCTGTATCAATCATGTTAAAGTAGTACGTTTGATCACTCTTAATTAAGTTAATTTTATTATTTGATGTGAATAAAAGTACACCACACAAAACCAAAGCGAACACAAAAACCGATAACCAATTATACATTTTGGTCATTTGATAATACCTTAACGAACCAACCCTATAAGATCTACGAAATAAACGGTAACGTCTTGGCGGATAAAACACATTATGTCGATGAACATAAGCCGGTCTTGATTTTCTTGAACTTGCGCTCCTAGAGCCACGAAAGCCGTGTCCTCCCCTTGAACCCCCTCTTGAACCTGATGGCATATTAATATCCTCCCATTTCATGAATTTTAGATTCATTTATTACATATGTCAATTATAACATATAACTAGCTATACAGTAATTAATCATTAGTAACTAATTGAAATCATACCATTTAGCTATCTAGTAAGATCCACACATCTTTAATATAATATCTTATTATTTTCTCCTTCTGTTCATTTTCCCAAACTGACGTCATTTATACTCAAATCAGCAACATGATATTTAACCGTTTATTGCTCATTTTTTAAAACTAAAAGTCTATTTATTATATCTATGGATTGCCATCTCTTTTAGTTTCATAGCGAGGTCGTCATAACATAAAATCCCCACTCATTTGAATGGGGATTTTAACATATATATAAATATTATGTTATATAGTTAATGCTATCAAGATTAACTTTTCCATTCAATACTTCGTAAGCGTCAAATAACAGACGTAAAAAAAGACCTGATTGCTCAGATCTTAGTCGTTACTTAAATAAGGTGATGGTTAGTCAGTCCCGTTATTCATATGAAATTTTGTTATCATCTTTTCACTATAAGGCATTAACTCGTCTAGTTTTAGCTCATTTACTTTTGAATTAGCTAATAGTTCTAAGATGTAGGTGTAGTACTTGTAAGGATTTAACTCATTCATCAAACAACTTTGTGTGATTGAATATAATAGCGCACTTGAATCTGCACCATTTGGTGTATTAGAAAACAACCAGTTCATTAACCACGGTATCTTTTAAATCATAGATCATTGATCTTTCATTGGCTGCCTTTTTGATTGCCTCATTAAGAGAATGATATATTATTTTTTCTTCATTTATTTTGATATAATACATTCTAAAACCTCATTATTTCATCCTTAAATTGTTCGATATTTACTATCTCAATTGTCTTGTGGTTCAATGTTATAATTAGTCCTAACGACTCTAGTTCTTTAAGTTTACGACTAAATGTTTCAGGTGTTAAACCAACTTGTTTTGCTAGATTTTGTTTGGTTGTTTTAAATGTAACAAACCCGTTTTTATGATTTTCTAACAATAAGTGAGCCACACGATAAATGGCTTTTTGAATATTAGTATTTTCGATTAGTTCTTCAGCTTTTACTAATCTCTTTGATAATTCAGTCATCATTTTAAACGATAACTCAGGTGAGGTAACCATCAGCTTCTTTAGTTCGTCTTTGTCGACTAAACATATCACTGCATCCTCAATCACTTCAGCAGTTGATGACATCAATTCCTCACTAAAAATAGCCATCTCACCAAAAAAATCACCTTTTTCAAGAATTCTAATGACTTGTTCTTTACCCTCATCATTGAACTTACTCACTTTAACTTTACCCCGATGAATGACATATAAGCTATTAAGGATATCACCAGAGGTATAGATGAACCTGCCTTTAGAAAGCTTTTGATGGGTGGAAATCAAACAAACCGCATCTTGCTCATCCTTAGAAAGGTTCTTAAATATCGGAACATATAAAATACAACTTTTTGGTTCTAAGTCTTTTTGCATATCAATACCTCCAACTCTATTGTATGATAAAGGCCTCTTTTTGCCAAGGTTTTTAATCTTTATTTTAGGGTTGTTTTTAAAACATCATAACCGATATTTTCTATTGTTTTTTGAATTTCATTAGAATCCAACTTAGAATCATCAAATGATAATTTAACTCTACTAGAATTAAACATCACTTCGACTGAATCCTTGTCGATTCCTTCTAAACGCTTTAACCCTTTTTCAATTTTGAGTAAGCAAGAAGGGCAAGTTAATGTTTCTAATTGTAATGTCATTTGTTTCATATGTTTATTTCTCCTTTATATTTGTTTTTAATAGTCTCATCCCGTTTAAAATCACTACTAGAATGGATAGTTCATGAACTAACATGCCAATAGACATTGTCATCTGACTGTTATATAGTACTTGATAAAGTAAAACAATAACGACTAATAACGAAATGATAATGTTTTGCCACATATTTCTTAAAATCTTGCCAGCAAGCCTTTTTGCAGTTGCCAAATGGTAAAGATCATGATGCATTAAGACAACATCACTTGTCTCAATCGCAACATCGGTACCACCTTTGATTGAAATACCAATGGTTGCACTAGCTAGTGATGGTGCATCATTGATGCCATCACCAATGAAAGTTACTTTTCTACCTTCAAGTACTAATTTATCAATGAATGCCTTTTTATCTTTTGGTAACATCCCTCCAAATCCTTGTGTCATATTAAGACTATCTTTAATTTTATCTACTGCCCCTTGGTTATCACCAGATAAAATATAAGTATCTTTAACACCTAGTTGACGTAATCTCTTTAAATCATTATTGATATTATCTCTTAATTGATCGCCAATTGAGATAACCGATAAAACTTTCTCTTCTTCTGCTAAAATGACATATGATAACCCTTTCTCTTCAAAGCGTTTAATGTCATTTAAAACTGAACTTAGTTCTACTTGATAATCATCCATTAATGCTTGATTACCAAGTAAAATGCGTTTGTCATTTATGTATCCCTTGATGCCCTGACCTTTAATAACATTTAAGTCTTTTACCTCAAAAGTACTTACATCACCTATGTAGTTAAGGATAGATTTCGCCAGTGGATGTGTTTGAGTTTCTTCCAAGGATTTATAATAGTTTTTAATCTTATCCACATTTGAATCATAAGCTATCATCTCTACAACTTCAGGAAACCCTTTCGTGAGTGTCCCTGTCTTATCAAAGATGAACACATCACTTTTGGCTAAGTCACTGATGGTCTCACTGCCTTTAAATAAAATCCCGTGTTTCGCTCCAAAACCAATGCCTGCCACATTAGATACTGGAATACCGATCACTAAAGCACCAGGACAACCTAACACTAAAATAGTCACACCAAGTTCTAAATCTTTTGTTAATAACCCCATCAACAACCCAAAAATTAATACCACTGGTGTATAAAAAGTGCTAAAACGATCAATGAATTGCCATGCTCTTGATTTTTTATCTTGAGCTTCAACAACCATTTCAATGATTTTACCAAAGGTTGTATCTTCTAAAACTGCAGTAGTTTTTATCACAATATGCCCGTCGTCTAATATACTTGATGCATAAACTTGATCTGATAATGTTTTTGATACAGGTATGGATTCACCAGTTAGTGAAGCTTCACTTAAATAACCACTGCCTTCAACAATCAAACCATCCACAGGGACTTTTTCTCCTGTTTTTACAACGACCAAATCACCAACTAGAACCTCCTCGATCGGAATTTTTACAGTCAAACCATCTTTTAACACTGCTGCTTCAAGCGGTGTTAAATCCGTTAACTCTTTGATTGCTTTTTTAGTATGATTTAGTGTTTTTTGTTCTAGAAAAGAACCAAAAAGAAATAGAAATGTGACAATCGCACTTTCTTCATAGTTCTTAATAATAAATGCCCCAAGTACAGCAAGTACGACTAATACATCAATGCTAATGACTTTAATTTTTAATGCGCTGTATGCTTGAAATAAAATAGGTAATAAACCTACTATAGAAGCAATCAATAACAAAATCTCTGATATGTTTTTATTATGAGTTACATAATTATTTACAAATGCAAATACGATCAGTATCAATGAAACTAACATCAAATGGTTTTTATGTTTATAGATAATTTTTGTGTTCATTAGATTTCTTGATATCCTTGATCGATTGATTTTATATACTCATAAACCATTTGATATGTTTCACATACATCATTAGGTACTAAGTAGTCATGTGTTAATACCCTTAAACGGTGTAATGTTTCTTTAATCCTTAGATCATCGTTAGTTTCAAATCCTTCATATAGCTTTAAATACTGATCATAAACCTCATAAAACTCTTTATGCGATTCTCCGTGAACCTTTCTAACAATTTTGATGATTTCTAAAAAACGTTTGTTTTCTAATACTTCTTTTCTTAATATTTCATTCATGATATCCCTCCTAAGACACCATCAGTTTATCAACTAATCCATATAAAAACCTTGATCCAAATCAAGAAAACATCAAGATCAAAAAAAAGATGGAAAGTTCACAAAGGAACTATCCACCATTAGCGTTTATAAAGTTTTAACGCTTCTTTTCTCTCTATCGTTACTCTTCTTGTGTCAATAGCGTTTTGAAAATAGAATTTCCTATTAAGAAAAAAAAGGAATTCGATCATCTCGAACTCCTATTACTTCTAGGCTTACTTTTAGCCAGTACTCAACGATAAATACACTCTATCATAATAGTCAAATATTGTCCATGAGCACAAAGCACGATATAGCCCAATGAGGCCCTCAAAAGTGTAAGGTGTTTTATTCTCATATAATCAAGCATCATTTCTTTTCGTTACTTATACAGAAATTCACAATGATTATAGGAGGTATAAAAAATTATTCTAAATAATGCATAAATAAGTATTTTTAGATTAGTTCACCAAACTATTCTACTTTTAGAATTCCAAAAAAGCTAGTAATTGATAGAAGTGCTATTAGCGGGAAACTAGATGCGAATAAAGAGAAATAACTATAGGTTATTTGAAACTGAAGTATCCATATGAGTATAAATGCCAATGCTAACAGTAAAATAGAGATTTTAACCCAAGATTTCATATGCTTTAAGTTTAATAAATTTATAGTAAGTATGCCAATTGTTAATATCCTACTCAAAATCACTAGATGCCCAATAAAATCATCACTATAAAAATTTAATAAACCATACGTGATAATTATGATTCCGCAGATTAAAGGATACCATTGTCTATAACGTCTTTTAGCTAATAGCCTCATACCTCAATCCTTAGTCTAGCCAATTAAATGGCCAATAATTAATATAATTTAGTTTATCATAGGCTTTATTTAATTTCAACATATCTTTTAAACGCTCACAAAAAAACTGCAACTTTTCTCACATAGTTATTTATGTGTAAAAAGTTGCAGCCACTAATTTAAACTTTTATAACTTAAAATGTACCTTAAAAAAATAATAACTACTCTGCAGCCCTCAACTCATTTACTAGAATTCCTAAAATAATTATATATATAGATATTTGGTAACGCTAATGTAAACCACCATATTAAAAGATATATAAATATTGGTACATCATATTCTATAAGTATAATAGAAACGATTGAAGTTGACATAAAAGTCATAAAAAAGATACCTTGTTTTATACTACTTTCTTGGTTATGCACTTGAAAGTTTCTCTTTTTAATGAACAATACATATACTAAAATAACAAAAAGTAGTATAGGTAGTCCTATTTGAATGTATATCATATACATCACTCCTCTCATAGATTATAGTAAAGACTTCTTTAATTCTTGTTGAGCATTTTTGTCAATGAGATTTTCCAATAGAATATTTAATATTCTTTCTTTGGCCTTTGTGTCTATAACCGATGAATCTACAAAGAATACAAATCTTGCTGATTTGCTGTTCGAAAAGAAGATGCCATTTAAATCACTTCTATATGTAATATGCTTGATTGAGTTTAATAAGAATGACTTTTTTGAATTATCTTTCCAATATATTTTTTTGGATCCATAAACTACTCCTCCTAGCTTTTAACCATTTTTATCTAAAGGTTTATCCTGTATTACCTTTTGTCTTGTCATTATGGATTTAATCACTGTTTTTGACAACCTCTAGACTAACTTTACTACAACCGATGCTAAATGTTCATTTTATTTATCTAGTTTAGATAACAACTCTGGTATATTCCCTTTAGCGACGTCATAAATGATATTTAGTCTAATACCTTCGTATTCATGTGATATCATATTTCTTAAGCCAATAATGCTTAGCCAATGAATAGAAGGATAATTTTGTTTTGTCTCATCTGAAAGCTTCTTCGCTGTTTCACCGATTTGTTCTAGGTTTAATATAACTGCATCGACTTTCTCGTCGTTGTTCTCAAAGTCTTTGAATGTATCGACTTCTTCTATATATCTGCCTATTTTCTTTGCATACTTAATGATACGATCAATATATATCTTATCTTTCATAAATCAATACTCCTGTCTTTTTTATTTCTTCATCTATTTTTGAATGTTCTTGAATTGTTTTATTGCTCAGAATTTCCACTTTCTTCTTTAATTTTTCTCTCAGTTGTTCAACGAATTCAAAATACTCTAATCCGTATAAATCAGATTCCATATATAGATCAATATCACTATTTGCTGTAGCTTGCCCTTTGACATAAGAGCCAAACAAATATATACGTTTAATATCATATTTTTCTGCAATTTTAGCAACACCTTTTTTAATAGTCAAAAATGATAAAATACCAGTTGACTCATCAACAACCGTATGTTGTTCATTCGATTCCCTTAATATTCTATCTATCAATAAGTTAAGTGTCCATTCACTTGGTGTTCTAGTTTCTTGTTCCCAGTTTCTTATTGTATTTACTGGAATACCAATCAAGTTAGATATTTCTAATTGTGTAAGCCCAAGATTCTCTCTTACTGCTTTTAGTGATTGATTCATATAAGTCACCTCCACTTATATTATATACCCCATTGAAGTAGTTGTCAACTGTTTAATACCTCATTGGGGTATGTAATTTCACTTGTAATCGTGTAAGTTGAAGGCAAATCGTGTAAACTGACTTGTAATCGTGTAACTAGAGAGCAAATCGTGTAACCATTTATACAAAGACCTTACAACAGAAATCAACAAGTTAGAGCTTGAGCATGTAAAAAACTATGACACCAAAAAACGCATGGATAAGATCAATGAAATACTCGGACAAAAGCATCTCGTCATTAATGAATTAGACTCAGATATTCTACGTTCATTCATATTCAAAATGATCTCTGCGAGTCCAAATGAAATCGTATATTGTATCGCAGGAACTAAGAATTATTCCGATAAAGAGTTCAAAAAACGTCGTTTAGAGTTCTTAAAAACCTCCCCAATCGTTGTGGGAACATATCACGCAAAGGGTGGCTTAACTAAGATGTTTACCCTAGTTGTAGTGATATAATTTTTTAGAAAATTGATGTTTCCACATTACATAAAAAGTAAAAAAAGAAGCATTTAACCCTATTTTAGGGGCTTAGATGCTTCTACTACTGTTATATAAATGGCTTTGTTAAGGGGGTTTTAATGAAAGCAATGTGATAGACTCAACGTGCGTTGAAACGACGTGATTGCTTTCATTTTTGCAGTTTAAAGTACGTAGGAAAGATATTTTTGGCTATTCTATGTTCCCTCTTTTCAGACTTATTCCTTTGTGAGAAACATATTATGCCAAAACTATTTTTTTAGTACACTCTTAAAGGGGACTCATCATATTATTTTTATTGATAGAAAAGTCTCTTGTCTAATGCATTTGTTTTTTTCTTAATTGCGGATAGTTATAACAAAAAACTTCGTCAATCTTATAAACCCTCATCATTGCCTTTAATCAACTCTTCAAACACATTTACATCATTTAATCGTTTTTTACTTATAACTTTGCCGTTTATAGTGATTTTATTTGAAGTAATTTTTAAAACTATAAAATTATTTTGCTTATTGCCACTTCTATTTTTCAAAATGAATCTCAAAGATACAAAACTTCCCCTTACGTCAATAATTTTATAATGTCTAGATATTGCTTATCTGATTCTATTTGACGTTTTATATTGAATAATCTCTTCTATAATCACTCTGTCGTTCAATGAACGATTAAATTTCTTGCATTTGTTGTATATTAAAATATAGTACAATAGACTAAATCTCCCCATAAATAACAATATTACTGAGATCAAGATAGCCATTATAAATAGCATATAATTACCATCAATTTGCACAATTAACAACATCCCAGAGCCTATGAAAATGCAATAGCCAACTACAATTGAAATCAATCTTTCTTTTTTTGATATGTTAAATCTTGTTGCATTTGATGCTCTTCCATAAAATTTGTCGCTTACTAAATCAAAATACCATTTTACAAACACAAGAAATGATTGATTATCCATAATAGTTCTCCTTTTCAAAATCTAATAATTCCATCCAAAGTGATTGCTAACTTGTCCATATCCGATAGATGATAAACCGCCAGCGATTGAGCTTCCAACAGTTTCATAAATAATGTTGCCTATCCAATTCGACTGTTTTCTTATAATAGAAGCTAACCCACCTTGTGCTTTAGCTGCGTTTGAACCTATTTTTGCTGTAACACCCATTGAACCTAACTTCTTATTTGAAATATTATTGCTGAGTTTCTTTAAAGAGGACGCTTTAACACTTGATGCAGTTCGTTTTGTAGCCACACCAATACCAAATGAAACAGTTGATGATAGAGCCACTGAGCCAAGTGTGTTAAGAAAACCATTTTTCTCTAGATCACCTGATAACCATGCATCTATCATGCCGCCTGCTACGCTTAATGTTGTCTGTGCTATTAATCCCCCACCCATTGAACCCAATAATCCTGATATACCTGCTCCAAGATATTCATTGAAGTCATGATCCATACCATTTCCATCAAGTGCATCTTCTACCACTTCAAAAACAAATGATATACCAACACCTATAAGCAATGCTAAAATAGCAAACTTGCCACTTGGATCCACATACATGACCGGAGTCATGTGCCTGTAACCCAGCATAATAATCTTTATGTACTTTTACACCTTCATTATATCAATTAATACCTCATTTTTATAGTAAAGGCGACAAAACACTAAATTTTGTCGCCTTTACTATAGTATGCCTACAAACTTATAATAGATATCTATTCTTTGTTGTTTTTCTCCATTTTCTTCTTTTGTATCATAAATTAGAATCTTTTCAATCATTTCATTTAAGATGCTTGCATCTAACTCCTTTAGATTCTTATATTTCCTAATGATACTTAAAAACTTTTGCGTGTCATCTTTTTTATCTTCATATTCGCTTAACTGTAATCTCAATCCATTAATGCTTACTTTGATATTCTTTTGTTCGTTTTCATAATCCCTTAAAAAAATTATAAAACGCTCTTCACTAATTTTTTCATGTAACCGATCTTCATACATCTTTTTAATCAGTGCATTGATGTCTTCAACTCTTTTTTCAAGTTTAGATATATCCTTTTGATACCTATTTAAATCCTTTTCATGTTTAATCTGATTTGATTCTACCAGATGCTTTAAAACTGTTTCTTCGCTGATTTTAGCGTGCTTTAAATGTTTATTGATATCTTCTAGGACAAAACTATAAAGCTTTTCATAACTGATGTAGTGGGTTGTACAATACCCTTTACCAAAACTTCGGTAAGTTGAACAAGCATATGCTCCAAAACTTTTTCGATTATTGTATCTTGAAAACGATAATGTTTTACCACAATGAGGACATCTGAGTAAACCTACAAACATTTGATAGGTGTGTGTTTCTTTGATATTGGTTCTTTTCGCTGTTATCATCGGTTGAATGATATTGAATGTTTCTTCATCTATAAGTGCTTTATGGGTGTTTTTAACAATGATCCAATCTTCTTTTGGTACATTGATTAATGTTCTATCTTTAAATGATTTAGATCTATATCTATTACATACTAAGTGACCTAAGTATTCCATATTGCCTAATATAGCATAAATACTTCTGGGACTCCAATCATAGGGGTGTTTAACAAACTTATCCATGACATATTTACCATGGTCTTTAATAATTTGTGCTCTGGGTTTTAATATCTTATCTTTATTAAGTATCATAGATATCTTAAACGTTGTTAAACCACTACTTGCCAGTTCAAATATACGTTTGACAACTGGTCCGGTTTCAGGGTTAATAAGAAGTTGATGCTTATTGTTTGGATCTTTCATATAACCATAGGGTGCGAAAGGTCCCGTAAATTTACCTTCTAGTGCCTTGGTGTGATATGCTGATTTTATTTTCTTACTAATATCCTTGGCATACCACTCATTCATGATATTTCTAATGGGTGTAAATTCTTGATGTTCTTTGTTACTATCCACACTATCATTAACTGCGATAAAGCGTACCTTATGTTCTGGAAAGTAGTTTTCAAGGTAATATCCTGTCTTTAGATAATCACGACCAAGTCTTGATAAATCTTTGGTGATGATAGTGCCAATTTTATCTTTTTCAATATCATTAATCAGTTCTTGAAACCCTGGTCTTTCAAATGAAGTTCCAGAATAACCATCATCAATATAAAACTTCGTATGATTGAATAGATTTTGTTTAGCATATTGTTCCAGCATCTGTTTCTGGGTTTGGATGCTGGCACTATCACCATGATAATCATCATCTCTTGATAATCTACAATAAAGTGCCGTGATTTTATAATTTGCTGCTGTCAAGATAAAACCTACTTTCTGTCACCCATTTCTTTTTCAATCAGTTTTAAAACTATTTGTTCAATAGTTTTATCTTCTTCATCTTTATAATAGACAGTTATAGGCTGTTTTACTTTTATTTTGTCTAAATTTTCTTTTTTCATATGTTTTTTATACCTCTAATATCTTAAGTATATGAACCACTAACGACATAAATTGGCATTCTATGAGTTTAGATAGAAAAAAGAGCGTATTTTTACACTCTTATCTTAAATATTTTATGAATTGTGGTTTAGTAGCACTTAACACTGACACAGTTTAGTACGCGATAACGTGGCTATTAGTATAGCCACGTTCCGCATAACAGTGAAACTAAACTTTTGGACCCTTGAAAAACACTTGCTACGAATTGTTTTTATCTATTATTCATCATAAATGTTTCTACTTAAGACTAACAATAACTCTTTTGCTAATTCTCTTTGATTTTGCCAGAATCTATGATTTTTAAGTCCTTCTAAACTCCAGATTATTTCTTCAAATCTTTCAGATCCTAATGATGCCTCATCAAAATTATTCACAATTGCTTCGAATTTATCTTTTGTATCTTTGTCAATTATTTTGGCATTAAATAAATTATCTACTACTTGTTCGTAATTTTCCCAAGATGAAACTATATCGTTAGGCAAATTCCATTTGTACACATCTGAAGCACTATTTAGTTGCTCTTCATATGACAATGATAATTGTACTAACATTTGCTTTAAATATTTTAAGTTTTTATAAATTTCAATATCCTTTTTCTTCATACTTTTATTTGCTTTATCAACTATCATTTTAAACCACCTTTCTAAATTTAAAACAGGTATAGTCCGCGCCAAGTAGCACCCAATCCTGATGTAACCTTCCAATATGGTGAACCATTAAAATGCCATCTTGATCCTGGATGCCATTGGATATATCCATTTGAAGGATTAACCTTATTTGTTAATGTATACCCTTGTCCTTTATGTGATCCCCTAGTTAACGCTCCAACATTATATTGAGTAGTATATCGACCGTACGTTTTCATTTGCCATAAACTGTAGTTTTGGACCTTTGTCGGATCGCTTACTATCGAATTTAGAATTCTATTAGATGCATATCTCATGCCTATGTTTCCAGCAATTTGTCCGACACCAGATGCAATGTTTAGTCCAATATATAGTCCATTATAAAGTGAATCACTCATTCCCCAAGACTGAATGTAATTCGTTCCTGTGAAATGATCAACAACTTCATTGACTCCAAACCCTGCTGTTGCCACACCTATACCTATCATAAGTATACCTGCTGCAATTCCCCATGGACCAAATGCCATTAGACTAATTCCTGTACCGATTGCACCAACGCCATTCGCTGTTGATCCAATACCGCCAACAAGCTGGTGTCCAAATAACTCACCAGCAGCCCATGTAGCAAGTGCACCAACTGCAAACATAATAAGGAAGGTGGAAATTGCGAAATTACCGCTGGGGTCCAAGTACATCACAGGATTGTTAGCACAATATGCAAACAGATTAATACCGTCAACGTTTCCTGGTTCTAAATACTTTGTGTGATCCATATTAATAAATCTTGATAACAATGGACTGTAATATCTGTTTTGTAGATAGTACCACTCAGTTTCTACATCATAATAATATCCCTTGTATCTAAATGGGTTAGTATTACCAATAAATGATGAACGTGTGTTTTCTGCATTTGATGAATCATATACCTTATGATTACCCCATGCATCATATTTATATGTTACCACAATCTTACCATTAATATCAATAATATTTCTAATAACTCCTAGCAGGTCTCTAACATAGAAATACTTATTTGACTGATGTTCAAATCCAACTAGTTGGTTTTGCTCATTATAGATGAAATGCATGGTTTGACCATTCTTTTCTTCTGCAATGATATTAGTGCCTTGTAGATAATACTTAGTTTCAACACCATTGATGTTTTTCTTTGTTCTTAAGCCTTGCTCATTATATGTGTAATTAAATACATCATCACCATCAATGATTTGTTTTAATCTTCTTCCTTCCCAAGTGAGTTGTTTTGTTCCAATGGATAACGGATTACCTACATACTTAGGATCATAGGTAATCTCTAAAGGCGTTTCATTTCCACCCTCTATAGTTCCAATATACACTAATTGATCTTCAACGTTCGTTAGAAACTCTAACTGCTTAACCATAGTTTCAGTTTTACCTGCATAATATCGCTTGTACGTCATGTTTTGATTGTTGTATTCCATCTTGATGGTTTGATTAAGCACTGGATTATATTCTTCAATGAGTCTTCCCATGAAATCATACTTATACTCATAAGTGCCTTCAGGTGTATCCATTTCAGTGACATTGCCCAAATCATCATAGTTGTAGTAAATGTCGTGTTTCGCTAAGGTCTTCATATGTTCTACTTCAAAAGACGTTTTGGTTTGTTCCCCATAAGGTCTCTTATAGGTGTACTCTGCCGTTCGTTTTGTAGTACCAATACTTAACTCATCTTTTTCTTTTCTACCCAATGCATCATATTCCGATTCAAAAGCGATGGTTTGATAAGAGTTTCTAATCGATGTTACTTTTGCGTCATCAAAGATTTGATCGCTATGGGCTAACATCTCAAACTGTCCATTAAAGTGTTTGGATGGTTCTCCACCATTGATCAACGCGCCTACTGAAACTAATGCATTCTCAAAACCAAAGTTCTTTGATTTTTCAACTACTGGATCACCATTTAGATGAATCCATAGCGTTGTATCGTTCCATCTGATGGCTAACTGATTCCATGCATTTGGAATGATTGAGTTGTTAAGCGTGCCATTGTCCTCATTCAAATAGACAAGTTTGTTAGCGCTATTTACATAGAGAGCGAATGGTACTAATGAACCTCGGTGTAATGATAGAATCGTTCTTAACTGTATACCTACATCTATTGGTTTAAAGCGGATTGATAACATACCTGTATTTTTCATATTAAAATCATAAACTAATTTGGCTTTTGAAGAAATTAAGTCTTTATCGTTTCCATAACTACCATAGACATGGATATTTCTTGAATCATCATACTCAAATGATTTTGTCTTATCAAGCTTATATGTTCCTGCTTGATAGCCAATACTTGTTGGATGAACCCCTTTATTTGATACAAGCGTGCCTTTAAGTGTAACTACATCTAATCCGTCATAGGCTTGATGGTCATGATATAGGACACCTGAACGCTGCTTGCGAACTTTGGTTCCATTAAAATATGGCAATGCAAGATTATATATCTTTGTGATATCTGAATCTGTATAGTCATAGGCTCCAACAAGTATGTGTGCTGCTCGAAAATTCGTTTTCGAACCTGGTTCGCTATTTGAAACATAAGAGCCTACCTGTAAATCGGATAAATCCTTTGTCATCAAAGTAGTTGATACTTGTCCATGATAGATTGACAGGCCATTTGCATAAACAGTTAAATACGTAACGTCATTAATGGTTTTTACTTGTATACCTAAATTCACCCATTGATTTAGCGTATAACTAAATGTTGTGGCTGGAATAGCTACAATATCAGTATAACCATATTTCAATTTGATTAACCCGCTAGGTGTTAAATACATCCCCAAACTTTCGTTGCTCGCCGAATTACTAACAATAAAGATTGCTTGGTCTGATGTCTTTGATTCGATAAATTTGAACCACCCAAATATAGTTTTCTTATTATCAAATCTTCTTTTCCATTCACTATAATTAAATCTTTCCCCTGATAATCCTTGTGTAACTCGACGTTTGTTTGTCAATAATAGACTATATTTAAGGTACGCGCCATAGGGTCCAAATGAAATAACAGGTGTTCTTAAAATTTCATCATCTACTTTTGTAACCCCTCTTTCGTAAACTGGTTTTAAGCCCGTTTGACCGTTATATTTAACATCAATTTCTAAATAATCATCACCATATGCTCGATCAAGTCTGTTTAGGAATCCATCAAAGTTGTATTGACTGGTTTCATAAGGCATAATGTATTCAAAACTTCTAATAACACCGTTAATATTAATGATGGATTTTTGGATAGCATCAATATTATCAAAGATGTATCTTTCGGATATGCCTTCAGCATTGGTTTTACGAATGAGTTTTCCACTTCTATCATAAGAATAATAGGTTGTAACCTCTTGATATCTAACTTCTGATATTCGGTCTAGTTCGTCGTATTTATATGTGCAGCTTGGAATTGCTTCTCCGTTGAAGGCTACTGAAATCAGTCTACCTCTGGCATCATAACCAAAAGTGTAATAATCACTATCTATCTGTGAACCATATTTTTGAGTAACGATTTGGTTTTTAGGATTGTAAGTGTACTGTACAATGGTAGATGAGTTGATGTTGATTTTTTCAATACGGGATTTTGTATCATAGAAAAATTCATAGTACTTATTTGGATCAATAAATATCTTCTTTAAATTTCGATTGGTATCATATTGATAAGACAGTGCCTCACGGTTACCTTGAACATCTTCACGAATAATTTTCATTAACTGATTAAATTCATTGTATTCTTTCTTATCCATATACCCTAATGGATCTGTTGTTTGAATGTGTCTAAACTCGTTATCGTATAGATTTATTGATTCACGACCAAACTCATCTGTCGATTTAACCAGTTGGTTCTTCGTATTAAATGTTCTTGAGTGCGATACCTTACCAAGTGATGAAGTCAACTCCATGGTTATTGGGTTTCCTTTAGAATCATAAACATGTACGACTTTATTACCCTTATTATCTTTAACCTCGGTCATTTGTCCATTGTTATCGTATTTGTAGCGATAAACTTCACCCTGTTTGTTAGAAGATTGAACGATTTGACCGAGTGTATTGCTGATAGATTCACTTGATGTTTTTGCAGATGATTGATTCATAATGTTACCTAAATCATCATAAGCATAGTGAGATTCATGACTGTTTAAATACAGTTGTAATGCATCAAATAACAGCCCATTAAATCCTCGATATTCAATCGATACTTTAACTTGTTTATAATCAGCTCTTGCTACAAACCCACGACTGACATTTTGCCAACTTGAGTCATTAGGTTTCAATAAAATCGTTTGAGTATCTGTAACAATAGATTCATTGATGAACGATACAACGACTTTGGCTTCTTCATTTGCTAAGACTTTCCCTTTAAACCAACCTGAAAAAACGAGTTCGTCACCAAGTGTGCCTTTAACATCAAATGTTTTAAACAATTTCTTGGTCTTTATGAAATCACCAGTAAATCTCATTGTTCTAGTACCAACAAATAAGTCGTATGGATAATCTAAATTTGAATCTATAATTCTATCATATGAATCTAGATTTTCTCCTGTCCATTCTGTTGGCAATGAACCGATACTTTCTTCAAAATATCCATTTGGAATTAGATTGAAGTTGACTGCGTGTTCACTTGCAGCGAGTTGGAAATCATCAAGTAATAGATCACCTGAAGTGTGTGATGCAAATATTTCTAATTCAATTGTTGAATTGGTCGCACCAGTTGGGATAATGATGGTAGGTAATACAAATCTTTGCCATTGATTGGTGCTTCCTGTTAATGGGGATGTTGATACAGATGTAGTTATTGTATCACTTACCCATGAGTTTCCCGATTCATCTAGGATACCTGTTTCAGAGCCTTGAGCAAGTCTTAAAATCGTATAAGTGATGTTTGCTTTAACTACTGGGTTACCAGAGATATTGATTCTCTTCTCAAAACCGATAAAGGAATAACTACCAGGATTTACGTTAATCAGCTGAGTAATACGTGTTTGACCTGTTCCGGTTTTTCTAACCAAAAGGCATTTTCTACCAAATACACCACCATCCATTGTTTTCACAATATTGTTCGTATTAGAGTTTTTCTTCCACCCTTTTGTTGTAGTTTTATATTCACCAATCTGATTATCAAAACTAAAATCTACAATAAGGTTACTTCTGTTCGGTTGAATTTCTGATTTACTGGTTACTCTTCTTGTTGTGCCATCTAAACCCACAAGTTCATATTCAGCTTTAATTGATTTGCCTTGATCGTCAATTTTGTGCTTAACTTGGCCGTAGTCATCAAAATATAAGTATTGCTTGTTACCTAAGAAATCTTCAATGACTGTTTTATCTAATTCCCTAGAAAATTGAACTTGATTCAAAATATCGCCAGATGCATGCTTCTTATTCACAACAGAATATACTTTTTCATCAGCAAGCTGAAACTCTGTTCTATCATCATTTTTAACATCAACGACTGTATAGTAGGGTTCACTCTTAGTAAAAGTAGCTTTTTCAAGTTCTGTATAGATTTTATGTCCCTCTGATGAACTTAAATCAATCGCCCACTTGATAAGTGAAATCGATGTGACTTCCTCATTATGGCGGTCATAACTAAATCTTAACAACCGTTGTTCTCCATCAAACTCTATTTCAATTATTTTGTCTTCGTCGTAATATAGGCTCATTTTTTCTCCATCAGAATTAATGATAGAAGTAAGTTTTTCTTGCCTTGAATCCCAATTATAGACTACCGTCTCTTTGGAGGGCATTGTTACTCTTTGAATTCGGTGCATATCAAACTCTATTTTCATATGATTTGGGTATGTTATAGTGATAAAAGATTCATTTCTTATCGCATACGCATAGTTACTTAAATCCACATAAACATCACTTTCGTTTGAAACAATCCCATATCTTTTTGCCGACACATTAGTCATTCTTGTAAAGATCGACTCCTGACCACTCGGGTGAACTAATTGAATATAGTTCGTGTCCGTCTTAACTGCGTATTCAAAGCTTGCACTGAATTTAGTACCTAAAAAATATGTTTTCGAGTATCCTAATAGAGATTTAGTGTGTCTGAACGCAGTAAATGATATTGGTACATTTTTGGATGAAGTTTGCAAACTCATAGTTTGAAAAACGAGTTCGCCTGTTAAGTTGTTGACATAACCAGTCCCTGGAAAACCACATTCAATTGGTGTATGACTTAAAAGAGGTTCTAAGCCTTGTAGTTTGGATTCTTCCATAATGAAAAATTCATTGATGCCTGTTACTTCTGTCTTTGAAGGATTAGTAATCACACCTGGTGTTGATTTTGAAATCGTAATGCCATGGAATGATATGTTGTTCTTCTTCCAATAATTAATGATACCTGTCAAATCGAGTTCTACAACCGTGTATGGAAATTGTGATGGATCCTCTGGCATCCAACCAACTGCAACTTGTGTAACAGGCACTAAGAAGCCTGCTTCAACAGATGAAGCTACTGATGGCTTAGATGTCCAAACAACACTCGTCGGATTGAAATCAGACAAGTTTCGATGAACATAAAAAGCTGTTTTCTCAGTTGAGTTAGGCATTATTGTTGTGTCTTGAGTTACAACCAATCTAAGTACAGCCCTACCAATTCTCTCTAATTGACTCAAATCGAGTCCGCTAAATTTCATGAGTATGTGTTGATTGTTACCGGTTGCCAAATAGGTTTCGTTAGCACCTTTTGCTTTTGGAATACCATCTATGACGTAGGTACTATCGATGGTTATCCCTTGTTTATTAGTGATTCGTTTAATCATTTTTTGTTTCTCCTTTTTTTAATAGATTTTTACTGCTTGGCCGATACCTCTAGTACCAAACAACTTAATCGCTGATCTAATATCAATCAGATCAATTCGTATTTCTAATTTCTTTTCTAAATACTTTTTACAGGACGCAACTAATTGCACTTTTTCAAAGTATTCTAAATGCTTTTCATCCATGATAATCAACATGTCAACATCACTTGATTGATTATTTTGATTTCTTGATAATGATCCATATAAGTATATGTTTTGAATCTTAAAATCATGAATCAATCTATACTTGTGTTTGATTATCTCAGACATAAATGAATCTTTTGTATATCTAAGTGGAGTATCTTGAATCCTTAAATCGTTATTTCTAATATAAAGTTCATTAGCAACGATAAAACCATAAAGATATGTCCAGTCACTTGCAAGGTTTTTTATTGCATGACGGTATTTTCCGATTTCACTTTGGAATATTGTAATGATGGCATAACCATTTCGAAGTAGCACATAATTCGTCAGCAACATTGCAAACTGGATTTTTTTAGTTTTAACTGTCTCATAGATTGCTTTGTGAATCATCGTTGCACAGATATGACCTGATTCCTCATGATTTGAGTAATAGGAGATAAGTATCTTTTCAACTTTCTTTTCACTGAGTTTTGATCCAGTTAACAAATAATAACTATCCCTAACTAAATCAGGGGTGATACCTGAACTTAATTGACTCATTAAATATTTCAGACTTTTTATATAGGATAAAATATCTTTTTCTCTGCTATCCTTTGCAGTGTCCATATCAAACCAAAGTTTCTTATAAACTTCATGGAACATATCATACTTTAAATATTTAAACAGAAACTTTATAGAACGATAAATGGTTTTATCTGCGATCTGATATCTGTTTTTCATCGTTAATTTCCTTTCATTATGGTGGGGTAAAGATTCTATACACTTTTCTTTTCCTCCTTGTTGTTGTCATCCGACAACTCTTCAAACTCAACAGGATCAATATCAATTCCAATCTTCTTATTAAATCCACGTTGCTCTTCGCCTAGTAATCGAACCGTATAAGTAATAATCTCAACCGTTCGATCCATTAACGTTTTACTACTTGTTAAGACAAAGGTTGCAACCATAGAAATAATCGTAATCTTTACAGACGAATCCATGTTTGTTGCAGTAATCGTAATTAATAAGAGACCAACAGTAATTACAAATAATAAGAATGCAAAAATCAATCCATGTGAAATGCTTTTCATAAAAAACGTATTGAGTGTTTTGATTTTATCTTTCTCGAATTCGTTCAACGTTGGTCTTAAGTGCTCTTTTTCATCAATCATGTGTACCACCTCCTTATCTTTTCTTTCATGATGTTGATTTTCCGTCTAATGGTTTCTCTTGATGTTTGATGCATTTCACTAATTTTTTCTAAACTCATTTTCTTTTCAAAATAAAGATGAAAGATGTTGATCTCGTCTTTTGTAAAAGAATCTGTAATAAAAATCAATATTTCTTCAACTTTTTCGGTTGAATCATCATTTGAATGAGTATCAGGAATTTCATTTATCCACTCTTCATCAGATTTCATTTTTTTTTGATTAAGTGATAGATGCTTAAACCTTGACTCTTTCTTAAGGATGTTTATTGTTGTTCTTTTTAGTATAATAAATAGGTACGACTCTAAATTTTCAATCGAATCTTTACCAATTACTTGATCATACACAGATACTAACTTCATCCTAAGTTCTTGCTTGATGTCTTCAACAAAGTCCTTATTTTTGACTTTGAATATTCTAATCATTCTTTTTATGATGTATTCATAGGTACTCACAAACCCTTCTATATTCATTTTTTATACACATGAACCCATTTGACGTCTATACAATCATTCCCTAGAAGACTAAATCTTCCATTAACACCGACACCCCTGTCTGATTGGAATAGATTCCTGGTGTTCCCCAATCAACGTAGCATTTGATTACCCTACACTAGTAAAGACAATCGAAACTGTACGATTGCACATAAATCGTACACGATTGCCTAAATTATGGTGCTATTGGTCCATTTGCAGGTGGTCCACCAGCATCGCCGAAATCTAATGTACTGTAATCTGTTTTGTCAAAAGCGGTGTCGTCTTTATGCTCTTTAGTCGAAACTAGAGATAAACTAGCAATCAGAATAACCATGACCAGCAATACTTTTTTCATATGTATCCTCCTCTCTCGTGTATGTCTTTAGGATATCTAAGGTAACAAAAACAATACAGGACAATTTAGTCCTTGAAATGTTGGAGGACATATGTTAATAAGAAACGGATTTATCATGGAAATATTACGTTCAAAAAGAGATTTTAAGAGTCAAGAGGCATTTGTGGAAGGTATTTGTGATGTCAGGCAATATCGAAGATATATTAATAATGAATCTCAAATGCCTGTTGATGTATTGAGTTTATTTTTAGGCAGAGCAAACATGACAGTGGCGGAATTTTTAGGTTTTTATTCTGAAGAAGAAAGAAAAGAAACCATGTTTGCACGAGGTATTTATAATCATCTAATGACTGGAAAATTTGAACGAGCAGATGAGATGATTCATGAATATGCTGAAAACAGGTTTGTTCTTGAAGCGAATAAGACCTTATATAGTTTTTGTAAGTATTTTTATCAACGGAAGAAAGATTTGACTTTCCTATTAGAATATAAGGATTATGTTGCAACGCTCATCAACTATCCGAGAATTCTAAACTTTCAATTTTTATCTCATTACGAAATGTTGATTCTATCAAGTTACTCTCAAGATCTACCAATTAATGAGAGGGATAAAGTGATTGATAAATTAACTGAGGTGCTAATTAATCACGAAGTCACTGACATGAATTCATTGGATTCTCATTTGATTATTTTGTATTCATTAATCCAACATCATGGCATGAAAAAACATTTTATAGAAGCACTCAAACTCTGCGAGATTGGAATCAAGATATCCTTTGAATACCATCATCATTATTTGATTGGTCAGTTATATTACTTCAAATCACTTTGTCATCATCAACTAAATCAGATAGAACTTAGAAATGAAGCAATCGTGAAATGTGTCCAACTCTTTGACTTGGATAATAACCAAAACCTAAGAGACCACTTTTACAAACTGATTGAAAAAGACTTCGAGTTAATTCTAGAAGATGTCATGATTGACTACTGGCAAAAACAAAAAAAAGATAGACACTAAGGACTATCTCTTTTTAATGTAATACTGCAGTTATTTGATTTTTCGATTACAAAACAATTTTATTTCTTACAGGTATATATGGCGGATTCAATCTGGGTAGTAATCGAACTATTGTAAGCGTTTAAAATAGCACGTCCCATATAAAGTAAAAACCTCTAGGCGCGATTTTTGGCTATCTAGAGGTTTCTTTCATTTTAAATTGACATCTTGATGTTGTTATCCCATGGGAGTAAATGAGCCATCATCTTAAATTTATCATTTAATTTGACTAGGTATTGATACTCACTTTCAGCAATGCGTTATACTAAGCATCAATACAGTAGATTTCCTTGATATCCTTGAATGACAAAATATTCCAACTCATCCCCTTTTTTCTTAGAGGTTCATGATTTGGATTTTATTAAATTTAAAAAATCCGTTTATTTCGAATGTTAAAAAAAGACCCTTGAATATCAATAGCCTTTCTTAGTTTGCCCCTTTATTATTATAAAATCACATTTCCAATTTTACTTGGTCCAACTATTGGGGTTCATTACAATTAAGCCGTCTATTTTTTAATGGTGCCGAAAAGATGACCCGAAGCTTATACATATATTTTCATCACTTTGCCTTGTGATAAGCATATTTGTATTGATCCATGTGATAATCTTTAATTTGGGTATATTTTTCTTTATTATCAATATCTACTTTGTTTGACACAGCATCAACTAATATGTTTTGTAAATATTGATACTCTGCATACTGTCCTAATGAAGCCATCACAAGGGCATTCCTAAAATACTTAGCGTGATGAGAAATTAGTCTAGCATTGAAATCATACCCATATTGATATAAAAATAGGTAAGCAAATGCTGCAACTGTTCTTGTGTTCCCTTCTCTAAATGGGTGTACTTTCCAAACATCAGCAATCATTCGAGTAAATAAATGAATGAAGTCTTCTTTCTTCAGTAAAATCCACTCGATTTTTAAAATATTGACGATCTATATGAGTGAATTCGTTGATAATACTCATATGTGCTGTATATTCAACGCTCTTACCATTGATGATAGGTTCTTCTTTATAGATGTCAATTTTTCTTGGTTCTCCAGCCCAATCATAAACATTCTCAAACAATTTCTTATGGATTTTCAAGACATCTTTTGATGTATTTATCTTGAACGAATCTTTGATTAATGAAATCAAAGCAAGATTTGTCATACGGTTCTCAAACTCATCAAGTTTGTCTTTATCTTTAATGTTAGCTTTGTTGAGTGAACTACCCACCACTTAATCGAAGTGGGGGCTTCCTATCCAAACCGATGTACCCACCAGTGACTCAATAGGCTATCCCCGTAGTCCCTACGGTTCTGAATCCTTTTATAACTGAAATGCTAACT